>Ga0116170_10004280_pt1 | contig 13100 bp, 9 predicted proteins | sample AD_JPNHW1_MetaG_FD_89797 | JGI IMG/M metagenome (GOLD analysis project Ga0116170, IMG submission 89797) | Active sludge microbial communities of municipal wastewater-treating anaerobic digesters from Japan - AD_JPNHW1_MetaG | ecosystem: Engineered > Bioreactor > Anaerobic > Digestate | place...
ATTGATGATACGATTAAGATCAATTGGGGTACCAATGATAACAGTATCGCAATCAGTTTTGTTAATAGTAGCTTCAAGGTCTTTTAATTTCTGTGCACCATAACCCATTGCAGGAAGAATATTACCAATATTTGGATAAATTTTGTAAGTTTCTTTTAATTTACCAACAAGGTATGGACGTGCATCAATCTCTTCAGCAGCACCAAACTTGCGAGCAGCAATAGTACCAGCACCAATCTTCATTTCACCGTGGGTAAGGGTTGGTCCATCTTCAACGATTAAGCAACGTTTACCTGTAATAAGCTTTGGATCGTCAACTTTAACAGGAGAAGCACCGTCAACAACGATAGCTTTTGGGTTAGTTTTGCGAATGTTCTCACGAACAACCTGAATACCTTCTGGAGAAGCTGAATCCATTTTATTGATAACAACTACATCGGCTAAACGAATGTTAACTTCACCTGGGTAATAGCTAACTTCTGCACCTGGTCTGTGTGGGTCAGCAACAGTAATAGTTAAATCTGGTTTGTAAAAAGCAAAGTCGTTGTTTCCACCGTCCCATAGGATAACATCACAACCTTTAGGATCTTTTTCGGCAGCGCGAAGGATTGCTTCATAGTCAACACCAGCATAGATAACGTTTCCACGTACTACATGTGGTTCATACTCTTCCATCTCTTCAACGGTACATTTATGTTTCTTTAAATCTTCAACCGTTGCAAAGCGCTGAACTTTCTGTTCGTATAAATCGCCGTAAGGCATTGGGTGACGAACAGCTACAACCTTTAAACCTTGTTCCATTAAGTACTCAACAACCTTACGTGAGGTTTGTGATTTACCACAACCAGTACGGGTTGCAACAACTGCAATCACTGGTTTAGTACTCTTTACCATAGTTTCAGCTGGGCCAAGTAACATAAAATTAGCACCAGCAGCATTTACTATTGAGCTGATGTTCATGAGGCGCTTATAAGGAACATCGCTGTATGCAAATACGCAATCCTGTACTTTTAAATCTTTGATCAACTTTGGTAATTCTTCCTCAGCAAAAATTGGAATTCCTTTTGGATAAGCTTTACCAGCAAGCTGAGTGGGGTATTTACGACCGTCAATATCTGGAATTTGAGCTGCTGTAAAAGCAACCACATTGTACTGATCGTTATTGCGGAAGAATGTATTGAAATTGTGAAAATCTCTTCCGGCTGCACCAATGATAATTACATTACGTTTTGACATGGAACCTCCTTATTTATTATTTAGTTTTCAATTGTTTATTCATAAATCGCTCGACAAAATTAAAAGTTTAAGTATCACGGAAAAGTTTAAAAAATAGAATTTTAACCTCTAACAATACACTTACAACTTAATACCATTGTAAACATTTGTTTATTAAGCCATTACTTGGTTTTTTTTGAGTATATGTTAAGAAACATGTTGCAAATTCTTATGCTGCAAATCGGTAGGTTCTATAAACAGCAAATCTCTTTTTAAACTTTTACAGATTTCGATAATATTATTTCATTTAGAGTTGATTAAAATCATTATTATTAACCTTGAATTTGTTAGGTTCAGAGATTGGATAATGTATTTTTGTAGGGACAAAGATTGAACAATCTACACAAATGAATAAACTTTTTACTGAAGCTGCCGAGGACTCTCCCTCAATTATGTTTGATGGAGATCTCGGTATAATGGAGATAAAGGGAAAATCGCTCCCCGAAGATGCCATTGTTTGTTACACTCCGCTTTACCAAGTCGTAAGCGAGTACGTAAAAACGCCAAAAGGTAAAACAATTGTAAATCTTAGGCTTGAGTACCTAAACTCCTCTTCGGCAAAAAAGATACTAAAGATCATCAATCTGCTTGAAGAACTTCCTTCGCAAGGGTATCCGGTTGAAGTTAATTGGTATTATAACGATAACGATGAGGATATGCTTGAGGAGGGGATAGAGTTTCGAAGATTGACGACGCTACCAATAAAGTTTGAAAAAGAGATGTAATCGTTCATGCTTAAAAAAACTGTAATACTAACCTTTTTATTAGGTCTATTTCCCTTCTGCCTTGTTGAAGAATCTTTGGCTCAGCAACAAAAACAGCTAACTGAATCGCAAAAAAAGGAGGTTGATGAGAATTTAACCCAAGCAACTGCTATGGAATCTAACGGCGATTATAATCAAGCTGGGTATTTCTTCAACAACGTTGCGACAATTTACTGGACTCATGGAATGGCAAAGGAGGCTATTCCCAACTTCGAGAAGGTTATTAGCCTGTACGAAAAAATAGGTAATCGCAATGCCATTAAAAGCACCTACAACAATATAGGGATGGCCTATACCGATCTTAACGATTACCCAAATGCACTTTCCTATTTTAAAAAATGCTTGGCCGAATGCCGAAATGCAAATAAAAAATCCGAAATAGTATCCTCCCTTATCAACATTGCAAATACCTATTCTCTGTTTGGGAAATACGATCAAACTATTACAACTCTTGACGAAGCAAAAACTATTGCTAGTGAACTAAATGATGCAAAGCAGCTACGGAATATCTACTCGATACTCGCTGAAAGCTACGACAAATTAGGGAATACCTCAAAATCAACAGAATACTTTGCCCTTTACACTACAATAACCCGAAAAGTTCAGAAAGAGGAGATACAGAAAAAAGAAGCCGAGGTAAAGCAGATTGCCGACGATGCACAAAAAAGGACTCAACTGGCTGAATCTCAAACACAGCAAACCCAAATTGCCCTTGAGGAGAACAAGGAAAAGCTGGATGAAACACAGAAGAATCTTCAAAAAACGGAAGAGCTTACTAACGTCCAAAAAATGCAGATAGACATACTAAGCAAAGAAAAAGAGAACCAAAGGTTGATTCGAAATATTTTTATCATAATAATTGTGGGGGTACTTGCCTTCTTAGGAGTAGTTGTATTAAGCCTTATTCATAAGAAAAAAGCCAATAGAATGCTCGAAAAGCAGAACACTGAAATTGTTCAACAAAGAGATATGATTGAACAGCAAGGCATGGAGCTAGTGAAAGCTGTTGTACAGATAGAGAAGCAGAATAAGGACATTACCAGTAGTATCAACTACGCCAAACAAATTCAGGAAGCCCTTCTACCAACTGAAGAGAGCTTAAAAAATATACTTCCCGATTCTTTTGTACTTTTCAAACCTCGCGATATCGTAAGTGGTGATTTCTACTGGTTTACTGGCTATTCAGGCAAAGGAGTAAATGGAAAATCTCGCAGGCACCATATAAGACTAGGAAATATTCCTGAGGATGAAAGTGGGTTTGTAATTGCCGCTGTTGATTGTACGGGACATGGAGTTCCTGGTGCTTTCATGTCGATGATAGGTTTCAACCTGCTTGAAACAGTCTCTCGAAATGGGATAACCGAACCAAACGAGATTCTAAACGAACTCCATAAATCAATCCGTTACCTTTTAAAGCAGAACTCAAGCGAAAATCGCGACGGAATGGATATGGCCATTTGTGTAATAAAGGATAAAGGAAAAAAACTAGAATATGCTGGAGCAAAAAATCCTCTTTTCTATATTTGTAATGGAGAATTACATCAAATAAAAGGAGATCCTGTTCCTGTTGGTGGAATACAAAAGGAAGACCGAAGGGAATTTACTCTCCAAACGATTGATATTTCAACTCCGTCCTATTTCTATATACTTTCCGATGGTTACACCGACCAATTCGGAGGCAAAGATGGTAGCAAATTCTCTACTCGACAATTTAAGGATTTACTCCTTGAGATATATCAGCGGCCAATGGATGAGCAGAAGAAGATTCTTAATGAACGAATTGAAAGTTGGATGGGAGATGAGAAACAGCTTGATGATATACTTGTAATTGGCTTCAAACTTGGCGACAGAACGATTGAAATTTCTTGATATGATAAATAAATTAACCCTTATTTTTCTTTTTCTAGTAGGCCTATCACCGTTTGCTTTAGGTCAGCAAGAGGAATCAGGCATTTATATTGATAGTACAGGACAGGTATTTGTTCAGGTCAACACACCGGTATATTTTTTTGTTGCACCTGCCGACAATCAGAATAAAAGAGTTCTAATTCCCAGCAAAGATCCGAAATCCAACCCAATGTTCTTTGATGGCAACGGGATTCACTACCTGCACACTAACGATGCGGAAACAAATAAACCAATAAGTTTTAAAATTATTGCTGATGGCATTGCCCCTAAAACCACATTAACATTCGATAAAGGGTTATTAATGAACTCAGGAAAAAGATTTTATGTAGATGAAGGTTCAATAGCAAGAGTTGTAGCTAAGGACAATTACTCCGGGGTAAAGGAAGTATTTGTTTCTGTGGACGGATCAACTTATAAAAACACTTCTTCAATCTCTTTCGATAAAGGGAGCGACTATAATGTAAAGATTTACGCCGTTGATAACGTTGGGAATATTAGCGACACAACAGAGATTAGAGTGATAACCGCTGTAAATTCTATTGCAAAAATTAACAATATCTACTTTGATATTAACAGTACAAGGTTACGACCAGAGAGTAGAACTGAGCTAAACGAGTTCGTGCAAGTGCTTAACGAATACCCTGAAATAAAGATCGAGATCAGAGCCTATACTGATTGCCAAGGCGATGCCGCCTATAACCTATTACTATCCGAGCGACGCGCAGAGGCTGTTACAACCTATTTGACAAGCAAGGGAATTAAGCAATCAAGGCTTACATTCAAAGGGTATGGCGATACAAATCCGGTAAACGAATGTGTTAAAGGGGTTACTTGCTCCGACGAAAAGCATCAGGAAAATCGCAGGGTTGAGTTTCGAATTCTACCGATAAAATAGAACTTACTATGCAACTAAATAGATTAAATAGCTATAAACTTTTATTACACCTATTCTTCGTTTTGATCATTCTCAATTCAAATGCTCAGAACGATACAATACCATCGTTCTACAAAGACTCTACAGGAAGACTATTCATTGCTACAGGAACACATGTTTTCGTTTACGTTGGTACTACCACAGATCCAAGTAAAAGTATAATGCTCAAAGGGGATAACGGTTATAACCCCATTCATTGGAGTGGCCACGGGCTAAAACACTTAACCCATTTAAACCTGTACCTTGGACGAAAAATAAGCTTCGATCTGTTTGCTGATGCAATTCCCCCCAAAACTTCAGTTTTGTACGATTCAAAAAATAGTGTTCAGAAAGAAAACACCACTTATCTATCAGATCAAGGCATCATTGAGCTTAGCGCTAAAGATCCTGATGCTGGTCTAAAAAATATTTTCTACTCAATTAATGATGCACCCCCCACTAAGTATACCGAGCCAATTAAGCTGTCAAACCAAGGAGAGTATAAACTTTCTGTTTTTTCTATTGATAATGTCGGGAATAAGGAGGAAGAGGTTACCCGAACAATTGTTGTAGATAATACACCTCCCCTCACCCAACTCGATATAGAGGGCGATAAATTTGAGAATATAATTTCGGGCAGGTCGTCCTTAGCATTATCTTCAGTTGATGCACTTGGGGTAAAGCAAACCTTTTACAGTATCGACAGTAGCAAGATGATCCCCTATTTAAAACCAATTAAAGCGGCAACTCTTTGTGAAGGTGAGCATACAATAAATTGGTACTCTATTGATGAGGTTGAAAACATTGAACCTACTAAATCCTTTACCTTATATGTTGACAAAACCCCACCAATGGTTTTCGAGGAAATATCAGGAAATACCTATATGGTTGCAGGAAAGGAATTTTCATCGGGACGCAGCCAGCTAAAGATTGTTGCCGTTGATAATAAATCAGGGGTAAAATTGATAAACTATTCTCTAAATGAAAGTCCTTACATTGCCTACGAGAAACCCGTTTATCTCTCTGATATAATTGGAACCGTAAGTGTTAACTCCTACGCAGTTGACAATGTAGGCAATCGAAGTAACTCCGATACTCAAACCGAATCCTTTACAATGCCAACAGTTGATATTACTGGACCTCAAATTTCATATAAATATATTGGCCCTATAACAAGTATCAACGATACAATTTGGATTGGCCCAAAAACAAAAATATCAATTTCAGCCTACGATATTGGGGCTGGTGTAAGCAAGATTAGCTATAAGATAAAAGGTGCTGAAGATAAAATTTACACCGAGCCTTTCACCGTTGAAGGAATGGGCAAGCAAAGCATTGTATGTACAGCTTACGATAATGTTGAGAATATCAACCTTATCAACTTTAGCTTTGGTATAGATAACAAAGCCCCTGAAATTTTTTACCACTATAGCATTGAACCCACTTCGTGGTTTTCTGAAAATGGTGAAAGCATACCAATCCTGCCAAAAGGTGTTAAAATATACCTAGCCGCAACTGATAATATTTCCGGGGTAGATAAACTATCGTACTCGATTAATGGGAAGCGAGATATCCTTTATAACTCAACTATTGAAGGATTAAAGCCCAATGGTATTTACACTTTACAGGTAAAAGCAGTTGATATCCTCGGAAACGAGTCTGAGAAAACGATAAAGTTTAAAGTTGAGTAATACACTAAAGGTAGCTATGCTTAGCTGTACATGCTGACGAGAATGGTGTTATTGCCCTTTTGTAAATACCCTGAACATAGGCAATTGCCATTCCATAGTTTGTAACAGGGATACCTGCTTCAACTGCTGGACGCAACCTATTCAATATCTGTTTACGGGTAATCATACAACCGCCACACTGAATCACCAATGCGTACTCATTTATGCTACGTGGTAGCTTATCTAGCCCTGCAACCACTTCATACTCTAGTTTCTTTCCAGTAAAATTGCTAATCCAACGAGGTATTTTAACCCTTCCAATATCATCGCATGAGGTATGGTGCGAGCAGCTTTCAAGTAGAAGTACCCTGTCCCCATCCTTTAGATCAGAAATTTTAGGTGTACCTTTTAAATAGTTTTCAAAATCACCCTTAAACCTAGCCAAAAGGATACTGAAACTGGTTAAAGGAATATCCTTAGGAATAGATGCATCGGCTTTTACAAAGATTTGGCTATCGGTAACTACAAGGGCAGGCTTAATTTTAGTTTTTCGGAGGAAAGCATCAACCTCTCTTTCCTTCAGAACAATTGCAACGGCATCATTATCTAAAATATCGCGTATTGCCTGAACTTGTGGTAGAATTAACCTACCAGCAGGTGCCTCAACATCAATTGGAGTTATAAGAAGTACCAAATCACCATACGAGACTAAATCACCAAGAAGGGTTGGTGTTTTATAAGATGATTCAGGAATAGCATTTTTAATATTATCGACTAATACTTCAACACAGCTCGGGTTATTAATACTAGTTTCCAGAATTTGATGTTTAGGGTATTTCTGGATAATCAAATTCTTAAAATCAGCTGAAAGCGGTATTAAATCGTTTTTACTATGCACTAAAATGAATGGGGTATCGGTACGATTAAATTCGGCAATTAACCGTTCCTCCTGATCACCCCAAGTATTTTCAACTATAACAAGAATAGCCAAATCAATCTGGTTGATTGACTCAAGAGTTTTCTCAACCCGTTTCATTCCAAGTTCACCAGTATCATCAATTCCAGCAGTATCAATAAGAATAACAGGACCAAACCCAGTAATCTCAAACGATTTTTTTACTGGATCGGTTGTAGTGCCAGCAAAATCGGACACAATAGCAACATTCTGCCCTGCAAGTAGGTTTATCAGCGAGCTTTTGCCGTTATTCCGCCTACCATAAATTCCAATATGTGGTTTCGATTCTCGTCCCTTTAACATAATGATCAAAATATATAGCAAATTAAACCATAATTAATGAAATATGTTTACCAATACCTTCGTTTCTGGCAAACCTTTTGTTTAATATAATTGCATCATAAAAAGAAAAAAGTTTGTAACTTGCTTTTCTTGTACTAGAAAAAATTTATACATCAAACCAAAACTAATTAACTAAAGATGAAAGCACGGATTATTGTATTGATGCTTATTACAGGATTACTTATTGGGAGCAATCAAGCATCGGCCCAGCTAGGAGGTTTCTTAAAAGATAAAGCAAAAAACGCATTAAATAAAGGGCTAAAGAAGAATGAAGAAAAGGAGCAGAAAAAAGATACTGTTCAGCAAAATCAAACACAACAGCAACAAACACAACAATCTCAGCAAACACAACAAAATCCTGCAAATAACTTTATGCAGAAAAAGATGATGGGAATGATGGGTCTTAATAATGTAAAGTATGAGACCAAATACAGCTTCTCATCTAGTATGTCCATGGAAATGCAGTCCACAGACTCAACTGGAAAAAAATCAGATAAAATCTTATACACGACCTACTTCGACAAGAATAGCAAAAGCTTTGCAATGGAGTTCGAGGGGAAGGATAAGGAAACCGGGAACAAACAAAAGAGCCTTATGATTTTCGACTATACGAACTGGGCTATGCTTATGCTTGGCGAAAAAGAGGGTGGACAACTGAGTGGTATTGCAATGCAAATGCAAAAGGACTCAGCACTTGAGGCACAGCAAAAGAATCCTCAGCAAACCGAGCAAACTAAAAAAGATTTAGAAAATTACAATATATACTATAAAGCAACCGGTAGAACAAAAACCATTGCTGGGTACAAATGCAAAGAGTATATTTACGAAAACACCGAGGGACGTGCCGAGATTTGGGCAACCAACGACATCATTTTCGATTACTCATCAGCTTACGGACAAATGGGAGCTCAAACTCTTGCAACTGGCGGAACAACCTACGGAATGGGAACCGCACTTGAATGGCATTTTATCGATAAGAATACTTCCCGATCGGACATGACAGTTATTGACATTAAGCCATCAAACCCAAAATCACTTGATATCTCAGGTTACCAAATTATAGGAATGGGTGGTCAAAAAGGACAACAGCAAGAGAAAGAAAAGGGAAAAGGAAAGAATAAGAAATAAGAACTAATTCACATAAAAAAAACCTGACAAGAAACTGTCAGGTTTTTTTATTGTCACGAAGCGAATAGTTCAAATTATAAGGTAACATTTTCCACTCTAACCTTATTAAACAGAAAATAAAATAACCGTTATAAATTTTTTAAGTTAAAAATTACATTGAAGGCCTTGACACAATTATCTGACATAAAGGGAAAGTTACTGTTAACGATATGAATAAAATAAAGTGAGCAATAGTCTTTTAAATTGATCGCTGCGCTTATGCTAACTTCTCAATCCAATAATAGATCATCAGAATAATATATTTTAAACTCTAGATTTAAAAGAAAGATTAAAGCTTATGAATATGCTATTAGTAAAGGATAATGCAAGAACAATACTAAAGCTTCTTTTAAAAAGGTTAGATTGCAGCTACGACAGTAATATATACTATTCAATGATAGAACATCCATACTTCCCAAGTTTTCTATCATTGCAACACGGACTAAAGTATGCAGGGATTGATAGTCTCGCAATTAAAACAAACTTACAGCAATTAAAAAATGACCTACCAAAACCAATTTTAGTTCGTTTAGAAACGAATGTTGAATTATTCCTGCTTATTGATTCAATCGATGATAAAGGGGTTCACTTTATCAATGAGAAAGGGGGAACTGACTTTGAAGCAATCGACAATTTTGTTAAAATGTGGGATGGAAACGCAATGATTTTCGATACAGAAAACATGAAGTCTATACCAAAACCTCTAATTAATTCTCTAAAAAATATATTAGAGTCTATCCGAAAACCTTTTATTCTTTCTTCAACATCTTTAATTATTTTATTTTTCATCCTATCTCAAAAAAGGGATGTTCAAAACTACCTTTATTTGTTATTCTCATCTATTGGTATCATGTTATCAGTTTTACTATTTATCCAACATATTGATATAAACAATCCATTCATTCAGAGAATATGCAGTTCAAAGAAAAATCCTAAGGTAAGTTGCACATCAATCCTCAACTCAAGGGGTGCATATTTTATTGGCATTTTCTCTTGGAGTGATATCGGCTTGGTTTTCTTTTTGTTCATTTTTGTGGTAAACCTAATGTGTATACCTATTGCATATTCAATTTCTGCCATACTTTCTGCTTTAGCTTTTCCTTATATCTTTTACTCAATAATTTACCAAAAATTTATTGCTAGAAATTGGTGCCGATTATGTATTGGAGTACAGGTAGCTATTGCAGCACTTTTTTCAATTTCAGCATTTGGATACTCACAGATAAGTATTCATAATTTTTGGCAACCCCACTACATATTAGAAATTCTTCTCATTGTAATGATTATTATTACGTTTTTGCTCATTATAAAACCATTACTTAAAAGCAGTTTGGACGAGAAAAACCTTAAAATAAAGTTCAAGCAACTTAAACACACCGATGAAGTGATTCAATTGTTACTTGAGAAGCAGCACGCAACAGAAAACACTTCTGGTTGTGCATTGCTACTAGGTAACCCCGAAGGAGATACTGTACTAACACTTGCGGTTAACCCCACTTGTAACCCTTGCGTTAATGAACTAACTACGTTGCTACCAATACTAATGATCAAAGAAAATGTGCGTACTGAACTACTTTTTGTTGTTGATACAGCAGAGGATAGGTTATCAACAAAACTTGCAGAAGTAATGATTAGTAAGTATATGCACAATGCCCCTAACTTTTTTAAGGTTATAAATGATTATGTTAGCTCATACCCTGTAAGCAAGCATAGATATTCCAAAGAAGAAATTCCTTCACACCTCAGTAACGATTCTACGCAAATGCTAAACAAACAGCAAGAGTGGGCAAAAAGGAATAGGGTGCTAAGCACTCCGCAGATTTTTATAAACCACAAGCGTATTCCTGAGTTTTATACAGCAAAAGATATTGACTACCTATGTTCATAGCGATATTAACATATATCAATCGGCTTTTCGAACAGCCGTTAAAGAATCGAATACAAAATGCCTTTTAGTTATTAACTTTAAAAAATCCTAATTATGAACTTTTTAGATTTTAAAAACAGCAGTGCCCTTCTAAGCAAGGAGCAAATGAAAAATGTTAAAGGCGGACAACTTGATTATCCAAAGTATGAATGTGACGCATATTATTCTGACGGAAGGGAAAGACGTTCATTTCAAAGTTCAAATGAAGAATTATTAGTGGCGTGGTGTAGAGCGTGGGTTGCTGCTGGATACTCGGTTAGTTGCAATCGTCTCTATTATGCTTAATGAAAGCATCGAGGGTGTATCAGAATTTGAAACACCCTCTTTTAAAAAAAGTAATTATTTGAGATTTTTAAAATAATCTATTCCCTGAAGTTTTTATTTGATATAGACATAAGAATATTAAGAAATACTTGTATGAAAAGTAAAACAATCTCTTTAACAATTTATTTCTTCTGTTTTGTTTTTAATATCATTGCCCAAGAAAAACTAACCTTTCCTATAAGATTATGCAACAATAGAATAATTATAGATTATTTACATAAAAACGATACAATACATCTAATTTTTGACTCAGGATCAACAGCAAATCTAATTGATTATAACAGCAGTGAATTATTAAACATAAAATCTTTTAATCAAAATAATTATATTGATTATGGGATTAACAAATTAAAAACTTCAATAGGTGAGACAAATGATAAAGTACTTTTTGGAAAAGTTTGGAATGTCTTGGATAAAAATTACTATTTAAAAGGAATATGCGATTTTTCAGGCATTGTTGGTGTTTCAAACATTTTCAGTAAATATGTAGTTGAAATAAATTTTAACGATAAAGAGATTAATTTTAATACCTCAAAACAAATCAAACCTATTTCAAATTTTACAAAAAAAATAAAGTTAAACGATCCAACAATCGGAAACGAAACTAGTGCAACATCATATATTAAAGGTTTATATTCAGTTACTGGTAATATAAAAACTAATGATACAACTATAGATAAGGTTCAGTTCTTAATCGATACAGGTTCGCAGTTTGAAATAGCTCTCATTTTAACAGATAGCAGTTTGATAAAAAAGTATAGTGAAGGTAAAAAAGAATATTCAAGTGAATTTGAAGGGAAAAAAGTTGTTGATTATACTACAATAAAATATTGTATTGATAGTACGAATTACAATTTCAAATCCGAAGTATTAATGTTTTATACAAAGCCAAGTATTTTTAACATTTTTGGAAGAAGTAAAGTTGGAGTATTATTAGGAACTCCTTATTTTTCTAAATATAAATCTGTTATAATAGATTCTTTTGATAGAAATTTAATTCTATATACATACAATTAAAATCCCCTTAAAGAATTAAATATAAAATGCTTTATAATTTCTGAAGAATCCCAAAACCTCAAAATTTTTGGAACCTTTAAAGGTTAAAACGATTCCACGTTATTCGCTATTCGATAAAAAGGGTTTACTAATGCATCAAAATAATTCACCAAACCCTGAAGGGAAAGATATTCGTGAACTACTTGAAAAATATTTAAAGGAATAAAACTATTTATTTTCCAAAAAACTTGCTAGGAGAAACCCTCAGCAAGTTTTTTTTATAGCTCTTTCATCGAAAATCCTAATTTTAAAAGATTCTCGGGTTTTATAATCTCTCTCAGTTTTGAATCTTCAATTAGCTTAAGCTTATCGTTTGCCTCAAATATATTAAGTCCATCCGATTTCATGGTGTTGGCAATGATTGCCGCCTTATTAAACCCAATGTAGGGTAAAAGTGCCGTTGAAATTGATGGATTTCTAAATAGCAAATCACTTGATTTTTCAATTTCAACCTCAACGCCTTGAATCATGTTTGAGGCAAGAGTATTATCAGCAGAAATCAGCAGCTTAAGGCTGTCAAGTATGGCATGCCCAATCAATGGGATGTAAGCGTTCAGATCAAGCGTGCCTTGCCCGCACAAGCCCGAAATAAGCTGATCGTTACTATAAACCCTATGCGAAACGCTTACTACATACTCACTAATCACAGGGTTAACCTTGCCTGGCATAATTGAGCTTCCAACCTGACGTTTTGGGATTGATAGCTGATTATGGGCTATATCCGATGCCATTAGGCGAAGATCGGAAGCCATCTTTTCAAGATTCACAGCATGTGCTTTAAGCGTAGCATGAATCTCAA
>Ga0116170_10004282_pt1 | contig 13099 bp, 8 predicted proteins | sample AD_JPNHW1_MetaG_FD_89797 | JGI IMG/M metagenome (GOLD analysis project Ga0116170, IMG submission 89797) | Active sludge microbial communities of municipal wastewater-treating anaerobic digesters from Japan - AD_JPNHW1_MetaG | ecosystem: Engineered > Bioreactor > Anaerobic > Digestate | place...
CACTCGCGGCAAGTTGGTTTCGTTCAACCAGTTTGCAATCATTTTCGGTATGTTGGTTATTTACTTCGTAAACTACTTCATTGCAAAACAGGGCGACGAACAATGGCTCATTACCGAAGGCTGGCGCTGGATGTTCTTCTCAGGAGCTATTCCTGCCGGTATTTTCATCGTTTTGCTGTTTTTCATTCCTGAAACTCCTCGTTACCTAGTGTTGAAAGGTCAGGAAGATAAAGCGCTGAAAGTTTTGAATAAAATTGCTGGCGAAAATCAGGCTAAAGTTATTCTTGAAGAAATTAAAGGTACGTTACACGAAGCCAATGCTCCGTGGATGTCGTACGGATTTCTGGTGATTTTCGTAGGCATTATGCTTTCGGTATTTCAGCAGTTTGTGGGGATTAATGTGGTACTTTATTACGCCGGAAATATCTTCCGCAACATGGGTGCTTCAACCGACAGCTCGTTGCTGCAAACAATTATTGTTGGTATTGTAAACCTCACATTTACCGTTGTTGCTATTCTCACCGTTGATAAATATGGCCGCAAGCCTTTGATGATTATTGGATCGCTGGGGATGGCTATTAGTATGGTATTGCTTGGTTTTACCTTCTTTCTGGGACAGGCAGGTGGAGCGCTCACTACCGGACAAGGCTACGCAGCTTTGGCCTTCATGTTGCTTTACACTGCAGCTTTTGCCATGAGCTGGGGTCCCGTTTGCTGGGTATTGCTGGCCGAAATCTTCCCGAACTCAATCCGCGCTGCGCTGTCGATTGCTGTTGCAGCTCAATGGATTGCCAACTGGGTGGTTTCGCTTACTTTCCCAATGATGAATGACAATGTTTGGCTGACCGAGAAATTTAATCATGGATTTTCGTATTGGATTTACGGAATTATGGGTATCTTATCGGCACTTTTCATGTGGAAATTTGTTCCCGAAACAAAAGGAAAAACATTGGAAGAGATGGAAAAGCTCTGGAAGAAATAACCCTCTCACCTTGGTCGATACAAGTGTAAGTGATAAAAGGCTATTCCATGAGGTTGATTTGATATTGAGAAAATGACATTGATAGCAAATTGCAAAATATTCCAAAAGAATTTATACCAATGAAATAGACCTTTCGCATAGGTTTTAATTTAGCCGTTTCTCCTTCGGGAGGGCGGCTTTTTTGTTTCAGTATTTTCTGAAACTAAACTTAATTGCGCTATTTTAGATGTGTGAAACCTTTTTGATAAAGAATAGAAAAAATTAGCACTCACGATGAAACTCCTCCACACTTCCGATTGGCACTTAGGCAAACGGCTCGAAGATTTTTCGCGCATGGAAGAGCAGCAGGCTGTGATGGCTGAAATATGCGAAATAGCCGACCGTGAGAACGCTGACGCAGTGTTGGTTGCAGGCGATTTATTCGATACATTCAACCCGCCAACCGAAGCAGTCGATCTGTTTTACAAAACCCTGAAGCGCTTGTCTAAAAACGGAAACCGGCCGGTAATTGCAATTGCCGGAAACCACGATTCGCCCGACCGCATTGAAGCTCCCGATCCGCTGGCCCGCGAATGTGGAATTATTTTCGCTGGTTATCCCAATTCGGTTGTTCAACCTTTTGAGCTGGAATCGGGTCTAAAAGTTACACAAAGTACAGAAGGCTTTCTGGAGATTCAGTTACCCTCCTGCCCTATTCCGCTTAGAATTCTGGCAACACCTTATGCCAACGAGCTTCGCCTGAAAACCTGTCTCGGGCATGATAATCAGGAGGAGGAATTGCGCGCGGTTCTTCAGCAGAAATGGCAGGAACTAGCGGACAAATACTGCGACGACAAGGGAATAAATGTGTTGATTACCCATCTTTTTGTAGTAAAAAAAGGAAGTGAGTTACCAGAAGAACCATCCGACGAAAAGCCTATTTTGCACGTTGGCGGCGCTCAGGCTGTTTACACAGAAAACATTCCTAATCAGATTCAATATACTGCGGTAGGTCATTTACACCGGATGCATCAGGTCGATTCTGTACCTTGTCCGGTTTATTACAGCGGCAGTCCACTTTCGTACAGCTTTGCCGAAGCCGATCAGAAAAAATTTGTGTTGCTGGCAGAAGTTGAACCCGGCAAAAAACCTGAAGTAGAACAGATTGCCCTGGGAAGCGGTAAAAGGCTTTTGCGCAAGAAAGCCATCGGTATGGAAGAAGCAATAAGCTGGCTGACTGAAAATCAGGATAGTCTGGTGGAATTAACGCTGGTGACCGACAATTTCCTGACCGCTCAGGAACGCAAGCAATTAAGTGCAACACACAATGGGATTATCTCCATTATCCCGGAGGTAAAAAATGCGGCAGATCTCACCGGAAACGGTCGCCAAAACATTGATTTAAGCAAAAATATGGAGGAGCTTTTCACGGATTATTTCAGGCATGAAAAAGGACAGGAACCAAACAATGAATTGCTAAAGCTATTTAAAGAAATACTGGCCGAAGAATAAAACAATGATACCAAAAACACTTACCATACAAGGACTTTACTCGTACCAAGAGAAGCAAACAATTGACTTCAGCACGCTAACATCCGCGCATCTTTTCGGTATTTTTGGTGCTGTTGGCAGCGGAAAATCAAGCATTCTGGAAGCCATAACTTTTGCCATTTATGGCGAAACTGATCGTTTAAACGTAAGAGAAAGCAGGAACTACAATATGATGAACCTGAAATCGACAGAATTACTTATCGATTTTGAGTTTGAAACTGGAAAAGAGCAAACAGCCTACCGCGCTGTAGTGAAAGGGAAACGCAATAGCAAAAAATTTGAGGAAGTAAAGGCACTTGAACGATCTGCTTATCAGCTTACAAAAGGGAATTGGAATCCGATTGAAACCGAGCAACTGGAAAGAGCAATTGGCTTAAGTTACGACAACTTCAAGCGCACGATCATTATTCCGCAGGGGCAGTTTCAGGAATTTTTGCAGTTGGGCAACAAAGACCGGACCCAAATGATGAAGGAGCTTTTTGGCCTCGGGAAATTCGAGCTCTATTACAAAGTTGTTTCACTCGAGAACAAAAACAACGCACACAAGCAAAACCTCGACGGACAATTACAGCAGTTGGGTGCGGCAGATCAGGGACAGGTACCTGTTTTTCAGGAAACAATAGACGCACTTAAAAAGGAAATCGGCGAGCTAAACCTGAAGATAACTGAAAGCCAAAAGCTTGGAAATGAAATGAAATACTTAGGTGAACTGTTTGCAAAAAGGCAGGAAACCAGTCAGAAACTTTCCCGATTAAGTGATCAACTACCTGAGATAGAAAAATTTGAAAAGAAAATTACCGATTTTGAATATTGCCTCATTCACTTTAAACCAGTTCTCGACAATATCGACACATTGGCGCAAAAGATTCAATCGCTTGAAAAGAAAATCGGAGAAGAAAGCCTGAACCTTAAACGATTGGAAGAGCAAATAACCGCTGCAGAAGATCTGTTCGGAAAAATAAAACCCGAATACGAAAATCGGGAAAACCTTCGCCAAAAGGCCGAAGAGCTTGAAAAACTGGTCCGCCTGACCGAACTCAGGCAATTGAGTGAACTCGCTCAATTACGGCTGAAAAAGGGCGAAGATGTCGTTCAAAAAACTGTTGCAACCATTGGAAATCTTAAACAGGAAAAAGAACTGCTGGATGAAAAGCTGAAAACAGAAAAGGAAAAACAACCCGATATGCTGGCGCTGGCCAATGCACGAAGCTGGCATGAAGCAAAGGCTAACCTGGCTCAGCAAAGCGAGGCAAATCGGGCTGAAGAAGAGAAAATGAAAGCTGAAATACTCCTTTCACAAAAAAGTATTTCCGAACTGTTTGAACATGCCTGTTTCAAGGGTTTTTCCGGCAAGCAGGATTATTCTGAAGGAATACAGTTTCTGAAAGACAGAAATTCTGCAACAAAGACCCAACAAGCTGAAATTGAGAACCATATCCAACATTTGAAGGTGCAACTCAAGTTGGAAGAATTTGCTGTTAAATTACAGGATGGAGAAGCCTGCCCGGTTTGCGGCGCACTGCATCACCCCAATATTATGGTTGCCGCCGATGTGGCAGAGAAATTAAAGGTTGCTGAAAACGCAAAACAGGTGCTGGAAAAAGAAATCCTGATGTGCGATCAGCTGGGACTGCGACTTACCGAACTGAACAATTTGCTTGCGCTGAATGAAAAACAATTAACCGGGATTCAGGAAAAACGCAAAGAAACAGAAACAAAAAAAGCAGCACACGAGCAAACGTTTAAAGGGGAAAGATACCGGACTGCAGAAGCCGTGACCGACGCTTTCCGATTAGCCGAATCGTTGAAAAAAAGCATCGATTTGCTTGAAAAACAGCGGGAAGAAGCCATCAGAAAATACGATCAGGAGATTCTGAACAAAGAAAAATATCAACGCGAAATCGATAAAATTAATGCTGAGATCATCGCGTTTAAAGCAGAAACCGAGACGCTAACCGCTCAGATTACCCTGGTTGATTTGCCAGAATATCAGGGCAAAACAAAGCCAGAAATCGAAACTGAGAAGAAAAACCTGCTTCAGAAATATTCTGATCTGGAGAAACAATTCAGCCATTTGAGCAATCAACTTCAGGAGTTGCGAAAAAACAAAGATGTTTTGATTGGAAGCCTTTCTGCAAACCACACTCAAGCCGATCAGGAAAAAACGCTTTTGAGCGAGTTGAATCAGAAACTTGAAAAAGAGATAGTTTCCTCCAATTTTGAAACTGCCGAAACGATAAAGCAAGTCATTGGCTGGAACCTGAATATTCAAGCAGAGAAACAAAAAACAACTGCTTTTCGGCAGGAGATTTCAGTCACCCAGAACCAACTGGAACTGTTGACAAAAGAAATAGGAGAACGAAAATACGACCGTGAAACGCATCTTCAACTTCAGGAACAATTGGAAAAAGAGAGGCAGATTCTCGACCAGAAAAACCGTGAATTGGGCATTACCGAAAAAACGTTGGCTGACCTGCAAAAATCGCTCGAAACACAGGTGCAGCTTCGAAAAGAACTGGAGCAAATTGAACTTCGCGCCGAGAACATCAAAACCCTGAAAAAACTTTTTACCGCCAGTGGATTTGTGAACTATATTTCGTCGGTTTACCTGCAAAACCTGTGCAATGCCGCCAACGACCGCTTCTTCCAGTTGACCCGTCAAAAGCTGAGCCTCGAAATTTCCGCCGACAACAATTTCCAGGTACGCGATTACCTGAACGGCGGAAAAGTTCGAAGCGTAAAAACACTTTCGGGCGGGCAAACTTTTCAGGCAGCGCTTTGTTTGGCGTTGGCTTTAGCCGATAATATCCAGAAAATCACTGAATCGAACCAGAATTTTTTCTTCCTCGACGAGGGTTTTGGCTCGCTCGACAAAGATTCGCTGTCGGTTGTATTTGATACACTGAAATCTCTGCGAAAAGAAAACCGGGTTGTGGGTGTCATTTCGCATGTCGAAGAAATGCAACAGGAAATTGATACCCACCTGAAAATTGTTAATCACGAAGAAACGGGCAGTAGAATTATTGCTTCCTGGGCATAGAAATGATTGGCACAAATGCTGGCTAACTAAATTCATTCGTTGTGTAAGGCAAATCGAAATAAAACGTTGAACCAGCTCCCAACTCAGTCTCAATCCATATCGTTCCTCCAAGCATTTCGACGTAAGCTTTTGAAATGGCCAGTCCCAGCCCGGCACCCTCGAATTTCCGGGTAAGGTTATTAATTGTACTTTGCCTGAACCTTTCAAAAATGAGTTCTTTCTGATCGGCAGGAATACCCAGCCCCGTGTCCTTCACATAAAATTCCAGCATCTTTCCTTTCTTACGATAACCAAAATTTATAGAACCTTCATCGGTAAACTTTACCGCATTTTTTATCAGGTTAGTCAATATCTGATTCAGCTTAGTTGTATCGGTCTGAATCATCGCATCTTCTTCTGCCAAATCGCAATGAAAATCGAAATGCACAGCTTTTGAGTCAATTTCAGGAATGAAAAATAAGTGCAAATCGTGAAGCATTTTGTTCACATTCGTTTTCTTTATCCTGAAAGACATCTGGCCTGCCTCTATTTTTGAAATATCAATCAAATCGTTGATAATATTTAGCATCCGCTGACCGCTTTTTTCAATAATATCGAGGTATTCTATGTACACGTCCGCAGGAAGATTTGGCTCTTTAAGGAGTTCGGCAAAGCCCATAATCCCATTCATTGGAGTGCGAATCTCGTGACTGATGTTCGCCAAAAATGCCGATTTCAACCGGTCGCTTTCTTCCGCTTTTTCCTTCGCCAGAATCAACTCAGTTTCTATTTTCTTTCTTTCAGAAATGTTCTCGGCAATGGCCACAAAGTTGGTAATTCGCCCTACTTCATCTGTAATAGGCGAAATTGACTTGGAAACCCAAAGTAAGTCTCCATTCTTCTTCTTGTTGATGATCTCACCCTGCCAAATTTTGCCGGAAGTAATTGTTTCCCACATATCAGTATAAAATCCGGGCTCCATTTTCCCTGATTTCAATATTCGTGGATTTTCGCCCAAAACCTCTTTTAATTCGTAGCCTGTCATTTCTGTAAACCGCGGATTAACATACTCAATCACGCCCTTAAAATTTGTAATTACCACAGAAACAGGATTTTGCTCTATCGCCAGCGAAAGCTTACGAAGTTCTTTTTCCGCCTTTTTCCTATCACTAATGTCTTCAATATATCCTTCGAGGCACATTAATTTATTCTTCTCATCGTAAACACACTTGCCCCGCTCCCATACCCACTTTAAATCTCCTGAAGCAGTTAATATTGGATATTCTTCTTCGAAAATCGAATCCTCTGCCAAAACTTTTTGCCATTTTGCCCAAATTGGCTCCCTATATTCATACACAATTAAATCATTGAAACTCACTTTTCCCCCGGAAGTGAAATCGCTGGGAGAATATCCGGTAATCCTGAAACAAGCATCGCTTATAAACTCCATGGTATAATCGTGATCAAGAGCACATCTGTACACCAATCCTGGCAAATTCGAAACGAGGTTGGCCAGAGTCATCTGACTTTCGACCAAATTCATTTCCGTTTTAATTCGTTGGTTAATTTCCTCCTTTAATTGCTTGTTTTTCTTTTCTCCAAATCCAATTAAAATAACAAGGATAAAAACAAAAACAACAAAAATCGCAGACTGAAAGCCGTGAAACAATAGGCTCTTTTTCCACTGATTAGCGCTGTAATCCATTCCAAAAACAGCGATCACATTACTGTCCAGAGATTTAATAATGGGAACCTCTGCACTTACCCAAGTTCCCCATCGGTCAGTAACCGGCTTAGTTAATTGAGCTTTTTTAGTTTCAAATGGCTTTTTGTCAATCGGAGCAGCCTCAGTAAACTCTTGTCCTGAAGGCGAATAATCCGGAGAACTTTCAGGCTCCGAGTCAACTAAAAAATAAAGTTTGTCACCTCTCTTAACATACAAGTAGGCAAATCTGGCTTTAGAAGTAACTTTTATTACATTTTGAAGGGCGCTTTTTAATACCGGGAAATTTAAATTTTTAAGAGAATCGGGATTATCGGGTAACTTTTCCAATTCGCCAAGAGGCAAGTTTATTTCAATGGTTTGAGCAAACTGCAATACCGCATCTTTTTGCTGCGTTGCTTCAGCTCGATACACATAAATAATGTAGCCAGTTCCAAAAAATATAATAAAAAAGTAGCCGATTATTTTTAATAACAAACTTCCTTTCCAATAATCAGTTTGCATATATTCCCCCAAAAATGTGTCGTTAAAAGATTATTTCAGACTGGGGTGGCTTGCAATTAGAAAGATTAAAAAAAGAGAAATATTCTCATTTTTCAAAGCCTTAAACAACCAAAAAAGTTGATTTTTCGCAATTAATAAGGGTAATCTGGGCAAATACAATAAATGAGGTCATAAAAAAAGCCATTGAGAAGAAATTTTTCTCAATGGCTTTAGCCATTTCAGGGTAGCTTAAACTATTTTTTAATTTCCCACGCACAACGAACAGGAGAAACAATTTTTCCTTCTTTCTTCAAAACGTTCATTGCTTTTTCAACTTCTTTCTTGTCAATGCCAGCTAATTCAGCAATCTTACCAGCAGTCAGCGGCTTTTCTGATGCAGACATCACCGCCAATACTTTTTCAACGCTCATATACTTAAGTTTTAAAATTAAAATCTAAAATAATTAAAATCGGGCTTCAACAACCTTCCAGTCAACAACTTTCCAGAAATCGGCGATATATGCAGGGCGTAAGTTCTGTTTGTCCAAGTAATATGCATGTTCCCAAACATCGCAGGTTAAAAGTGGAGTTAGGCCATCGCGAACCGGGCATCCGGCATTACTAGTCTGCACAATGCTCAGTTTACCGGCAGCGTCTTTTACCAACCAGGCCCATCCTGAACCAAATTGAGTGGCAGCTGCTTTATTAAAAGCCTCCTTGAACGCGTCGAGGGTTCCGAAAGTCGCTTCAATTGCAGCTTTCAATGCACCTGAAGGCTCAGTCACCGGAGTAGCCGAAAATTGTTCGAAATAAAAAGTGTGGTTAAAAACCTGTGCTCCATTATTGAAAATTCCGCCTTCTGATTTCTTTATAATGGTTTCCAGATCGGCGTTTTCGTATTCTGTGCCTACAATCAGGTTATTTAAATTAGTTACATACGCCTGATGATGTTTTCCATGATGGAATTCGAGGGTTTTTGCACTGATATAAGGTTCCAGTGCATCTTTTGCATAAGGTAATGCAGGTAATGTGAAACTCATTTGTGTATCTTTTAGGTTAAACAATGATTTTTGATTTTCCTGAAAGATAACGCCACTTGCACCTAAAAGGTTTGTAAAATCTGCAATTCCAGCTTAATTTAGAATGCTTCTGAATAGCATAAAATAAAACCGCCCGATACCTCTGTACCGGGCGGAAAAAAACCAAAAATCAACTAACCTTTAAACCGTCGGGCGACTTCGTCCCAATTAACCACGTTGAAAAAGGCATCAACATAATCAGGCCTCCGGTTTTGATACTTCAGGTAATACGCATGTTCCCACACATCTACCCCAAGAATCGGAGTCCCTTTTACTTCGGCCAAATCCATTAGCGGGCTATCCTGATTTGGTGTTGACGAAATCACCAAACTATCACCCTGCTTTACAAGCCATGCCCAACCGGACCCAAACCGGGTAAGGGCTGCTTTGGTAAATGCTTCTTTAAAATTTTGAAACGACCCAAACGAGTTATCCATTGCTTTTTTTAAGTCACCTTCCGGGAGTTTTGCACCTCCGGGAGCCATTACCTCCCAGTAAAGATTGTGATTAAAAAAGCCCCCGCCGTTATTTCTAACAGCAACTGGCAGAGTCGATATATTTGCCAAAATTTCCTCTATTGTTTTGCTTTCTGATGCAGTTCCCTGCAATGCAGCATTTAAATTTGTTGTGTACGCCGCGTGATGCTTGTCGTGGTGGATTTCCATTGTTTTAGCATCAATGTATGGTTCAAGAGCATCAAACGCGTATGGTAAATTCTGTAATACAAATGACATAATACTATACTTATAAAGATTAAAAGATTGTTTTATCTTTTATACAAACATAGCACTTATTTAAATTGTTTCCAAATAAGCAGAGATTTTTTTAATGGCTCGAAAAAAAATCGAAAGGCGACTAATAAGTAAAACTGCTTCCCCCCAGAAACTCACGAATTAACGAAGTTGGTGGAATCTCTTTATCATCAATCGTTTTGAAATACGAGAAAAACTTCAGCAAACGGTTGCTTTCACTAAATTCAGGCTGACTTTCGGTTACCGCTTTCAAAACTGGTTCCACATATTTTTTAAGCACGGCAAGCTCATAAATCAGTGCCGAATTAAACATTACATCAGCGTTTTCCTGGTATGGAAAGATATTCCGATCTTCGCCAGCCCGCACACTTGGCCATCTTTTTATAGTCTCCTGCGCCGAATAGTTCCGATACTTACTATCTCTTATCATCCTCCTGATCAATCGATTATCGGTAGTTGAAATGTGGTTCTGATCGTCAAGCGAAATTTGAGTCAATGCTGAAAGGAAAATTTTAAATGTATTTTCAGGCGCAATATGCGGCACCAAATTAGGATTCATTCCGTGAATTCCTTCGACAATTAAGATGCTTCCAGGGCCAAGTTGCAGCTTCTTTCCTGAAGGAAATTTCTGTCCGATGGTAAAGTTGAACTTGGGTAATTCAACAACCTCGCCACTAAAAAGCTGAATCAACTGTTGATTAAAATACTCGACATCAATGGCTTCAATAGCTTCAAAATCGTATTCGCCTTTTTCGTCCCGTGGGGTCTTCTCGCGATCAACAAAGTAATCGTCAAGCGATATGGTAGTAGGCTTTAGCCCGTTTACTGCAAGTTGAACCATCAGTCGTTTACTGAATGTTGTTTTGCCGGAAGCCGATGGACCTGCAATAAGCACGATTTTCACTTTGTCGCGCCGCGCGTAGATCATGTTGGCAATTTCGGCAATTTTCTTTTCGTGAAGTGCTTCAGATATCTTTATAATATCGCCACTTTGCCCATTTATATTGTATTCGTTCAGATTGGCAACATTCTGGACATTCAAAATCTCGGCCCAGTCTTTATGTTCCTGAAAGATTCCGAAAAGTTTATCATTCTTTTCAACCACCTGAAGTTCGTTAAAGTTGAGTGGACTAGGTATTCGCAACAACATTCCGTCGTAATACGAAACCAAATCGAAAACTTTTAAATAACCGGTAGATGGAACCATATGCCCATAGAAATAATTGGCCAGTTCTCCCATAAAATAAACATACGAAAACATAGTTCCCTGCTGCTCAAACAACTTTGCCTTGAAGCGCAGATTTTCTTTTTTACAAATTTCTACTGCTTCTTCAGTCGGCAAACCGACCTTTTCGAATGGAATATCATTATGAATAATTTGCTGCATTTCAGCTTTTATTGCAAATACGTCCGATTCTGTTATTGGGCGGTCCAAACCAGCCAATTCGCAATAATATCCGCGTGAAATTCCATGCATCATTTTCAATTTCACCTGCGGGAGAACTTCGCGAACGGCCGCATACAACACAAAAAATAACGATCTGACATACAGTCTCAACCCATCCGGATGAGAGTAATCGATAAATTCAACTTTCTTGTTTTTGACAAAGACGAACGAAAGCTCTTTCACTTTGTTATTGACCAAAGCTCCCAGAATTGGGTTTTCCAGTTCAACTTTGAAATCATCTTTAATCTCTGCGAGACTAACTCCGAGTGGATATTTTCTTTTTTCGCCCGTATTTACGCAATAGATATCGATTGTGCTCATTTGGTTAGTTTTATTCGTCAAGTTTTGGTTTTATGCCCCTAATTCGAGCTTAAGGTATTTTGCAGTAAACGATTCTTTATTTTTAATTATTTCCTCAGGTGTTCCGAAACATACCACTCGCCCACCCTCTTTTCCGCCTTCCGGGCCAATGTCAATAATATGATCGGCAACTTTTATCACATCCATATTGTGCTCGATAACCACCACTGTATTGCCGCGTTCAACCAGCTTATTCAGCACTTCGAGCAAAACACGAATATCTTCGAAATGCAGCCCGGTTGTAGGTTCATCCAAAATATACATGGTTTTGCCCGTGTCTTTTTTAGCCAGCTCGGTAGCCAGTTTCACACGCTGAGATTCGCCTCCCGATAAGGTTGTTGACGATTGACCCAGAGTAATATATCCTAGCCCAACATCCTGAATGGTTTTCAACTTGTGCGCAATAGACGGAATATTTTCAAAAAATTCAACCCCTTGATTGATAGTCATATCGAGCACATCGCTAATTGATTTGCCTTTGTAGCGAACTTCAAGTGTTTCTCTATTATAGCGCCGCCCATTGCAGGTATCGCAATGTACATACACGTCGGGCAGAAAATTCATTTCAATTTGCTTTAATCCACCACCCTGGCAATCTTCGCAACGGCCTCCCTTTACATTGAACGAGAACCGTCCGGGACCATACGCCCGAAGTTTCGACTCAGGCAACTGCGCAAACAAATTCCGGATATCAGAAAACACGCCCGTGTAGGTAACCGGATTACTTCGTGGCGTTCGTCCGAGCGGTGATTGATCCACCTGCACTACTTTATCAATGTGCTCGATGCCAGCCACTTCCTTATATGGCAATGGGTCTTGAAGCGAACCATAAAAATGCTGGCTCAAAATCGGCTGCAAAGTCGAATTGATTAAACTCGATTTTCCACTTCCCGAGACGCCTGTAATGCAAATCATTTTACCCAACGGGAAATCTACCGACACATTTTTCAGGTTGTTGCCTGTACAGCCGTTCAACGACAGCACTTTTCCGTTTCCTTTTCGTCTTTTTTCCGGAACCGCAATTTTCGCTTCTCCTGAAAGATACTTCGAAGTTAATGTTCCGGCATTTAACACCTCATTGGGCGAACCGGCGGCAACAACATGTCCTCCGTGAATTCCAGCCCGAGGCCCGATATCTATCACATAATCAGCATTAAGCATCATATCCCTATCGTGTTCAACCACGATAACCGAATTGCCTGTATCACGCAGTTGTTCCAAAGAATTAATCAGCCGCAGATTGTCGCGATGATGTAACCCAATGCTGGGTTCATCGAGAATATAAAGTACGTTCACCAACTGCGAACCAATTTGTGTTGCCAGCCTGATACGCTGCGATTCGCCTCCGGATAGCGTTCGGGAGGTTCTGTCGAGCGAAAGGTATTTTAAGCCAACATCGAGCAAAAACTTAATTCTGTCGCGAATTTCTTTAACAATTTCCACAGCAATCTTTCGCTGCTTATCACTCAACCTTTCTTCCAGATTTTGAAACCAATCATTCAATTCCGAAACATCCATCCTGGCCAGTTCCGAAATGTTTTTGCCATCAATCCGGAAATAAAGCGACTCTTTTTTCAGCCGCTGGCCGTTGCATTCGGGACAAGCACTTTCGCGAACAAATTGATTAGCCCATTTCTGTGCTTTTTGCGAGGGATTATCGTCTTTTTGAGCGTCGATGTATTTAATAATTCCTTCGTAAGTCATCATATAATTCATCGAAACGC
>Ga0116170_10004283_pt1 | contig 13099 bp, 10 predicted proteins | sample AD_JPNHW1_MetaG_FD_89797 | JGI IMG/M metagenome (GOLD analysis project Ga0116170, IMG submission 89797) | Active sludge microbial communities of municipal wastewater-treating anaerobic digesters from Japan - AD_JPNHW1_MetaG | ecosystem: Engineered > Bioreactor > Anaerobic > Digestate | place...
ACGAAAATCTCTTTGTGATAAGCACTGATTTCTCGCATTACCCGGCTTATGATGATGCCGTGAAGATTGATAAGAACATTGCAGATGCTATCTGTACGAATAAGCCCGGTAAACTGATTGATGCTGTAAGTAGTTGCCTGAAGTCAGGGGTTGAAAACCTTGCCACCGGCTGCTGTTCGTGGCCGTCGGTGCTCACACTGATTTATATGACAGAGGATGAAGATGATGTTACTTTCAAAAGGGTTGTTTACCGCAACTCTGGTGATTCGCCTTATGGCGAAAAAGACCGTGTTGTGGGATACTGGGGTATCACTGTAAACCGTCCTTTGCAGGAAGAAGGCTTCAGCCTGACGGATACGGAAAAGCGACAACTGTTGGGCATTGCAAGGGCCACCATCAATGAGTACCTTAAAAACAGCAAGATCCCGGATGTGTCATCAGTAAAACTGCCTGATGCTCTGTTGCAGAAAGCCGGGGCATTTGTGACTCTTAGAAAACATGGTGATCTGAGAGGCTGTATCGGACATTTCGATGCTGACCAACCGTTATACAGCATTGTCCAGCAGATGGCTGTGGCATCGTCGACACAGGATTACCGGTTTTCGCAGGTGCAGCCAGAAGAAATGAAGGATATAGAGATCGAAATATCGGTACTCACCCCGATGAAGAAAGTTTCGTCAGTGAATCAGATAAAACTTGGCCGCGATGGGATTTATATCCGGAAAGGGAGCCGTGGGGGCACATTTCTGCCGCAGGTAGCAACCGAAACAGGCTGGGGACTGGAGGATTTTCTGGGACATTGTGCACGTGATAAGGCCGGTATCGGATGGGATGGCTGGAAAGACAAGGATACGGAGATATATACTTACCAGGCTTACGTTTTTTCGGAATAGAGTCGACCTATTATTCATTGATTTAAGAATTCTGTTTTCGCATCTCTGATGGACCACCCCTACGCCGTTCTCACCATACCCGTTCTCAGCCTTGTTGTATATTTTGCAACATGGCTGGCCATGAGGTCAGGCGTGATCACAAAGGATGCTCACCGGAAATTTTGGAATCTACTTTTACTTGCCGCATTCCTGGGTGCAGCCGGCCTGGGTTTTCTGCTTGCTCTCCAGGTCAACTACAAATTCGACCTACCCGTAGCCGCATCTTACCTGAAATTACATGTTGACTTTGGCATCGCATTGCTTATAATCGCCATACTTCACCTTTCATGGCACCTGACTTATTACCTGAACATTCTCAAACCAAACCGACCAATAAAGTCAGTTGATGAGGTACAGAAGATAGAGATCAGCACCAGTGATGATCACCGTGATGTTTCAGGTTCAGGGCGACTGATTTTGCTGTTGCCATTCTGTCTGGGACTGACGTCCATGTCGTCACAAATAATTTTGCTGCGAGAATTCCTTTCTGTTTTCAATGGCAACGAGCTGGTTATTGGCATTGTGCTGGCCAACTGGATGCTGCTGACTGGTGCCGGTGCCTGGCTCGGGCGGTTCACCGGAAGGCTGAAGATGCGGGAGGCAGGCTCCATAGCAGCAATCATGGCACTTGCAGTGGCTGCACCTGTTACACTGTTCGCCATGGATGTCTTGCATAACATTATGTTCACAATGGGCAGCATGGCAGGGGTGTTCAGAGTGTATTTTACGTCATTGCTTCTCCTGGCGCCGTTTTGCATGGCCTCCGGCCTGCTTTTCACAAAACTGACGGCTATTTTATCATCACGATCATCCGAAAACTCCATCGGTAAGGTATATGTATGGGAGAGCATCGGGAGCGTGGCGGGAGGCGCTTTGTTCAACTTTGTACTTGTGTTTTTTCTCAGGCCTTTCGCTGCTTTCACAGTCATTATTGCCCTGAATGCCATCCTGTTAGCGCTATTGGCTAACAGGATAAGGAGAAAAAGTCTGTGGATGAGGATTCTGGTGACCGGACTCGCTTTTGCCGGCCTTATTTTGTTTCTGAACCCTGACATCATCACCAGGAGACTGCTGTTACCGGGACAGGAAATCCTGAAATACACAAACACACCTTTCGGCGACATCGTCTTTACTGAAAGTGAAGGGCAAAAGGATCTTTACGAGAACAACACGCTCATTTACACTAGTAACAACATCATTTCGAATGAGGAAACAGTCCATTATGCCATGCTTCAGCATGAGAATCCTGAAAATGTCCTGCTCATCGGCGGCTGTTTCCCGGGTGTTATCAGCGAGATATTGAAATACCGGGTCAAAAGGCTTGAATGCCTTGAAATGAATCCCTGGTTGCTGCGCGAGACCAAAAACACACTGGGACTGCCTAATGACAAACGGCTGACCACCTATGCCGGTGATCCGGTTATTCACCTGCGGGAAATCAGTGATAAAGCTAAATACTGCCAGCATAGTGCATGTAAAATTGTTAAGTACGATGTCATCCTGCTTGATATGCCTGATCCATACACACTGCAGATCAACCGTTTTTATTCGCTGGAGTTCCTGGAATTGTTGAAACCAATATTGGCAGGTGATGGAGTGGTTTCACTCAGCCTCATGGCCACAGCCGATTACATGGGCTTCAGCTCCGGCAATGTTCAGTCGGTGATGTATGCGACACTGAAGCAGGCTTTCAAAAATGTGACGGTCATTCCCGGTGACAGGAATTATTTCCTCGCGTCTGACAGCCCAATCAGGCTTAATGTTGCTGCGCTGCAGGAAGTGAGGGGAATAGAGACGGAATATGTCAACAGTTATTACCTTGACGACCACTCGGTGAGTGAGCGTAGCCGGTTGGTGATGAAAGCCCTGGATGCAGGCGCTCCCGTCAATCATGACTTTGAACCAGTTGCATTTAAAGGTCAACTGGATTACTGGCTTGACTATTTCGGTGTCAGCCTGCGTTTAATACCAGCAATGCTGTTGATACTATTATTGGTTGTGCTTTTCAGGAGCGATGGCATCAGTATTGGAATGTTTTCGGCAGGTTTTGCGGCATCTGCCTCTGAAATAGCCGTTCTGCTGGCCTTCCAGGTACTCTATGGCTACATTTTTATTGCTGCGGGTATGTATATTACGTTGTTTATGCTGGGGCTGGCAATTGGTGCGGTGTTGGGCCGCCACTATTTCTTAAATCCTTCGTACATGATGCTTGTAAGGTTGCAGGCACTCATGGCAATAGGCGCACTGGCAGTTCTGGGGGTAATCTTTGGCTTTCATAAAGTCCAGGGGGCAGTCGTGATCATTCACTTTGGTTTCGGGCTTATATTACTGGTAATAGCCATACTTACAGGGCTCATTTTCCAGGTTTCATCGGCGGTTAAACGGGGTAATGTCCGGTCAGTTGCAGGTTCTCTCTACGGTTTCGATTTGCTGGGTTCAGCCCTGGGAGCGCTTATGGTAAGCATCTTCCTGATCCCTGAACTTGGCTTGTTCAGAACTTTGGCAGCAACAGTATTCCTTTGCCTGCTTTCAGCATCTGTTATGATTATAAAGAGAAGGTCATTTGCATAAATAGTCACTTGCTGACCTGTTCATAATTTTAACTTTGTAATTAATACAAGCTTCACATGGACAAAAGAGCATTCATAAGATCGGGACTGGCAACTGCAGGCTCTATTGCCTGTGGCATGAACCGCTCTTTTCTCTCAGCGAATAGTATTTTTGAAGCAACAACTCCAGCTGGAGCCCTCTGGAAGTGGAGCCGTGAAGCGTATCATTACAAGGTTACAGAAAGAGGCGTGGAATGCACCAATTGTCCAAACGCATGCACCCTCAAACGCAAGGAAACCAGCAAATGCCATAACCGCATCAATATTGGCGACAAACTTTACAGCATTGCCTATGGCAACCCTTGCGCCGTTCATATCGATCCTATCGAGAAAAAACCTTTTTTTCATTTCCTTCCATCAACCCGCGCGTTTTCAATTGCAACGGCTGGTTGTAACCTGGCTTGCCTCAACTGCCAGAACTGGGAAATTTCTCAGAAAAGTCCCAAAGAGACAACCAATTATGACCTGATGCCCGCCAGGGTGGTGGATGAGTGCATTAAAAACAACTGCGAAAGCATAGCCTATACCTATTCGGAGCCTACGACATTTTATGAATATGTGTATGATACAGCCGTGATTGCCCGCAGCAAAGGGATCAGGAACATTTATAAATCAAACGGTTACATAAATGAGAAACCGATCAGGATGCTGAGCAAATACCTTGATGCTGCCAACATCGACCTTAAAGGATTTACCGAAGCTTCGTACCTAAAACTGAATTCGGGGAAACTTGCCCCAGTGCTCAGAACCTTGCAGGTGCTCAAAGATGAAGGCGTTTGGCTCGAGATCACGAACCTCGTTATCCCTGCATGGTCCGATGACCTGACTATGATTAAGAACATGTGCAACTGGATGGTGAAGAACAACCTGGATGACTGTCCGCTACACTTCAGCCGTTTCACACCCATGTATAAACTCACCCAGCTGCCTTCCACGCCGGTGTCGGTTTTGCAAAAAGCGCGCAATATTGCCCTTTCGGAAGGGATGAAATATGTTTACGTAGGGAATGTTCCTGGAACAGATCTGGAGAATACCATTTGCCCGAAGTGCAAAAAAACAGTGATCCAACGGAAAGGATTTGTAGTTTTGGCCAATAATTTAGTGAACGGAGCCTGTAAGTTTTGCATGACAAAAATTGCCGGAGTCTGGAGTTGATCGTTTCTTCAGTTATTGCGCATTATGAAAATATTATCTCTTCTCGAAGATTTCATCTCTTTCTTCTATCCAAACACTTGCTATGCCTGCGGCAATTCGCTGTTTAAGCACGAAAGGATTTTGTGTACCCATTGCCTTCATGATCTTCCTAAAACAAATTACCACCTGCATCCGGGCAATCCGCTTGATCAGGTATTCTGGGGAAGAGTAAAGATTGAGCAAGCCACAGCGCTTTATTATTTCAGCAAGGGCGGCAAAGTACAGCACCTTATTCATCAGCTCAAGTATAGGGGTAAGAAAGAAATTGGCATTTATCTGGGGAAATTGCTGGGGAACGAGTTAAAGGATCAGCCCTCGTTTCACGAAATCAGCGCTGTAGTCCCGGTGCCGCTGCATCCGCGAAAGCAGCGGAAACGCGGCTATAATCAAAGTGAACAGTTTGCTATCGGCCTGGCAGAAGCAATGGGAATAAGGATGGATGCGAAGTCGTTTGTCCGTACGGTTGCCACCGAAACGCAGACGAAGAAGTCGCGGTTCGCACGATGGGAAAATGTGAAAGAGATATTTGCAGTGTCTGACCCAGCGAACCTCGAAGGACGTCACATCTTACTGGTTGACGATGTAGTTACCACAGGCGCCACAATAGAGTCTTGCGCCAATACTTTGCTTGCCCTGCCGGGTGTGCGGGTGAGCATAGCATCAATTGCCTGCGCCCATAAATAATCAAAATCAGAGTTTCCCGGCCAGCACGGTCGTCTTTTTAAAATGCTTCACATTGCCTTTCAGATCGAAAATTTCGATGTAAACAATGTACCTGCCGACCCCGGCTTTGATATTGTCATCAGTGATGCCATCCCAGGTAAAAGCTCCCGATATTCCGCATAATTCGTTGTTGACAAGTTTACGCACCTGTCTCCCGGTGGCATCAAAAATAGTCACACGGGCGTTATATCCCGGCTCGTCAAATGAATAGGCAATCGTCAGGTAATCATCCTTTCCGTCGCTGTCAGGTGAGAATACATCCGGTGAAAGCAATATTTCATTGTCAGGGTTTTCAACGACACCAAACTGCGAATTTTGATAAGCTGGTGTTGCAAAACCTGCTGTTTGCGAAGCTGAATGCCAGTTTGAAACCTGGTTAGTAGGGAGGTTGGGATTAATGCGTTCAAGCGAAACGCCTTCGGTATTCGTAAGCAAGGGATAATGCATAGCAGCGTTATAGGCAAAATTGTCTATAATTTCGCCGGTCTTAAGTGCCAGTGCTATTGAACCTTCGGTATCGCTCATGGAAGGCATATCACTCACCTGGACAAAACCTGCCGGATTGGTAGTGCTATAAAACGCTTTTACAGCCGCTGTGTCGGTTGTTATTACAAGGTAATCGCCAGGCAGGATAAGCCTTGACTCACTGCTCAGACTAGATTCATCGGTCAATTGCAGCGTCGCGGTATCGTTTTGGGCAAGTATAAGTTGCTGCATGTCAAATACATCACCCGTCCGGTTGAAAATCTCCACAAAATCAGCACATCCCGGTGCAGGGTTGAATAATACTTCGTTGATAACCAGGTCATTTGAGCGGGGAACTGATGGAATTGCAAACCGTGCTGAGGTGGAGGAAGAGATAATATTACCTGCGCAATCAGCAAATGATCCGGTGATGGCGAGGGTATAAACGGTTCCCTGCACAATCGGATTTGCCAGGATCATAGTGACTTTCCTGTAACCTGGGCCCGAAAGCAGCAATGCTGATGGGCTGCCGATGCCGTTGTCAATACTGTAATTAGCCGGGTCGGAAATGGTTGTGCTGTCCATGGATTCGGTGAACCAGACAGGGATCAGCGTGGGGCTGTCAACACCAACCCTTTGGATTGCCGGCAATATATGATCGGGATTCGGTGCATTGGCATTGTTGATTCTGCCCGGTGTTCCACCCGATGCATCATTCGAAGCTGTCCAGTTCAATCTGTCACCGCACGGATTCATCGGATCAATCTGCTCAAGCGACCAGCCTCCTTCCATTTTGTAATCGCTGCTGTACCAGTCTTCAGTATAAGAAACTGAGTGAATGACATATCCTTCAGGGTCTGAAAGGGTGAGGGTTGTCCCTGTGTTAACGAGTGAAAAACTTGAAAACCCGAAAAACAGCCCATATACTGACAATGCACTCTGTGCATCTTCTGAACCTAAGATGAGGTAACCACCGGCAGGAAGATTGAATGCAGGAAAGGTCTTCAGGCTGCTGCCGGCTTTCAGTGTCCAGTTTTCAAGATCAACCGGAAAAGCGCTGCGGTTATAGAGCTCAATATATTCTTCGTCGGGAAGTCCCACCATCGGGTTTGGATCGGCCATTATTTCGTTGATAAGCACATCAAATTGTTTGACCCGGTGCCAGCCAACTTGCAATTGTGTTTCCGGCATTACATTACCGGCCAGGTCTTTGATCCCCGTTACAGATAAGTTGTAAACGACATCTGAGTTAAGATCAGAGGCCAGGAGCAGATGAACAAGTGAAAAGTCCTGTGCATCGCGCACTGCCACCGAAGGATTGCCCATCCCCTGGTCGATGTTATAATTAGCAAGATTCTCAGCGCTGGCCTGGTTGAGGCTTTCGGAAAACTTAAGGTCAATTGTATTTGACGACAATACTTTGACTGTGAGCAGCGATGGCGGAGTTTTATCGACGATCACGTCACCAGTATACACATCATCGAAATAAAACTTTGTGCTGTTGCTGCTGGTGTATTTGCAATAGACTCCAAACCAGGATGATGTAGCAAACGTATTGTCAGTAGCGGTAGCTTCCGGCTGGTAGGCGGTTCCGCCGGCCGGGTCGGCATAAATGCTCCAGTTGCCTGAATGATCGCGTATCACCCTGATCCTTACAGTAAAAGCATTGGCCAGCAAGCCCGAAGTTCCGCGGCACAATGAGGTGTGCACATTCCCTGCCTGCTTGATGAGTTCGATGGCATCGTTTGAACCTGTTTCCCCAAGTTTCAGATAGTAACCGCTCAGGTTCGATTTGAGGTCCGGTTGGTTCGAAATCAGGTAGATACGGGCATTGTTGTTGTCGGAAGGACTGAACGAAAGCTTCACTTTGATGTTCCACTCCATTGAATCGGCCATAGTGCAGGCTGTTGCAAGGGCTGAAGTATTGTCGCCGCTTGAGTTCAGTTGCAGTTCATAGGATGTGTTCACCTTGAAGTAAGTAACATCGCCTGTCCACGCAGGGTTTGAAGTAAAATCGCCATCCGAAAAATCGTCAGTGACCTGTGCATTCATACTGATGCTTAATATTAACAGGAATACTAAAAAGAGTTTTTTCATATAGAATGATCTGTGTTACGTGCCCGAGGGTAAATATAGTATTTTTGCACTCCGATTTAAAAATTTTCAAAAAAATGAATATTGCTGTTGTTGGAGCCACAGGCCTGGTTGGAAGTGTAATGATGAAAGTGCTGGAAGAGGCGCGATACTTACGCTTTGATAAAATTTCTGAGTTTATCCCTGTTGCATCCGAACGTTCGCTTGGGCGGGAACTTCATTTCAACAACATGCCGTATCCGGTTATCAGCATCGCCGAAGCCATAGAGCGCAAGCCTGAAATTGCAATTTTTTCAGCCGGAGCCTCTGTTTCCCGCGAGTTTGCACCTCTGTTTGCCGCAGCCGGAACCACAGTGATCGATAATAGTTCGGCATGGCGTATGCATGATAATGTGCCGCTGGTTGTTCCCGAAATAAATGCAGGGCTTCTTACCAGTTCGCATAAAATAATTGCTAACCCCAACTGCTCAACCATCCAAATGGTTATGGTGCTGGCACCACTTCACAAAGCGTTTAAAATAAAGCGGGTGGTGGTATCAACCTACCAGTCGGTTACCGGAACAGGCCAAAAAGCCGTGATGCAACTGAACAACGAACGGGCTGGCATCAATGGCGAGCGTGTTTACCCGCATCCCATCGACCTCAACCTGTTCCCGCATGGAGGCGTTTTCGAAAGCAATGGTTAAACTTCCGAAGAGATGAAACTGCTGCATGAAACGCGTAAAATCATCGGCGACAATTCCATCAATGTGACGGCCACTGTCGTTCGTGTGCCGGTGACCGGCGGACATTCAGAGTCAGTGAATGTTGAATTTGACAATGAATACGATCTGCAGGAAGTTCTCAAGATTTTATCAAGAACCAAAGGTGTGGTAGTTCAGGATGATCCTGAAAAGTCGATTTACCCGATGCCAAAGTATGCCGAAGGGCGTGATGAAGTGTTTGTAGGGCGCATACGCCGCGACGAATCGCAGCCTAATTCACTGAATCTTTGGATAGTATCGGATAACCTGCGCAAAGGTGCTGCTACCAACGCGGTTCAGATTGCAGCCTACCTGGCTGAAAACGAACTTGTTTAATACTCAAATAGTTTCTGTTTCAGGTTTTCGGTAGCCCTGGCATATATCGTTAATACACTCTCGTGCGAATCTTCAATTCTATACAGGGATATCAGTCAGACAGCAGGCCGGTGGCAACGATGGGTGTTTTCGACGGTGTTCACCGCGGACATATGGAGATCATCCGGCACCTTGTTTCATCAGCCAGGGAGCTAAATACTACTTCTGTCGTCATTACTTTTGAGCCGCATCCCCGGCTGGTACTTGATTTGAGCCAGTCAGTAAAGCTGCTTCAGACGCTTGACGAAAAGCTTCGGCGGTTTGAAATGGCAGGCGTTGACGATGTGGTGGTGATATCTTTCGACAAGCATTTTGCCGCAACCGACCCAAAGCAATTCATTCAATCCGTTTTGTTCGATACGCTGAAAGTCGGGAAAATAATTACCGGCCACGACCACATGTTTGGCCGCAACCGGGAAGGCGATTATGCCATGCTGCTTGAAATGGGTATGAATAATGGCGTTGAGGTGGAACAGGTGAAAGCGGTGAGCCATTGCGGGACCGATGTAAGTTCAACATCGATCCGCAAAGCGATCATGGCTGGTAATGTAAGGCTGGCGAACTGTATGCTCGGCTATCCATATTCGTTCAGCGGACCTGTGTACCGGGGCAACCAAATCGGCAGGCTGATTAATTTCCCGACGGCAAATATCAATCCGTCAGCGCCTTATAAAATTGTTCCTTCGCAGGGAGTTTACGCCTCGCTGGTGGAATGGAACGGTAAAATCTTCAAAGGCATGAGTAATATCGGGATGAGGCCCACCCTTAATGCCGACCACGAAACGATTGAAGTGAATATCTTCGACTTCGATTACGATATTTATTTTGAAAATATCAGGTTGTCTTTTGTAGAGCGAATACGCGACGAACGTAGATTCGGCGGGCTGGAACAGCTTCAGCAGCAATTGATACTCGACAGGGAAGAGGCATTGCGCCTGTTGGCTTAGCAGAATATCCGGCGATTATTTCCCGGTTTTTTTCATTTCAACCGAAACGTTGTTTACCCCAAAGGTCTGAACCTTTGGAACCAGGTTTTCAACGGCAATGATGTTTACCCCGGTATCGGCAATGTGCAATCCTTCCCAAAGTTTCTGAGAAATCACATGCAGTCCGTTCTCTGTAGTGCCATAAAATCTGTTGTTGTCTTTTACTTTCAGTTCAACCTCGTTCATCCGTTCTTCGCCCGAAGATGTATTGAGCGTGACAAAAATGGGAAACCGGTCGTATTCGAAACTCTCCTGTAATCTTACAGTGAAAATGATGTCATAGTTTCCCGGCTTAATGTCACCGGGCATTTCAAACTGCAGCTTATTGAACCTGTCCCAGGTATTATTTTCGAAAGGATGGTCCAGCATATATTTTTTGTCAGGCTGGCAGGCAGCAAGCAATAGCAAGAGGAATACAACCGGGACTGTTAAAGCTCTTTTCATTGATGTTTCAGAATATTTTGAAAGATTACTTGATTAGTCTATCACGCCGCTTCCCAGGCAGATAGTATGGTTTCTGTCGTACACAACCCCGAACTGTCCACCGGCTATTCCCGAAACCGGAACTGAGGAACTGATCAGCAGGTGATCTCCTGATTTCATGATGGTGCCAGTGGTAAAATCTGGTGTATGGCGGATTTTAAAACTCACCGGCCGTGGTGTTTCCATATTTTCCCATGGGCTTTTTGTGATGAAATGGAAATCGGCGAGCCGGATTTCGGTGCCGTACTGTGTCATGGGGTCGTAGCCGTTCGAAACATAGAGTATATTCTCTGCGGTGTCCTTCTTTACCACGAACCATGGCCCCTGGCTGAGCCCGAGTCCTTTACGCTGGCCAATGGTGTGGAACCAGTAGCCTTTGTGTTTGCCAAGAAATTTGCCGGTTTCAAGTTCAACTATCCTGCCTTCCTTCTCACCGATGTATTTCCTGAGAAAATCCACGTAATTCACTTTGCCGAGAAAGCATATTCCCTGGCTGTCGCGGCGGTGAGCGCTGGGCATGTGCTGACTTTGGGCAATGGCACGAACTTCGCTTTTCATCATATTTCCCACGGGAAACATCAGCTTGCTGAGTTGTGAATAGGTGATCTGCGCCAGGAAATCGGTCTGGTCTTTCACCGGGTCTTTAGCGGTTCCGAGCCAGGTAAAGCCTCCCGACTCAACCGTGGTTGCATAATGGCCGGTGGCAATCTTGTCGAAGTCTTTTCCCCAATGGTTTTCAAACTCCCCGAACTTTATCAGCCGGTTACACATCACATCGGGGTTTGGTGTAAGGCCCTTTTTCACAGCATCCAGCGCATAGGCCATCACATTGTCCCAGTATTCTTTATGAAGTGGAACAATCTCCATTTTCAATCCGTAATGCCGTGCAAGCCAGGTAGTAAGCTCAATGTCTTCTTCTGACGAGCAGTCAAGGAAATGATCATCCTCCTTCATCCCGATGCGGATGTAAAAAATGGTCGGATCATATCCCTGCTCTTTCAGCAGATGAAGCATTACCGAACTGTCGACTCCTCCCGAAACGAGGGCTGCAATGGTCATGAACAGGTGATTTTCAGGATGCAAAATTGCGAAAAAAGCAAACATGAACATTATACCCTTACCTTCGTCCTAACCATTTGAGCCCTGCAGGTGCCTGTTGTGGCGACATGTATTATGACTTTCTGAAAAACTGCATATATAGAAATTTTCAAGAATGAGTACCTTGGAATTATTGCCAGTTCGGTGGTGATATACCTTTTCATCATCCTGGCTATCAGGATTTTCGGTAAAAAGGAGTTATCTCAGCTATCGGTATTCGACCTCGTATTTATCCTGCTAATCAGCAATGCCGTGCAGAATGCGATGGTTGGCAGTAATACCACGCTGGCAGGAGGGCTATTGGCAGCGGCAACCTTGTTCCTGGTAAATTACCTGCTGAAACTGCTTGCCTATTATTTTCCGGCATTTCGCCATGTGGTGCAGGGGCAGGATATCATGCTTGTTTATAAAGGCAAGATGAATGAGGCAAACATGAAGAAGGCCCGGTTCACGGAGGAAGAACTCATGGAAGCCATCCGCGAGCATGGTGTTTCATCGCTGAAACAGGTTGACCTCGCAATACTCGAAGTGGACGGGAGTATAAGTGTCCTTTCCGATGAGTTTCACCACCATACAACGCGGAAACGTAAAACACACAAAGTGATCACGAAGGAGATACAGTAGTCTGTTTTGTCTAAAAATAAAAAAGGCATCCGCCAGATGACAGATGCCTCCCTTTTCGGTTTCAAACAAGTTAAATCAGCCCATGGGCTTTCTTTTCGCGGATGGCTTTGAGCATGTCCACAGTCATTTTTTCAAGGTTCCATTTTGGGCTCCAGCCCCATTCTGCGCGTGCGCAACTGTCGTCCATGTTGTTAGGCCATGAGTTGGCAATTGCCTGCTTGATGGGCTCAACCTGGTAATCCATCGTGAATCCGGGGATGTGCTTCTTGATTTCGGCAGCGATGATTTCAGGGTCGAAACTCATGGCTGAAACGTTGAAGGCATTGCGGTGTTTCAGTTTGGCAGGATCGGCTTCCATGAGGTCGATAGCGGCATCGATAGCGTCGGGCATATACATCATGTCGAGGAAGGTGCCGGCTCCGAGCGGGCAGGTATATTTACCGTTTTTCACGGCTTCGTAATATATCTCAACGGCGTAATCGGTGGTGCCGCCGCCGGGCAGCGTTACGTTGCTGATGATGCCGGGATAGCGTACCGAGCGGGTATCGACACCAAATTTCTTGAAATAATAATCGCTGAGCAGTTCGCCTGTCACTTTGGTGATGCCGTACATGGTCTGTGGCCGCTGAATGGTATCCTGTGGTGTATTATCGAGCGGAGTGCCGCCGCCGAAGGCGCCGATTGAACTGGGCGTAGAAACGGCACAACCAAATTCACGGGCAATTTCAAGGCAGTTCATCAGTCCGCCGATACCTACCTGCCATGCCATGAGT
>Ga0116170_10004286_pt1 | contig 13095 bp, 11 predicted proteins | sample AD_JPNHW1_MetaG_FD_89797 | JGI IMG/M metagenome (GOLD analysis project Ga0116170, IMG submission 89797) | Active sludge microbial communities of municipal wastewater-treating anaerobic digesters from Japan - AD_JPNHW1_MetaG | ecosystem: Engineered > Bioreactor > Anaerobic > Digestate | place...
ACAACGCTCGCTCAACTACACCACCGCGTGGGCGCTTGTTTATTTTCTTCGCAAAGGTGCGCCCGCCGAAAATATGACGGCGTACACGGGAATTCTCGACACCTACCTAAAGACACTGGCCGCCACCCAAGACAGCGAGGCGGCCAGCACGGCGGCTTTTGAAAACATTAACATGATGAAGTTTCAGTCGGACTTTAAGAATTTCTGGAAAAAAGGCCGTAGCTCCGCTCATCGCTTTGACCCCTTCGACGCTAAAAAGTAACCCGCCGCACCGAAAGGTTCCAACATGGACACCGAAAAACACGCCGTGACTCTCTCGCCGCTTGAAGCCCGCATTCTCGGCTCTCTGATTGAAAAAGAGCTCACGACGCCAGAGTACTATCCGCTGACGCTGAACGCGCTGCTCGCCGCCTGCAACCAGAAGAACAACCGCGAGCCCGTGCTGACGCTCGACGGAGAAACACTCGAGCGCGGCATCTACAGTTTGCAGGAAAAGCATCTGCTCGAATCGTTCGCCGGAGCCAACGCCCGCACCCTTAAATACCGCGAGCGGCTTCTCAGCCTTTTGGCGCTCACACCGAACGAGCGCGCAGTCCTGTGCGAACTGTTGCTGCGCGGACCGCAAACCGTCGGAGAACTCCGCGCCCGCGCCGCACGCATGCATCCGTTCGCCACACCGGAAGAGGTGTCGGCCACACTTGGCTGCCTGGCCGACCGTGAATCCGGCCCGCTCGTCGCTGAGCTCCCGCGCCAGGCCGGCCATAAAGAGACGCGCTTTGCCCATCTGCTCGGCGACGAGCCGCCCTCGCTCGAAGCCGTGTCCGCCGAGATTCCTCCGACATCCGCCGCCATCCGGGGAGAGGCCTCCCGATTGATCGAACTCGAAAATCGCGTGACCACGCTGGAAGCGGAAGTCGCGGAGCTAAAGACTCTTTTGCAGACTTTCCGCGCGCAGTTCGAGTAACCGCTCGCTCAAACGGCGGCGAAGGCGCGGGCCAGCGCCTGCCACTGCGCATCGGTGAGCTGCTCGGGGCGAAGAGAAGCGTCAACGTTTGCCGCCTCGAAAAGCTGGGCCAACGCCGCATCGTCCCGCTCAATCGGCTCGGGCGCCCTGCGAAATGCCGCGCCGAGCTGTTTGCGGCGGTGCATGAAAGCGTAGCGCGTAAGCTCGAAGAACCAGCGGCGCTCGTGCTCGCCGAGTGCACACGGGTGGCGGTCCAGGCGCACGATGGAAGACCCCACTTCCGGCCGCGGCCAGAAACAGGACGCTTTGACCGCGCGAACAATCGCGACCGCGTAGTCGAGCTGAAGCCAGACGCCGGCCTGTCCGCGAGCCTCCTCGCCAGAATCCGCCGCCAACCGGTCGGCCACCTCCGTCTGCACCAACACGGTGAACGTCGGGGGCGCGAGCGGATGAAGCGCAAGATCGAGAAGAATGCGCGTGCCGACCGAATAGGGCAGATTGGAAACGCAGGCGCTAAAGCCCTCGGACAAAAGTGCGGCAAGATCGAGCTCAAGGGCATCGGCTTCGATGACGCGCAAGCCGGCCGGATGACCCAGCGACTCCGCGAGGCGTGCGGCCAGGCGACTGTCTTTTTCAACAGCCGTGACGCGCACACCGCGCGCGAGCATCGCTTCGGTCAACACGCCGAGACCGGGACCGATCTCCAAAACGTGTTGTCCGCTCGCCACGCCCGCCGCATCGAGAATCGCTTCCAGGATGTTGCGGTCGATCAGAAAATTCTGGCCCAGTGTGCGATTCGGATGAAATCCGTTTTCAATACACCAAGCTTTAACATGGGAAGGCGACGTGAGATTCACGGCTCACGCTCACTTGCTCGTAGGCAATTCAAAGATCTTGATGTAGGCCTCTTTGCGCAGGCGCTCGGTCCACTCCTGGTAGAGTTTCTCGCCCTGACGCATCCGCAGATGTTTCTCAACGTACGGTGCGGCCTCTTCAAACGTCAGGGTGCGGGCGTCCTGCTGCTCCTCTTTGCGAACGATGTATCCATAGCCGTCAAGCATAAGGACCGGCGACACCTGGCCCGGGCTCAGCTTGGCAAGCGCTTCGACGATTTCCTTGCGGAAGACATCGTCTGGGTTCACTTTTCCCCAAGAACCGCCATCGGCCGCTTTTGCGTCTTTGGAATACTTTTTGGCCAGCGTCGCAAACGGCGTCCCGGCTTTGAGCGCCTCGTCAATCTTTTTGGCACGGCTCTCGACGGACTCATCGCTCGCTTTCTCGGGCACATCAAGAACGATCATGCTGACCGCCACGGCGTTCTCGGTTTGATACCGCCCTTTGTTCGCCTCATACTCGGTGCGCACATCGGTCGGCGTCGGCGCAACGCGCTTTTCCACTTGCTGATAGCGCATGGCGGTGATCGTCAGATCCTCTTCAAGGTTCTTCTTCCACTCCTCCAAGGTGATCTTGCGATCGGCCAGCAGGTTGTGCAGCTTGGTCTGATCCCCGTCAAAGTTGTTCGCCACGATTTCGCGTACGCGATTCTCAACGGCCCACGACTGAAGCTGCATTTTGGATTTTTTCGCCGCCGTCAAAATCAGCTTGCGGTCAATCAAGGCATCGAGCGTGGCCTTGTACAGCTCGCGCAACCGCCTCTCGCGAAGTTCGGGCGCCGTATCCGTCCAGGGACTGCGCCTCACTTCGCTCATCACTTCGGCAATGGTGATCATCTCGTCGTTGACATAAGCGGCCACACCGTCCAGCAGCAGCGCCGAGTTTTTCTTTTCGGTCGTCAACTCTGCAAAGCCAACCGTCGTCATCAGTATCGCGCACAGAGAAAGCCATTTCATTTTCATCACCCGTTCTCCCTTTTCCAATCGGCGAAGCCAATCATCACATATCGAAAAGTTAGTTTATCGCACCCGCAGAAGAAATACCAAGGGGAAAAAGGATTTATCGTTTCAAATCTTCCGGCTGTTGCCTCACGCCGAGTTTTGATACGCTAAAAAAATCATGGCGGATTTACGTATTACTTCGTTTGCAAATCCGAAAATTAAGCACGCTGTCAAACTGCGTCAGCGCTCCCACCGCGATGAAGCCGGTCAAATGCTGGTCGAAGGATATCGCGAGTGTAAACGGGCGCTCGAAAACGGGTATCGCCCGCACATGCTTTTTTTCTGCGAAGAGCTGTACCTCAAAAACATCAACGAGCCCGTGATTGTGCAGCAGTGCCGCGACCTCGGTGCCGAAATTTTTCCCTGCTCGGCACCCGTGTTCGAAAAGATCGCCTATCGCGAACGCCCCGATGGGCTGCTGATCATTGGACCCCAGCTCACGCGCAAACTCGGCGATCTGAAGTTGCCCGAGCATGCGCTTGTGGTCGTTGCGGAAGCCATTGAAAAACCGGGCAACCTGGGCACCATTTTGCGGTCGGCCGATGCGGCGGGCGTCCATGCGGTCATTGTTTGCGACCGCTGCACGGACATTCACAACCCCAACGTGGTCCGGGCATCCACCGGAACGCTCTTTTCGATTCCCGTGGTCGAAGCTGAAAGCGATGAGGCCATCGCTTTTTTGCGCGCGCGGAATTTCTGCATTCTCGCCACAACGCCCCACACGGAGAACCTCCACTGCCAGGTCCCGCTCACCGGCAATGTCGCCATCGCCGTCGGCACTGAACAGTACGGCCTGACAGAGAAATGGATGAACGCCGCGGACCTGCGCGTACGCATCCCCATGTTCGGGCTGGCGGATTCCCTCAACGTCGCTTCCGCCACGACCATTTTGCTGTTTGAAGCGGTTCGGCAGCGCATTGCGGCGGGTCAATTGACGGTGCCGGCCCCCGAAGAGTGGCATGGCGAAGAGACGTTTGACGCATGATCTCCTCCGTCTTTATATCGGTCCTGCCGGTTTGCCTGCTGGTGCTTTTGGGCGCAGTGTTGAACCGAACGCGGTTCCTGCCGGACGTCTTTTTTGGCCAATTGAACCGCCTGGGCTTCTGGCTGCTGCTCCCGAGCCTGCTGTTTTGCACCATCGCAAAGGCCCCGACGCAGGCCAGCGGCATTGGCTTTAAAATCGGCTTGCTCCTCTGCGCCTGTTCACCCGTGATCACGCTGTTGGGCTGGTTTACGGCCAAAGCGCTCAAACTGCCAGAGGCTTCATGCCGCTCCCTGATGCAGTCCGCCATGCGTGGAAATCTGGCCTATACGGCCTTGCCGATCCTCATCTACACGTTCGGCGAACACACCCAGGCTGCCGCCGTAGCGGCCTTTGCCCTCGCGCCGACGATTCCTTTTTACAACTTTTGGGCCGTCATCATTCTGACCCGCACAGAACGGTGTTCAGAACGACATCCACTCCTGCACGCGATGACGGCCGTGCTTAAAAACCCGCTCATTATCGGATGCGCTTTAGGTTTTCTGCTCATGAAAAGCGGAATCCGCCTTCCGGCCGGTCTCTTTAAAGTGCCCGAAGAGCTCGGCCGAGCCGCCCTGCCCTGTGCGCTTATCGCCCTCGGCGCCGGACTCACCCCCGACCGGTTGCGGGCCAGCTTCCGGCCGGCGCTCGCAGCCACGGTGCTGAAGCTTCTTGCGATGCCTTTGGTCGGCTATTTTTTTGCGCGCGCGGCGGGGTTCACCGGAGATACGCTTTTGACGATCCTGCTGTATCTGGCCAGCCCCTGCGCTGTCACATCGTATGTCATGGCCGACCAAATGGGCGCCGACAAAGCTCTGGCCGGATCTGCCATTGCCCTCAGCACCTTGCTTTGCCTTCCGGTGATGATCGCCATTCTTCTTTTATTTGGCCATTAGGTGCCCAAAGAAACCATGCGTCCGCGCTCTACGTCACTCCCGTTGCTTTCTGCGGACAAAGAAAAACCCGGAGCCGGTGTAACCCGGCTCCGGGTGCTGCATGACAGGAGTGGTCTTATATATACTTTGGTTGTGTGGTTAATCGTTCAGTTGCAAGTGAAGAAAAACAGTGCCCTCTTCTGTTTTGACCCGCAATAACAAATTGCCCTCTTTGCTTTTCTTCACTGCTTGCTCAAATTGCTTAACGCTGTTCACTTCGCTGCGGTTCGCCTCCAAAATCAGCATCCCCGGTTTCAGCCCTATTTCCGCAGCCTTTGACTCTGGGTAAACCTCGGATATGATCACGCCGCGGCCATCTTCAAACTCGAATCGCTTCGCCAAATCACCGGTTAACTCCTGAACCTCGAAACCGATCTTGTCCGATACGTTAACCGCTTCTCGGTTCGTTCCATCGTTTTCGCCCTCCTCGTTGGGGAAAGCTGCCACAGTCACGGTGAACTTCTTGCTCTTGCCATCGCGGAAAACGACAAGTTCTGTCCGGCTATTAGGCAAGATTCGTGCCACGTCGCGACGGAAGCTCCCACCCTCCTTCACTTTCTTGCCATCGAGTTCAATGATGAAGTCGCCGCTTTTGAGTCCCGCTTTGTCCGCAGGGCCGTCTTTCTGCACATCGGCGACTAAAACGCCACCGGATTCTCCCCGGCCAAAAGCCTTAGCCATCTCATCGGTGACTTCTCCTGGATTGAGAATGACTCCGATATAACCCCTTGTTACATGGCCATTTGCAACAAGCTGATCTTTTATGCTTAAGGCCATATCAATCGGTACGGCAAACCCTATTCCCATATAACCGCCGCTCTGACTGTAGATCGCGGTGTTGATACCGACCACCTCGCCATCGATGTTCAGCAAAGGTCCTCCTGAATTTCCAGGATTGATGGCTGCATCGGTTTGAATAAAATCCTCATAGTCTGCAATGCCAATATTACTGCGTCCTTTAGCACTCACCACACCGACGGTCAGTGTCTCCTTCAGTCCGAACGGGTTGCCGATCGCAATCACCCATTCGCCCGTGTTTAAATCGCTTACGCTTCCGGTTTTTAGATAAGGAAGACCTTGTGCCTCGATTTTGATCAGTGCAACTTCGGTTTTGATATCCGCACCGATCCGCTTCGCCTTAAACTCGCGCCCATCGGCAAGCCGGACCGTAATTTTATCCGCATCGCCCACCACGTGCGTGTTGGTCAGGATGTAGCCGTCTTTGCTGATCAGAAAACCTGAACCCTGCCCCGTCTGTTTGAACATCGGTTGCTGCTGGCGGCCACGATTGGGCATCTGCTGGTGCCGGCCATTGGGACGGTTGAAATGCTTATTCGAAAATTCCTCGCCAAACAATTCAAACGGATCGTTGAAAAAGTATTGTGCGTTCCCCATGGGAACTTGCTTCTCGACTTGAATGAACACAACAGCCGGCGTTGCTTTGGAGGCTACGCCCGAGAACCCTTTTCTGAAATCGAACGCTTGCGCCTCGGCACACACCGCTGCGGGAAGAAAATTCATTCCCGTCGACAAAAGCAGGGCAACTGCCAAAAAACTCGAAGTCCTATACTTTGCTGTCATTTTGCCGATCTCCCCATGTGCCAGACTGAAAATCACGTTCGTTTTGGATCTTTAAAAAACTAGGCCATAACTTCATCCAACAGGCGGCAACCAATTGTACCAACCCGACCCCTGCAAGTGGATGAAGTTATGGCCTTACGGACCTGTTTTGTACTAATCTTGCCACCTCTTGCAGAGTGACTCATCTTTTGCATAGTCCGTGCCAAGGCATATTTTTTCCATTTTTAGCACGTTTTCGGGCATTTGTTGGCTAATTTAATAGCATCGCCAAATATTTCATCAGTCCCTGAAAAACAAAAACAGCGACAGGTTGTCCATGTCGCTGTGACAAAACGCCATATGTTGCACCGCACGCGTCTATTTTTGCATCGCTTCCAAACGCGCCGTTAACTCAGCGATTTGCTTTTTAAGTTTCTCAACCTGGCGAGGCAGAAGAAGTTGCGCACCAAACTCGCGTTTCGGACACGCCGGAGTACCTATGAAATACTCCCCAGCCGGCACGTCCTTAGAAAGACCGCTCTTGGGTCCGACCTGTGCCCGGTCACCGATGGTTAGATGCCCGGAGAGACCTGCTTGTGCCCAAATAAGACAACCCGAGCCGATCCGCGTACTGCCTGCCACCCCGGCCTGCGCAATGATTCCGCTCATGTCGCCGACTTGAACATTGTGCCCGATCTGAACCAAATTATCGATCTTGGTGCAGTTGCCGATCCGCGTACGGCCGAAACGCGCGCGATCAATCGTGGTGTTACAACCGATCTCAACGTCATCGCCCAGTTCGACAATGCCAACCTGCGGGATCTTTTCGATCGTGATGGTTCCATCCAAATGGACAACGGGATTGTATCCATAGCCGTCACCGCCAATTCGCACGCCGGAATGCAGAATCACTCGCCGTCCCAGCGTGCAGCCTTCGCGGATCGTCACTTGTGGATAAATATGGCAGGCCTCGCCAAGTTCAGCACACTGACCGATGAAAACTTGCGCTTCAATCACACACCGATCGCCAATGACCGCGCCGTCTTCGATGACAGTCCATGGGCCGACGTGCACCGCCTGCCCCAACTGTACGCCGGCGCCGATGATGGCGGTAGGATGAATACCGGGAGCCCGCACAATCGGCGGCGGCGCAAACCATTCGCTGGCTTTGGCGAACGCGGCGTTCGGATCATCTACGCGGATCACGGCGGGAGCCGAGCAAACGCCCTGCCACGAGGACGGAACCAATACGGCGCTGGCCCGAGTGAGCGCCAACTGCTTCTCGTATTTTGATTCCTTGAAGAAAGAAAGGTCGCCCGGGCGCGCCTCGTCTAGGCTCGACAAAGCCCTGACTTCGCATCCGCCGTCACCTTCGAAGGTTCCAAGCAGTCGCTCGGCAACTTCTCTGACGCACATCCTCATTTCTTCGTCTCGGTAACCGCCTTTTCGGCCTTATCTTTTTCTTTGGCCTCTTTGCGGACTTTCGGATCAACCCCGAACAGCTTGAGGACATCGTCCGTTACATCGAGTTTGGGATCGAAATAGGCCATGGTCGTTCCGTCCATCACCATGCTGTATTTCTTCTCTTGGGCGTATTTCGTCAAGACCTCGCGGATGTCCCCGGTGACCTGACGCAGCAGACGCGTATCCAACTCGCCGAGTTCACGCTGAAGTTTCTGCATCTCTTGGCGCAAATCGCGATCGGCGTCGGCAACCACATCGCGACGCTTCATCGCCTTGTCCTCTGCCTCTGCGCGCGCCTTCTCGTTCAATGCCGGATTGCGGGCCTCTTTCACCGCTTTCTCGTAATCCTCGCGGAGTTCCTCGAAACGGTCGCGCTGCTTGTCCAGTTTCGCCTGATACTCTTTTTCCGTGTCTTGCATCAGCTTGCGGTCGCGCTCGCGGTTCGGGTGAAACCGAACCAGATCAACCATGTTGACAACGCCAACCTTTTCTTGCGCCATGATTCCCGTTACCGCCAAAACCGCCGCCAAAATAATACCTGCTCTTTTCATTTCAACCTTTCAAAACTGCTAGAAAAACTGCACTGACTTGTTGTTGTTTAACGTTATTCAAAGCCGATTGCGAAGGAGAAGATTTGCTCATCCGTATAATCGTCGTCCGTGACGATAGGTTTCGCAAGATCGAACCGGATCGGGAAACCGGGAATATCGATTCGCAGACCGATACCGACAGACACACAGATGTCCGACGTCTCCGGATCGAATGCGTCCGAGCCCAATGAGCCAATATCCGAGAAGGTGGCAAAACGCACAGCCTTAAATACGGGAATCGTATATTCCGTCGTCACAAGAGCCAACGTCTGGCCACCGATTGGCGCATGGTTTCCACTCAGATTGTACACTTTGGGGCCGATATCGCGGTACTCAACACCGCGAATGGTGTGCGGACCGCCCAAGAAGAGCCGCTCATAAATCGGCACTTCTCCGTTGTAGGCGTCAACGGTTTCCATGCGGCCCCGCAGACTCAGCACGTGCTTATACCACGGCATACTGAACCACTGGCGGTAGTTCGCCCCCATCCTGTAGATCTCATTGTCGCCCAGCAACTGCCCCTCAGAGGCTTCGCCGAACACCGTTGTCTGGTAGCCCTTGGTCGGCACGAACGCCTGATTGCGCGTGTCGTGTGCCCAATAGAGACGGCCCACGCTGTTGATGGCATCACCGTACAGGTTCTCCTGATTCCTGAAATACTGGGACCCCACCCCGGTGCAAGCGGGATTATCGAACCAAGTACCTGAATCCACATCGTCCATCTCGACGTATTCGAGCGTATAGCGCGCGCCCACGCGGCCAACCTTGACAGGATAGGACAGACCGGCTGAGGCGCCGGACCGAATTTCGTCGTATTGATCATACCAGCGCAACCGGCGGTAAGCCTCCAGCGTCAGGGCCAACGGACGATCCGTGAACCACGGCTCTGTCCACGACACTTCGGCTGTCTGACGACGCTGGCCGTATTCGAGGCCCAACCGAGCCTTCTGTCCGCCGCCCGTGAAGTTGGGCCAGTTGAGAATATCGAAGTTGCTCTGGGTAATCTCCAAGAAACCGACCAACTGATCAACGGTGGAGAACCCGGCGCCCACCATAAAGTTGCCGGTGCGCTGCTCTTCCACATCGTAAACCAGATCGCGCTTGCCGGCTTCTTCCGACTTCTCGGAGTAGTGGCGCACGTTGCCGAAGTAGCCGAGATTCTTGAGTCGGTTCTCGCTGCGCTCGATGCGCACTTCGTTCATGATCTCGCCCGGGTTGACCATCACTTCGCGGCGAATCACTTTATCCTTGGTTTTGTTGTTGCCGCGGATAACGATGTTGCGGATATAAACCAGTTCACCCTCGCGCACCTCAAACGTAATCGACATCCGTCCGGGCTTGCCCTGCACCGTTTCAATCAAGGGGTGAACATCGGTGTCCACATAACCGCGCGAACCGTAATAATCGCGGATGTCTTTGGCCGCATCCTTGATCGCCTGGCGGCCCGCCAACGCATTGGCTTTCAAACGGGAACAGGCCAACACTTCGTTTTCCGGGAAAAGTTTGACGCCGCGGATCGCCGTGGATTCCACCGCGTACACGTCGCCTTCCTTCACATCGAATATCACGTCCACCTTTTCTTTGCCGATCTTTTGCATGACCGGGCTAGACACCTTGGCGTCCAAGAAGCCGTGGTCCTGATAGACCTCTTCCGCCTGCTGGCGGGCATCTTCAAGGTCTTGAGCAGACACCGGCGTGTCGGTGAACCAGCCGCGCGGATCATACCACGGACGCTGCCCAAAGGAAGAACGCAGATCCTCGTCCTTAATTGACGGGTTGTTCTTAAAACGATACTTGTGAATCTTCGCCCGCTCGCCTTCGCTAATCGTGAAAATTACATTTGCGGAGCCCGTGCTGCCTTCGATCGGCTTGATTTCCGCCGAGATCTTGATGTTGGGGAAGAACTTCTTTACATATTCGTCGCGAATCTTTCCGGCCTTCACAGAGATAATCGGATCATCGATATAGTCGCCGCTTTTCAACTCGGACAGCTTCCGAATCTTGCTCTCGCTGAAATAATCGACGCCTTTGATGGCCAACGGCTCCTGGAAGCGATAGCGGCGTTTGACAACGTAAATGACTTTGATGCCATCCGAAACCTTTTCCAGCTCAACGCCGGCATATCCGAAGCGACCGGTATCAAGCAGGGCGCGCACATCTTTTGAAAGCACGTCTTGGGAGACTTCCGATCCGACCTTCACATTGCAAAACGACAATATATCGGTCGCGTCGGTGCCAAACTGGTCGAGAACGCGGACTTTGACTTCCTTCACCGTGTTGTCTGCACCCATCGCCCATGCAGCTGCAAGGATCGCAACCGTCGCTAACACCCGGATCGATTTACCCATGATTTCTGTTCCTCTTTATATCGATGCAAAAACAAGACCTTTCGATGCCGTGTGCAAGACACCGCTTTTGAAAGGATTTAAAATTAAACCGGATTTTATGGTGAAACACAAGCACCGATGCAACACAATATACGTGCGGCACAGTGGATTATCGCTGATAGACGCTTGGATCAACGGGGGCGATCGCGAAATTGGGTCGCCAATGCGGTGAAACACTGTAAAACCGCATGGGGGTGTTGAAAACCAAATCGTGGATCACCGAGTCGCCGTGCCCCTGGGCGCGCATATAAGCAACCACCTTGATCAGCGAGAGCGGATCCGAAACGCCCCAGTCCGCCGAACCGTTGACAATCACGCGTTCGTGGCCGTAGTGTTTGACCATATCCGAAACCCGCTGCGGATTGAGTTTGGAGTACGGATACACCGTCATGCCCGCATAACAGCCCGAATCCAGCGTGTGCTTGATCGTTTCCTCGGTGTTGTGGTCCACATCAATGCGCTCGACGGTAAAGCCCCCGCTTTTGATGATGTCGAGGATTCTCAGCGTACCGCGCAGTTTATCCACGTGCGGCGTATGCAAGATGACGGGCATTTTGCGCTCTTCGGCCATCTGTAACTGCCGGATGAGCGCGTGTTCTTCGTTGGGCGTATTCAGATTGAGTCCGATCTCGCCCATCGCCACACAGCGCGGATGATCCAAATAAGGCGCAAGGCCGTCTATCACCTCGTCGGCCAGAACACGGTCGTCCGCCTCCTTGGGATTCATGGCAATCGCACAGAAATGGTCGATGCCAAAACGCGCAGCGCGAATCGGCTCAAACTCCAGAATCAAACGAAAATAATCGAAAAACGATCCCGCATAGCGGCGGTTAGAACCCAGCCAGAAGGAGGGCTCCACGCAGGCGCGGATCCCCGCCTCATACATGGCCTGATACTCGTCCGTCGTGCGCGACAGCATGTGGATGTGTGGCTCAATGATGGTCATTTGCTTTCCAAACAAAGGTGAGATGTTTGCTTTATTGAACGACCCAAGCGATGGGTCGGTTCAGCCCCCAGACAGCTCACGGTGCGAAACTGCCCAAATCCCACGTATCGGCCCACGTGAGCGAGAAGCCCTCCCCCGCAAACCGCATCGGCAGCCAGACATACCGACCATCGATGGCGTTGTCCGGCCTCCAGATATCGAACAGGACAATATACGCGTCCCGTTTTCCCTGCACCGGCAGAATATACGTGCTTTGGCCGCCGAACGTTTTATCCGCGCCCAACTTGTTTGCCGGATTTACGCCGACACACGGATTCCCGAGTTCTTTCCAAGGCCCCCAGATCGACGGCGCCACGGCCGAACGGGCCGCATTCGGCGCCCACCCGGTGCACCCCGATCCGATGAAGTAGTACAGCCCGTTTCGCTTGCAGATAGCCGGAGCCTCCATGAGCCGTCCTTCGAAAACACGGATGAATTTTCCGCTCGGCGACACATAGTCGTCCGACAACTGCGCGATGTGCAGCGTCTTGTTGTCCTCGGACGCATACAGGTGATAGGCCTTTCCGTCGTCGTCCACAAAAAGCGTTTGGTCGCGCGCCATCGACTTATCGGGCCGGAAACTCCTGAGAAAGGTGAAGGGCCCCGTCGGCTCTTTCGCCACGGCTACGCCGCTGCGGGCGGCTTTGTAGCCTTGACCCTTGAGCTCTAAGTGAAACCACATCACATACTGACCGGTTTTTGCGCAAAAGATCACCTTGGGACGCTCCAGAATGCAGCCCTTGGTAATATCGCTCGCCGGATCATCGGAAACGCGCAGCGCGACGCCTTCGTCTTTCCAATTGTAAAGGTCGCGAGAGGAGTAGACATGCACGCCGACCCGCGCCTCATTGCCGGCCTTGCCTTCGATTTTGTGCTCGCCGTACCAATAGTAAACGCCGTCTTTGAAGAGGAGACCGCCGCCGTGGGCATTCATGTGCACGCCCCGATTGTCCGGCCAGATCGCGCCGTTCACAAACGCCGTACGCGGCGCTGTCACCGCAGCACCGCCTGTCTCGGCAACGGCCGTCGCTGGCATCGCAAAGCCAAGCGCGACCGCCAAGACGGCAAAAAGGGCCCCTGCTTCCGGCAGACACCGGCTCTGCTTTTTCAACTGCGGCATGGTGTATTCCTTATGACTCGGCAACGGGCAATCCCCATTCCCTGAGCTTGTTTTCGATAAACGCAACGCATTGCTCATGGGCCTTTTTCGCGCCTTGCTCCGGCGAGATCACCGGCCCGCACGCAATGCGAATCGGAAGGGCGGGATTGACCACACCAAAATCTTTGATCAGCG
>Ga0116170_10004287_pt1 | contig 13094 bp, 5 predicted proteins | sample AD_JPNHW1_MetaG_FD_89797 | JGI IMG/M metagenome (GOLD analysis project Ga0116170, IMG submission 89797) | Active sludge microbial communities of municipal wastewater-treating anaerobic digesters from Japan - AD_JPNHW1_MetaG | ecosystem: Engineered > Bioreactor > Anaerobic > Digestate | place...
AAACGTTACTTCGAGGAAAACGCCGTATGAAAATCATCGCACCGCTCTATCGCCTGCGTGCATTTGGTCTTGCAAGTCAGGCATCCGCCGCGGTCGGCGCGCCGTCTCTTCCGCTTGCTGACAGGCCTTGTGAACTGTGCTATATTTCTTCCGTTCCGGCGTCATGGGGAACAGCCGGGACGGAATTTCTAAAACGAGGTCACCGTGGCGGAAGCGTTAAGCGACATCGCGTATCGGCACATCACCAAGAAACTGATGTCGTCCGATCTGGCGGCGGGGCAGAAGATCTCCGAGCAGACCATCGCGTCGGAGTGCGGCATCAGCCGCACCCCCGTGCGCGAGGCCGTCCGGCGGCTCATCGAGGAGGGCGTGCTCTACCAGATCCCCTCCAGCGGCACCTATGTCGCCCGCCTCGACCGGCACCAGCTCATCGACGCCTACGAGGTGCGCATGGCGATCGAGTGCTTCGCCCTGAACCGCGCCATCAAGCACCTCACCAGGGAGAACCGGCAGGAGCTGCGCCGCTTCTGCGAAGAGATGTACGGCGTCGCGGTCGGCCTCCGCACCCCGGAGAGCCCGATTCTGGACGGGCGCCCGCTGGTGACGTTCCTGACCGCCGACCTCTCCTTCCATCTGCTCCTGCTGAAGGCGGCGGGCAACACCCTCGCCATCAAGATCGTGACCAACGCCTACCAGCGCAACCATTTCTTCGGGCACTACAGCCATCGCCGCGACCTGAACCACGTCTCCTGGGCCTGGCACCACCACGCGGAAATCGAGCGGGCGGTCCGCCGGGGAGACGCCGAAGGCGCGTGCCGCTGGCTGCGCGTCCACATCGCCCGCAGCATGGACGACGCAGTCGCGGCGTTCGACGAGGCCGCCGCCCGCGCCTCCGAGTCCTCCCGCGACCCCGTCAACGCCGCCCTCTCACGCCTCAGCGACCGTTTTTCCTGAACCCGCCGCGCCCCCCCCTTCCCGCAGGCCGCGGCCGGAAACCCGAATCGCTCAATTGACAACCCCCGAGCGGCTTTGCTATAAACCAGTATACAGGTGTTTCAATCTGGTATTACAATCGCATACGAGTCCCCCGATGACAAACGTCCCGCTGGAGTAAACCATGAAAACAGCCGCTTTCCGCGCTCCGCTCCGAGGATTCCTCTCGTCCTGCCGCGCCGCGGCCCTGGCCCTGATCGGGCTGGCAGCAGGTCATCCGGGAACGGCGCGCGCAGCCGACTACGTGCTGACCTTCTCGAACGCCACGCAAATCGTCAACACACCGGCCAAGGTCGCCACGGCGGACTTCACGTTTGAAGCTTGGGTCAAAGTCCACGCTTACACCAGCGAAAACCACATCTTCGCCCAATATGTCGGGGGAAACGCCGGTCGCATGGTCGGTTTCCTGCAATACACAAAGATGTGTTTCTTCGTCGGAGGCAACTACTATGTCGGAAATGTTTCCATACCGTCCAACACCTGGACGCACATCGCCGTCACCCGCAGCGGCAGCACCGGCTCGATCTACGTCAACGGCGTATTGGACAAGGCCCAAACGGTGACCACTGCCGCACTTCCCTCCGACGGAATCCGGATCGGAGGAACCTCGAACTTCAACTCCGGCTTCCGCGGTCAGATCGCCGACGTCCGGGCCTGGAGACTGGCCCGCACACCGTTCGAGATCTGCGCGTCCATGAATACCCGGCTGTCTGGCGCGGAAAGCGGCCTTGTCGGGTACTGGCCCGTCAGCGACGGCTCAGGCGCCTCCGTCAACGAACTCGTGGCCAACGCCGACGGCGCGATGGCGGGAACGCCGTTGCCCGTGTGGGCCTTCAGCGGCGACCTGCCGCTCGTCAGTTCCGCCACCCTCGGCGTGTGGAACGCCGCTTCCGGCGGCAATTGGTCGGGCGCGGCCAACTGGCTCGCGGGTGCCGTTCCTAACGGTGACGCGCACTGGGCCGTTTTCACCAATCAACCGACCGCGACACTCACGATCACCAACGACCTCTCGCCCCTGCTCATCGGAAGAATGGTTCTCTCCTGCACGAACGGCGCCACCTTCACCGGCAGTTCGTTCACGTTCACCAACATCTCGATTCCGGCGGCATTGACCGTCACCGGCGGCGACCACGCCTTTGACGCCCCCGCCACGCTCACCTGCAACGGTTTAACCGTGGACACCTCCAACCCCGCAGCGATCAGCCTGGGCGGTGCGCTCAGCGGCCCAGGCGGGCTCACCGCCAACTCGGCCGCCAGCGGCGGCGGACGGGTCACGCTTTCAGGCGCCAACACGTATACCGGCCCAACCGTGCTCGGGTGCGGAACCCTCGCCGTCGACGCGCTGGCCAACGGCGGAGCCGCGAGTCCGATCGGCGCCTCCTCCGCCTCGGCCTCCAATCTTTTGCTCGGTCCCGGAACGCTGCATTACACGGGCCCGTCCACCGCCACCGATCGCGGCTTCACCCTTCAGGCGGGCAGCGGGCGCGCGGCTGTTCTCCGCATGGATGACGACCTCACCGTCGCCGGCCCCGTCGCCGCGAAGTCCGGCGCCTTCATCAAAGACGGCGACGGCACGCTTTCCCTCACCTATCCCGGCACAAACACCCTTTCCGTCTACGAGCCCGCCGATCTCAACGCGCTCCAAAACACTGGCGCGAACGGCGACAGCCCCACCACCGGCTTCTCCGGCCTGTCGATCATTCACGGACGTTTGGAGCTGGGCGTCCCCGGACAAACCAACATCTGCAGCCAGCGCATCGACATCGGGATGCGCACCACCACCAACGCCAACGCCGAAACCGCCGGCGAGCTGGTGGTCAACGGCGGCGCGCTCCTCTGCAACACGACGTTCTCCATCGGACGCGGCAACGGCAGCACGATCACAGCGCCCGGCGGTCTCACGCCCAAGCTGACGATCAACGGCGGCACCGTCACGTGCAACCTGCTGGCTCTCGGCTATTGGGGCTCCATCGGCACCGGCTACAACTGCAGGCCGCGCTGCGAAATCAACGGCGGGACTCTTGCCATCAACGGCTGCAACCTCGGCGAGTCGACCGGCTGCTTCGCCGTCGTGAGCGTGCGCGCCGGCACGCTTGTCTCGGCCGGCAACATCAACGTCGGCGGCACGCAGGTGCCTGCGGGAACGGGCATCCTCAACCTCTCCGGCATTGGCGCCGTCGACGTCGCGGCCGACGTCAGCCTCGGCGCAGCCGCCAGCGGCTACGGCACGCTCAACCTGAACGGCGGAACGCTCATCGCGCGGAACATCGTCAAAGGCGGCGGCCTCTCCGCCCTGCTCACCTTCAACGGCGGCCGCTTTCAGCCCCGCACCGAAGGCCGTACCCTGAGCGGCCTCACCGCCGCCTACGTCTCGACCAACGGCGCGGCGATCGACACCGCGCTCGCGAACTACGCCGTCGCCCAAAACCTGCTCCACGCGCCCGACGCGCCGGGCACGGACGGCGGCCTCGTCAAGCTCGGCACCAACACGCTCACGTTGTCATCGTACGGCTCGACCTATACCGGCCCGACCCTCGTCTCCAACGGCACGCTCTGCATCGCAGGAGCCCTGCCCGCGGACAACGCGCTCACCGTCGCCGCCGACGGCGAAGCCCTCATCGGCGGCAGCGCCACGCAGACGGTCACGGCGGCCCGCCTCACGCTCGCCGGCGGCAGGCTCGGCTTCGCCTTCTCCGTTGACGGCGTCGCGAACGACCGCCTGACGGTCGCGTCCTCGCCTTCCATCGGCACCGGCAGCGGCATCTCGCTCTACCAGCTCAACACCCGCGCACCCTTCACCAAGAACGGCACCTACACGCTCCTCACGTACACGGGCTCCGACCCCGCGGCTGCCAACCTCTCCTGCGCCAACGCCGCCTACGGAAAGACCTACGCCTTCGCGGCATCGGGCGGCAGCCTGACGGTGACCATCGGCAGCGACGCCTCGGCCGCCTCCCTCTGGAACACCGACGGCTCCGGCCTTTGGAGCACCGCGGCCAACTGGACTGCGGCCCCTTCAAATGCGGCCGGGAGCCAAGCGCGCTTCGACAGCGCCATCACGGCCCCCGCCACGGTCACGTCGTCCGGCGAAACGGTCGGCGAGATCTTCATCAACAACGCGAACGCCTACACGCTCGGCGGTTCGGGCCTGACGCTCGACAACACGGCAAGGCCGGCCCTCGTCAACGTCGAAAGCGGCGCCCACAGCATCACCGCGCCGCTGACCCTCAGCGACGACACGACGCTGAACCTCTCGCCGTCGACGCTGCTCACGCTCGGCGCGGTAACCGGAGCCTCAGCGACCCTGACCGCGCAGGGCAACGGCACGCTGGCGCTCACCGCAGCCCCCTCGGTTCAGAGGCTGTCGCTCAACGTGCCGGAAATCGGCGTCTCCAACACCCTCACGCTGGCCCCGCCCGTGGCGCTGCAACGCAACGTGACCGTCCGCCCGGCCTTAAGCACAACGACCACCGTCAGCGGCGTCATTTCCGGCACCGCGAACCTGACGAAGGCGGGCTCGAGCACACTCTCTCTCGGCCCGGCCAACACCTACAACGGCGTCACCACGGTCAGCGCCGGCACCCTGGCCGCCAGCGCGCTCGCCAACGGCGGCTCCGCCAGTTCCATCGGCGTCGCACCCTCGTCGTCCGGCAACTGGCTGCTCGGCCCGGCCACCTTCCACTACACGGGGCCGGCGGCCGCGATCAACCGCGGCTACACCTTGAACGCCGGCGGCCGCGCGGCCATCTTAAAAGTCGACGACGCGCTGACGCTCGGCGGCCAGTGCGCGTCCTGGTCCGGCGCGATCATCAAGACCGGCGCGGGCACGCTGCGCTACACCTATGCGAATGGCGCGCAGACGCTCGCCAGCTACGAGGGCAACGTCGACTTCTTGCTCAACACGGGCGCCAACGGCGACGGTCCGACCACCGGCTTCTCCGGCTATACGATTTCAAACGGCAAGGTTGTCATGGGCGCGGCGGGCCAGACCAACACGATCAACTTCCGCATCACGATCGGCCACTGCACCACCACGGCGGCCGGGGCCGAGACGGCCGGCGAATTGGAACTCGTCGGCGGCATCCTGAACTGCAACACGACGTTCTCCGTCGGCCGCGGCAACGGCAACGCCGTCACGGCGCCCGGCGGTCTCTCCTCGCGCTTCACCCTGAACGGCGGCATCGCCAACGTGAACCTGATCGGCATGGGCTATGCAGGTGCGGCGGGCGCCAACTTCAACGCCCGCCCGGTCATCGACATCAACGCCGGAACCCTGAACGTCGCGAGCGACTCGCGCATCGGCGACTCCAAGGGCGCTGTCGCCACGGTCAACGTGCGCGGCGGCACGTTCCGCTGCAGCGGACAATACAACTTCGCCGGCCTCTCCCTCGGCGGCGCGCAGGACGAGTCGGGCACGGGCATCCTCAACCTCATGGGCACCGGCGTCGTCGACATCGCCCACAACGTCCTGCTGGGAGCCGGCTGGAAAACGCCAGGAGCGGGCACGCTCCACCTCGCGGGCGGCATGCTCATCGCCAGCAACATCGTCAAAGGCGCTGGCGTCGGCACCGTGCGCTTCAACGGCGGCACCTTTTTCCCGCGCACCCCCGGCCGCACGATGACGGGGCTGACCGCCGCCTACGTCTCCACCAACGGCGCGGTCTTCGACACGTCGCTCGCCGACGGCTACACGGTCGCGCAGAACCTCCTGCACGACCCCGCCCTCGGGTCCGAAGACGGCGGCCTCATCAAGCTCGGCACCAACACGCTGAGCCTCACGGGATCGGCCAACACCTTCAGCGGCCCCGTCGCCGTCCGCGGCGGCCTGCTCCGCGCGCGCCTCGGAGCAACCAACGACCTCTTCGTCGCCGCCGCCGGCGTCTTCGACGCGCTCGGAGACCGCGCCACCGTCGGAGATCTCTCCGGCTGCGGCCCCCTCACGAACGGTGTCATCGCCGTCACCGGCACCCTCGACGCCGGCACCAACGGCGCTCCCGCCGGCGCCCGGATGACCGTGCAGAACCTGAGCCTCACCGCAGGGTCGGCCTTCGCCTGCGACTGGGCGACCAACAGCCTCGGAAAAGTCACCAACGACTTCGTCGCCGTCACCGGCACCCTCGCGCCCGAAGGCGCCGGTTTCGTGGACTTCGGCCGCACGGAGGCGAACCCGATCCCCATGCCGTTCAGCGCCACGATCATGTCCTACGGCACCCTCGGCGGAACCTTCTCCCGCTGGAAGGCGCTCAACACCGGCCTGCCCGCCAGCGTGCACCCGGCCCTGGTCATCACCGCCGCCGACGGCCGGGTCACCGTGCTGGTGCGCTACAGCGGCCTGCTGCTCATGGTTAAATAGGAGACGAACAATGATGATGCGACTATCAAGCCGGCTCGCCCGGACAACGGCCCTCGCGGCGCTGGCCGCCGGCGCGGCCGCCGGCGGGACCCCCACCGCCGACACCTTCATGCCGGGCGAAGGCGCCGTGCTCGCGCGGCTGCCCGGCACCGTGGAGACCTTGGAGAAAGACGCGGCCGTCTTCGCGGACCGCGACTTCCTCTTTCTCGACCCGCCCGCCGGCCTCACGGGCAAGCCCTTCTGCCGCGCCCCGATCGGCGGCGGCCTCGACGTCGCCGTGGTGAAGGACGGCCTGCTCGCCGTCATCACGCCCGCCCCGGGCACCACCTGCTCGAACGCCGCCCGCCTCGAGGAGCTGGGCTTCACCTGGATCCAGGCCCCCGCCCTCTTCCAGTGCTTCGGCGAGAAGGCGATCGACCGCTGCCGCGTCTACCAGAGGCGGGTGAAGGCGGGCGAGCACATCAGGCTCGGCAAGTGGGCCGTCTACGCCGGTTTCGACCCCGCGGGCCAGCCGTCCTTCACCCCGGCCGGGCGCGTGCGGCGCGTCATTGAGATGCTCAAGCACGACGGGAGCCGCCTCGACGCCAAGACCGACGCGCAGGACATCCGGGTCAACCGCCCCGACTACGTGGTGTTCGTGCCGCGCCAGCCGCGCGACAAAGACAAGCGCGACCCGGCAAAGCCCGGCGACACCTACAACGACCACTTCCAGGTGATCGAGCGCGGCGGCAAGCTCTTCGCCTTCTGGACGCAGGCCTCGCGCGAGAGCGACATCGACCAGCACATCGCCTTCTCCAAGAGCCTGGACAAGGGCGACACCTGGAGCGAGCCGGTGATGCTCGCGGGCTCGCGCAACAAGGCGAACCCCGGGCTCCTGGCCAGCTGGCAGCAGCCGATGTTCAGCAAGTCCGGCCGCCTCTACGTGCTCTGGAACCAGCAGGTCACCAGCCGCGGCCCGCACTGCGGCAACATGTTCGGCAGCTACTCCGACAACGAGGGCGACACCTGGTCCGCCCCCAAGATGGTGCCGATGCAGCGCATGCTGCGCGACCCGGAAGACCCGCTGGTTCCGCCGAGCTGGTGCAACTGGCAGCGCCCGCTGCGGCTGGGCCAGGGCGGCCGCTACTTCGTCGGCGTCTCGCGCCACGGCAAGGCCCCGTCCGAAGCCAAGGGCAGCTGCATGATCGAGTTCCTGCAGTTCGACAACATCGACGCCGACCCCGAGGTGCAGGACATCCGGCTCAGCTGGTTCGCCACCAACGAGCGCGCCCTCAAGGTCGAGCACGAGAAGTTCGGCTCGGCCTGCGAGGAGGCCGGCCTCGTGAAGCTTCCCGACGGCCGCCTCTTCGCGCTGATGCGCACCTGCGCCGGCCACCCCTTCTGGTCGCAGAGCCGCGACGGCGGCGCCACCTGGAGCGCGCCGAAGCCGCTGCTGGACCGCGACGGCGGCACCGCCTACCTCCACCCGCGCTCGCCCTGCCCCATCTACGACTGGAAGGGCCCGGAGGCCGCCAGCGGCTTCTATTTCGCGCTGGTGCACAACACCTTCGACTTCGACGGCAAGACCGAGTACCAGGCGCGCGGCCCGCTCTACCTGCTGGCCGGCAAGTTCAACCCGAAAGCGGAGCAGCCGATCGAGTTCGCGCCGCCGAAGCTCTTCGCCGAGCGCCCGGCAGGCAACTCCTTTTACACCAGTTACGCCGTGGTTGACGGCAAGGGCATCCTCTGGTTCCCGGACATGAAGTTTTACCTTCTCGGCCGCGTGATCGGAGAGGAATGGTTCCGGTAGAAAGAACACACGATCCAAGAAGGGTGTGCGACGCATGAAAAAGCAAATGGCCCGGCTCGTCAAGGCCGGCCTTCCCGCCGCCTGCCTGTTGGCAGCGGGGGCGCTCCAGGCGAAGACCGCGGCGCTGTGGAAGTTGGATTACGAAGCCGAGGGCAGCAGCCTGAACACGCGCTGCTCCATCGATCCGGCGAACGACCTGATGGCCTGCGGCATCTATTCCAAAGCCGCCGCCGTCGACAAGTGGACTCCTCTTCCGCCCAATCCCGACGCCACTCCCGGCATGCTGGCCAGCCCCACGAACCAGAACGCGGTCGCGCTCTCGCCCAACGCGGCCCCCCCCTATTCCTCGCTGACCAACGGCACGTTCGGCTCGCGCGTCAACATCACCAACAGTTTCACGGTCGAAGGCTGGTGGAACCTGACGGCGAACCCCAGCGGCACCGGCTGGTTCTATCTTGTCGGCGCGCACACGTCAGGGCCGAGCCGCTGGATCCTCTCCCTGCGGAACGGCGGGACGAACTGGATGCTGTATGTCGACACGTTCTTGGGGGACAAGGCCTTCCCCGTGAAAAACAACCTCGCGGCCACCAACGTCTGGCGGCACATCGCCCTGACCTACGACCGCGACGCCGGCTCCGCGCAGCAGGGCGTCTGGGAGCTTTTCGTCGACGCGCAGTCGTACGGGGCGCTCACCAACTCCTCCCGTCCGTCCACCCTCACGACGTCGGACTCCGTTTTCATGCTCGGCGGCCGGAACGGGCAGAACACGGCCAGCGAGAAGCTGGACTACTGGCGCGTGTCGGACACGGTCCTGACGACCAACGGGTTCCTGAACGCCGGCTCCGCCGCCCCGGCCGCCGAGGCGCTCCCGCGGACGCTCGCCTACTGGCGCCTGGACGGCGATGCCGACGGCGTCCTGAACACGGACGACTTTATCGGGAACGCGCGCCTTGCGGGAAACCTTGAAATCACGAACTATCCCTCCGCCATCCGGCCCTCGACGCTCCGAGCCTTTGACGGGCAGCCGCCGAACAGCACCGTGGCGCTGCCGGCCGGCAACGGCGGGTCGGTCTTCGCCCAGGCCGCCGGCGCCTGCCTGCGGACGCCCGATCTCGGAAAACAGCTGGAAGTCACCAACAGCTTCACGGTCGAAGGCTGGATCTGTCCGCAGCGGCGCGACTACGACGCGGCCGTCCAGTACATCGCGAACACGCGCATCGACACCAAGGGCTGGGCCTTCGCGCTCAAAAACCCCGGCAACAACACGCGGCAGCTGGTCATCTTCGCGGAAGACGACGCCGGCGTGCTGGTGGGCGACGCCTCGCTCTCCGGGGACCTTTCCGCGTGGTCGGACACCTGGAAGCACGTGGCGCTGGTTTATGACGCGACGGCCGGCGTCCTGACGCAAGGCGTGTGGACCTGCTATCTGGACGGCGTGCGGCAAGGCTGCGCAACCAATTACCATGTCGTGTCCGGCACCAGCGGCTCCTCGTACTTCCACCTGGGAGGCCGCGTGGGGAACGGCAACACCTTCTGCGGCTACCTGGACTGCTGGCGCGCCTCCCAAGCCGCGCTGAGCCCGAACCAGTTCCTGAACGCGACCAACGGCGCAACGGCGGCCAGCGGCGTGCTGGCGCTCTGGCCGCTCAATTCGGCGGACGGCGTCTATCTGGACGCGACGGATCTGGTGGGCGACTTCGATTTCGACACACCGGTCGCCGCGACATACAAAGTGACGGCTAACACAGACCAAGCGGCGACGAACATTCCCAACCCCGACGCCTCCGCCGCGTTCAGGGGCAATCCCGCCGCCAACCGCGGCAGCGTCTTCTTCAACACGCCCTCCGCCGCCGCGCCGCGCGCCTACCTGTCGACGACCGACGCCGCCTTGCGGGAAACGCTCTGCTTCACCAACAGCTTCACGGTCGAAGGCTGGTTCTGCCGCGCCAAGAATCCGGAGGGCACTTCGTGGCAACTCCTGTTCGGAACAGGTTCAGTCCCCAGCTTTTCCACCGGCAGCATGTCCCTCAACCTCACTTGCCGGACGAACGGCTATGTCCTTTACGTCAACGATGGAACACAGCAGATCAACGACGTCGCCTTCAGCGGCACCACGGACGACAAGACGCTGAACGTCTGGCGGCACGTAGCGCTGGCCTACGATGCTTCGGTCACCAACGGCATCTGGTCGCTCTATGTGGACGGCCTCCCGCAAGGGACGCTCACGAACAGCTATGCGCAGAAGCGAAGCACTGCGGCCTGTATCTATGTGGGCGGCCGGCCCTGGTCGGACAACGCCTTTATCGGCGCGATCGATTGCCTTCGCCTGACGAAGGGTGTGCTGGCCACGAACCGGTTCCTGAACGCGACAGGGACGCCGTCCGCGCCGTCCGCGCCACACACGGTCGCCTACTGGAAGCTGGACAGCGGCGGCGGCGCGCTGGACGCGTCGAGCCAGGTGGAGCCGCGGTATTCGTTCATTCCGGACACCTGCGCGCCGGCGGGCTCCACGGCGCAGTTCCGGCGGTTCGTGCCGACGCCGGACACGACGGAAGGGTTCATCGGCGACCCCAGGGCCAATGCGGGGTCGGCCGCCTTCGGCCCCGCGGACTACCTGCGCGTCCAGAACCTCGGTTACCGGCTGGAACTGGACCGGCCCTTCACGGTCGAGGGCTGGATGCTGTGGAACAACCAAGCCGGGACCGCGGTCCAGACCGTCGCGGGCACGAGGTTCAACGGCGATTACGGCTGGCGCCTGACGCTCGACAGAAGCGGCGGCACGGCTGCGTTCCGCATCTTCTGCCAAGCGCCGGCGCGCACGCCGATGCTGAATGCCGACTTCGCCTGCGACGCCGTGAGACTGGCCGGCGGCTGGCACCATCTGGCCCTGACCTTCACGCCGCGCCGGAACGAGACGGGCACCTGGGAGCTCTTTGTGGACGGCGCGTCCGCGGGGACGGCGGCCAACCGGTTCTACCCGACAGCCCTCCAGCAGAGCCACTGGTTCATGCTCGGCGGCTGTGTCGGTGGCGCGGACGCCTTCGACGGCCTGCTGGACTGCTGGCGCGTCACCGAAGGGGCATTGACGCCCAGCCAGTTCATGTATCTGGGCTATGAGAGAGGAACGCTGATCAGCATCTTCTGACCTCTCAATCCGGCGGGTCCGCAAACGTGGACGCCGGAGTCGGATGCCGGAATCGGTGCTGGTCCGCGGGGAGACCGTCCGCCGAGCTTTTTGTTATGATGAGGCAATCGTTGGTAACCCAAGAAAGTGCTAAAAGGCATGATGCAATCTTTACAAGAGACGCGCGAGCGCCTGAAAAAGGGAGACGTCCTCACGGGCGTTTTCTGCAAGACCACCGCGCCGGAATTCATTGAAATCATCGGCCATGCGGGATTCGACTTCTGCATTTTGGACATGGAGCACGGGCCGGCCCAGCCCGAAACGCTGCAAAACCTGATCCGCGCGGCCGAGGTCTCGGGCGTGTTGCCGATCGTCCGCACGCGCGACCGGTCGCCGGAAAGCGTGGCGCAGCCGCTCGATCTGGGCGCGGCCGGCATCGAGGTGCCGCAGGTGGGCTCCCGGGCCGAGGCCGAAGCCGTCCTGGACGCGGCGAAATTCGCGCCGGCGGGGCATCGCGGCGTCTGCCGCTTCGTGCGCGCCGCGAAATTCTCGGCGCTGAACCGCGACGCTTATTTCGCGGAGGCGAATACCGCCCTCGTCATCCTTCAGCTCGAAGGCACCCATCTGGCCGAATACGAGAAGATCGCCGAGCTTCCCGGCGTGGACATCCTGTTCATCGGGCCCTACGATCTCTCGCAGGCGCTGGGGATTCCGGGAAAGATCGAGGACCCGCGCGTGCTGGAGGAGATGCGGAAGATCATCGCTGTCGCCAAGCGCAAAGGCAAGACCATCGGCGTCTTCGCGGACACCCTGCCCCAGGCCCAGCGGTGGATCGCGGCGGGGGTTCAGTACATCGCCTACTCGGTCGACGTCGGCCTCTTCTACAACGTCTGCCGCGACACCGTCAAGGCCCTCCGGGACATGGAGCCCCGTCAGGAGAAACCATCAGCATGAAAGGCAGGGAGAACAACGTCATGAAGCAAGGTTCCGAGAGTGGCTCCCCGAGTCAGCGCGCGACACGCGTGCGCTACGTCGTCGTATCGATGGCCGTGATGCTCGCCATGGTCACGTATCTGGACCGCGCCTGCATCGCGACGTTGGCGCCGGACATCATGCGCGACCTGAAACTGAGCAAGGGGCAGATGAGCCTCATCTACAGCGCCTTCGCCCTGTCCTATGCGCTGTTCGAGATCCCGACGGCGTGGTGGGCCGACCGGCGCGGGACCCGCCACGTGCTGACTCGGATTGTCGGCTGGTGGTCGGCGTTCACGATCGCGACGGCGGCCTCTTTCAATTTCGTGTCGATGGCGGTGACGCGGTTTCTGTTCGGCATGGGCGAAGCCGGCGCCTGGCCGGCCGTCGCGCGCACCTTTTCCAGATGGGTGCCGAGATCGGAACGCGGCACCGTGCAGGGCATCTTCTTCAGCGGCGCGCACTTGTCGGGCGGCCTGACGCCGCTCTTCGTGGTGTGGCTGACCCAGGCGCTGCACCTTCCCTGGCGGCTGGTGTTCCTGCTCTTCGGCCTCCTCGGGATCGTCTGGGCAACGGTGTGGTTCCTCTGGTTCCGCAACGACCCCTCCGAGCACCCCGGAGTGAACGCGGCGGAGCTTGACCGAATCGTGACCGACCGTCCGCCCCACAGCGGGCATCACGAAGGGTGGGCCTACTGGAAGCAGCTGCTCGGGCACCGCAACACGGCGCCGCTCTGCCTGATGTACTTCCCGAACAGCTTCGCCTTCTACTTCTGCATCACGTGGCTGCCGACCTTCCTGAAAGAGGAGCATCACTTCGAAGCCGTGCGCCTCGGCCTGTTCGCGGGCCTGCCGCTGATTCTG
>Ga0116170_10004289_pt1 | contig 13092 bp, 6 predicted proteins | sample AD_JPNHW1_MetaG_FD_89797 | JGI IMG/M metagenome (GOLD analysis project Ga0116170, IMG submission 89797) | Active sludge microbial communities of municipal wastewater-treating anaerobic digesters from Japan - AD_JPNHW1_MetaG | ecosystem: Engineered > Bioreactor > Anaerobic > Digestate | place...
GCTATCACCGAGAATGTTTTCATTCAATACCCCTTACGGCGCATGCCCGGAGTGTGACGGTCTTGGATTTATAATGCAGTTTGACCCGGAACGGATTGTTTCTGATCCGGAAAAATCACTCAATGAAGGCGTTCTTGAAGTCTGGGGCAAGAGCACAAGCTACTGGTATCTTGAAACAGTTCAGTCCCTGGCTAAAAGTTTCAGTTTTGATCCCGATACTCCGTGGAAAGATCTTCCGGAAAAAATAAAAAATGTAATACTTTACGGTTCAGGGCACAATAAGATAAATTATAATGTTAAGCGAAGTGAGTCTGAATTTAAATTCTCCAGATCTTTTGAAGGGGTTCTTCCAAACCTTGAGAGAAGGTACAGGGAGACCAACTCTGAAGATATGCGGATATGGATGGAGAAGTACATGTCAAACAATACATGTACCGCCTGCAAGGGTAAAAGGCTACGTCCGGAAAGCCTCTCAGTAAAAGTAAATGACCGCGGAATTGATGATATATCTTCCATGTCTATTAAAGACTCGTTTAAATTTTTCAGTAATGTCGAACTTAATCCCACCGAACAGAAAATTGCAGAACAGATTCTGAAAGAGATAAAAATGCGTCTGAAGTTTCTTAATGACGTAGGTATTGATTACCTTACTCTTGACAGGGCAGCCGGCAGCCTCTCGGGTGGAGAATCACAGCGTATAAGGCTCGCTACGCAGATAGGCTCGGCTCTTACCGGTGTGCTCTATGTCCTTGATGAACCGAGTATAGGGCTTCATCAGCGGGATAACGAAAAACTGATGAAAACACTCAAATATCTGCGCGACATCGGAAATACAGTTCTTGTCGTTGAACATGATGAAGATACAATTATGGATGCGGATTACGTTATTGATATGGGGCCGGGCGCTGGAGTTGAAGGGGGACACGTTGTAGCTGCAGGCACTCCCGCCGAGATTAAGGCGTGTGCCAGGTCGTTAACGGGGAATTATCTTTCCGGCATTAAATTCATTCCTGTTCCTTCTGTCAGGAGAAAATCGGATAAGTATATAAGTATAAAAGGTGCGCGCGAGAATAATTTAAAAAAGATAAACGTTGATTTTCCGCTGGGAGTTTTTACCGCGGTAACCGGTGTGTCCGGTTCCGGTAAATCTTCACTTGTGATTGAGATTCTGTACAAGGCGCTCTCCGCACTGGTGATGAGATCCAAAGAGTACCCGGGCGCTTTTGACGAGATTTACGGCCTCGAATATATAGATAAGGTAATTGATATAGACCAGTCTCCGATAGGGAGAACTCCAAGATCGAATCCTGCGACTTACACCGGACTCTTTACGCCCATACGCGATCTGTATGCAAAACTCCCTGAGTCCAAAATCCGCGGTTATAAGGCCGGGAGATTCTCTTTTAATGTTTCCGGAGGACGGTGTGAAACCTGCGAAGGTGACGGAGTAAAAAAGATAGAGATGCATTTTCTTCCTGATGTCTACATTACATGCGATGTGTGTAAAGGCAAGAGGTATAATCATGAAACTCTGGAGGTACGGTTCAAGGGGAAGAATATCTTTGAAGTGCTTGATATGACTGTTGATGAAGCGGTACCGTTTTTTGAGAGTATACCCGGTATAAATTTGAAGCTTGAAACTCTTCAGAGAGTGGGGCTTGGCTATGTAAAGCTCGGACAGCCTGCTACAACTTTTTCAGGGGGAGAAGCGCAAAGGATCAAACTGGCAACCGAGCTTTCAAAGAGAGCAACAGGGAAAACTGTTTATATCCTCGATGAGCCTACAACCGGACTGCATTTTGATGATATAAAAAAACTTATAGAGGTTCTGAATTCACTTGTAGATAAAGGAAACACAATTATAGTTATTGAACATAATCTCGATGTGATAAAGACTGCCGACCATGTTATTGATCTCGGCCCGGAAGGGGGTGACTCCGGAGGTACGGTTCTTGGAAAAGGTACTCCCGAAGAACTGAGCAGGATCAGTTCCTCATACACTGGACAGTATCTCGCGAAGATGTTTAAAAAGAAGAGCTGAAACCTGCTAAGGAGTTCAGGCAGTACATTTTAATACTTTAGTTTTTAAAAATCCCCGTCCTTCCGCTCATCCTTTTTATTAAAGGGAATGTGAGTAAACCGGAATGCGGGGATTTACAGGTTCTGTTACCGGCAATTAATTTTTATAAATTTTAATATGGCTTCATTCACTTCTTCCGGTTTTTCCGCAGGGGAAAAATGCCCTGCATCCATAATGTTTATACGGTTTGATCCTGGTATGTTATCTGCAAGAAATATCCCCTGTTTCTGCGGAGTCAGCCTGTCTTCTTCGGCTGTCAGTATTAATACCGGTATATTAATATTCTTTAAACTTGCGGTTATATCAAATCCGTTGCAGGCTGTGAAATCATCGTATACAACATCCGGGCTGCATGATTCCGAATCACTGATTATTTCTCTGAGTCTGGCCGGATCTGTTTTTGAAGATGATCCCATTACGGAAATAGAAGATGTATAAGCGCAGTAATCATTTTTAATCAGTTCAAATATAGAAGGCATTACTTTTAATCTTGCGCCCGAGTTAACGATTATCCCCGCTTTAAATTTAATCTTTGCGTTAACCAGCAGATCCAGTGTTATTGCACCTCCCATACTGAGTCCGCATGGTACAGGCGAAGGTGGATTGATTGCTAAAATGAAATTCTCTACCCGCCTGGCGTATTCATTTATATTATCCGTACCGTTTTCGTTGTTCTCTCCATGACCCGGTAGGTCAATTGCTATTGTGTTGATGTGCCCGTTTAATCCCTGCACCTGGTGTTTCCACAGATTTTTAGAATTACCCGCACCATGTATAAAAATAATCGTAGGCAATTCAGGGTTTAGGGGCCAGCTTCCGCAAAGGAAGGGTATATTGTCTGCGCACATATTTATCATAGTATATTCTCTCCTGAAGTTTATCTGTATTTAATCAGCGATCAATCAAGAAGTATATTAACCTTTTATTTATCAGGATTTGTCTATTATTAAATCCGGTTTATTCCCGGCGGAAAAGTAATTGGTTTTAATGATTAAATCCATATTGTGCTGAGAATAATATAACATTATTGGAGTAAAACTTTAGTATATCATTACTTTTAAGCCGGTAAATTTACCGGTTATCAGTTAATATTAAAAATTGTCTGAATATTATAATGTGTGATTCTAATATATTTGTGAATTATTTTATGTAAGAGTAATATTATTATGAATTAAATGTATTAGGAGTAAATTTATTATTCTTATATCTTATATTATATAAAAAAATGACTTAAATAAAAAATATAGTGGAAATTTTTGACAAATTCATAAAAATGTATTATTAATAAACAAACTTACATATTAATAGGATTTTAATCTAACAGGAATAGTTAAATTATTATACTAAAATATGGAAGTTTTCATTAATTTCAGTTCATAATTCAGTAATCAGCATTTTTTAATTTTTTTAAAAATTTAATAAAATGGCAGGTACTTAAATGAATGGTAAAACAGGTATTATTTCTAATGATGTGAAGAAATGTGTTGATCAGGTCATCAGGTATGTGGGGAAGGATATCAAATTCGGTATGGTCCTTGCTCTGGGGAAGCCTATTCTTTTTGCAAATGAGTTATACCGCAGGGCGAAGGAGGATCCCGAAATAAGTCTCAAAATGGTTACAGCTCTACCTCTTGAAAAGCCTCATGGGCACACTGATATAGAAAAAAGATTTTTAAAACCGATTTCAGATAGAATTTTTGATGGTGTGCTTGAGTTTGATTTTATGCTCGATCTTAGAGCCGGCAAGCTCCCTAAAAATGTTGAGATTTTTGAAATTTTCTGCAAAGCCGGTGCTAATCTGAACAACCCTCATTATCAGATGCATCATATATCATCCAATTATACACATTGCGCAAGGGATGCGGTAGATTTCGGAGTAAATGTCGTAGGTCAGCTTATTTCCGTTCGTGAAATAAATGGTAAAACATCGTATTCTATGGCCTGTAATACAGATATTTGTCCTGAAATGATCAGAAAATTAAAGATACAAAGAGCCAATGGCGCAAAAGTTGCTGTTATAGCAGAGGCTAATACTAAAATGCCTTTTATGTATGGAGATGCTGTAGTGCCCGCAGATACATACGACATCATTCTGCAGGGTGAGCAGTATAACTATAAACTTTTCGGTGCACCTAAAGATGCAGTAGCGTTAGCAGATCATATGATAGGAATCAATGTAAGCACTATGATACGTGACGGCGGTACTATACAGGTCGGTATTGGAGCACTTGGTGATGCCATTGTCGCGGGCCTTATAATGCGCAATAATCATAATAGTGTTTATCAGGAAGTCCTGGAGAAGGGAGGCATAAAGGAAAAGTATGGAGCTCTTATAAAAAAATGGGGAGATACCGGAGTTTTCAAACAGGGACTTTATGGGTCTTCCGAAATGTTTGTTGATGCCTTTATGCAGATGTATAAAAGTAAAATACTTAAAAGAAAGGTTTTTGACAGTATCCCGCTGATGAAACTTATTAATAATAAAGAACTTTCTGCGGATAAAATTCCCGCGGACATTATTGATAAGCTGGTTGATATGAAGGCAGTTCATTCAAAGCTTACGGAGGAGGATTTCAATTTTCTTACTGAATACGGAATACTGAAAAAAGGATTAAAATATGTAAAGGGTGCAATCAAAGACGGGAAGATCAGCTATCCGGCAGATATGAGTAATAAAGCTAATAAAACTAAAATACGAAAAATTCTCGGGAAGGAACTTCAAGGCGGGAAGGTTATTCTTGGTGCTTTTTATTTCGGACCGCAGGCATTTTATCAGGCGCTTAATGATATGAGCGAAGAGGAGAGGCAGCTTTTCGGAATGTCCGGTGTGGAAAAAGTAAATCAGCTTTATGGCGATGAAGAGCTGAGAACCCTGCAGAGAAGAGACGGCAGATTTATTAATACCGGTATGGTGGCAAGTATCCTCGGATCAATAGCATCGGACCAGCTTGAGGATGGCCGCCTTGTAAGTGGAATCGGCGGTCAGTATAACTTTGTAGCTATGGCACACGCGCTTCCGGATGCGAGACTTATTGTTATGGTAAAAAGTATTAAGGGATCAGGGAAAGCTCTTAGATCAAATATCCGGTTCAGTTATGGACATTGTTCGGTTCCGAGGCATTTGAGGGATATTATCGTCACAGAATACGGCATAGCTGATGTCAGAGGGAAATCTGATATGGAAGTTGTTGCCGCGATGTTAAATGTTGCAGATTCAAGATTCCAGAAACAGCTTCTTGATCAGGCAAAAAAAGCGAAAAAAATTCCAATGGATTATGAGATTCCCGAAGAATACCGTAATAATACACCCGATAAGATTGTTAAACTGCTTAAACCTTATCAGGATCAGGGATATTTTCAGCCGTTCCCGTTTGGTACTGATTTACTCCCTGACGATATAGCTCTCGGCGGTTCACTTAAAGCCATGAAAGGGCTTGCCGCAGGATATCCATTGAAGCTTGTAACGGGACTTCTCCTGGAATTCATCAGGCCTATTCCAAAATCAGCACAGAGGCATATTGAAAGGATGAAGCTCACTGAGCCTGCTTCAATCAAAGAACGCGTTATGCGGAAAATGATAATTTTTGCTCTCAGAAACAATAACCGGCTTTAATAAGCATCCTGCTTTTATTTTTAGAAAAAATCCCGGGATTCAGTACCGGGATTTTTTGTTTTATTTTAATGCAGATACCTGGAACATGCTGGAATGATTTAGAATGTTTTTACTTAAAGAATTGTGAAGATATATTTCTACAGATGACAACCGGGAAAACTGAATAAATATTTTATTTTTTAACATAAATAAATGTAGCTTTTAATATTTTTTTGTTATATCAATTCAGTAATAATTCCTAAATCTTTTTATAATAGAAAATGCACTATTATCCCCGCCGCCGAAGGCGGCGGGGATATATAATTGTTTATTTTACACTAAAATATATATTAAGGAATTAACATTGATATCAATTATATTTAAGGAGGAGCATTGTAATGGGAAAATTTATTACTGTGACAGGTATCATATTTATTCTTTTATCTTTTGCAGGTTGTTCAACAATGAAAGGGACATATGTTTCTATTACGCCGCTTGCTAATACAGGATTTGATCCGGATCATTATGCAACTCTCGGTTTTGCCTACACGCCGGACAGTGATGGCGGCAAATTACTGAAAAAAGAACTTTCCGCTGTATTTATAGAGGAACAGTTTAAAATAATTAGTGAGAAAGTTGAGCTGGATGCCATTCAGAAAACCGGTATAGTTTATAATAAAGAAGTCACCATTGCCGATGCTCAGAAGCTCGGAAAAATTATGAAAGCGAAAGCAATGATAATTGTCAACAAAACCGATTTTGCAGGGAATGTAAAGGCCAGCTATATTTCAATTGATATTGTTGATACATATGGAGGAGTCCTTGTCTCGGCAGTATATAAGGGGGGCGAGAATCCCGATGATATTAACCGCGCTGCAAGGTCTATTGTTTACAGAATTCAAACTGAAAATATGAAGATGCAGAATAAATCCGAGCATCATGATGAAAGTATAGTTCTTCCGAAGTAATTATGAATCAGTATTTGCAGGAAATTCCATAATTCCAGGGTAATAGATAAGTGTTGTTTTTAAGTTTATATCCGCATGAGAGATTTATTGCAAGTGAAAGGTGATTGCATTGAGGAATAACAGCAGGCTTTAGAATTATTTACTTTGCCATTTGAATAAAAAAGCCGGTATTCATTACCGGCTTTTTTATTCAAATAATCGCAGTGTTTATCACTGCATGGATAATTTTATTTTTTTACTTTCATGTCCTGTTCCCTGATTTCTGTTGCCCTTCTTACTGCTGCTTCAAAATTCGGACAAATATTTTCTGATCCGACTTTATCCGCAAAACCTGCCTTGGTCATTGTTTTCAGCGGCTGTTCATTAACTCCGGAAAGGACCATTCTTGTTCCGACTTCTACACATTTTGTATGGAGTCTCGATAGCGCATGAAGTCCCGTAGCATCCATTGCGGGAACATGCCTCATCCTGATGATAAGCACCGGGACAGCGCGTCGATATTTAAGGGCATTCTCCAGAAACTGATCTGCTGCACCAAAGAAGAAAGGCCCGTTAATCTCGTAAATTCCAATACCTTTAGGAAGAGTTATTTTGTTACGTTCAAGGAAATACTTTAATTCGGTATCGTCATCATCAACTCTATCATGAGTAAACTTGAACCCTTCGTTCGCTACGTCAGACATCCGTTTCATAAATAGAAGAGCTGCAAAAATCATGCCTATCTCTATTGCAATAACCAGATCCAGGAATACTGTTAAAAAGAATGTTGCAAGAAGGACAGTTATATCGCTTTTTGGAGCTTTAAGCAGGGCTTTAAATGCATGCCATTCGCTCATGTTGTATGCTACATTTACGAGTATTGCTGCAAGCGCACACATCGGGATAAATTTTGCAAGGGGCATAAATGCCACAAGCATTATCAGGAGGACTATAGCATGAGTCATCCCTGCAATAGGGGTTCTTCCTCCGCTGTTAACATTTGCCGCGGTACGTGCAATTGCTCCTGTCGCCGGCAGTCCGCCGAAGATACCTGATGCTATATTTGCAACACCCTGAGCTACAAGCTCTGCATTTGGTTTATGTGAACCTCCAATCATACCGTCTGCAACAACTGCCGATAGAAGAGATTCAATCGCTGCAAGTAACGCGATTGTAATTGAAGGCATGATCAGTTGTTCTATTTTTTCTACTGAAATATCTGGAATTGATAAAGAGGGGAGGGATGAAGAAATCTCTCCGAATTTTGAACCGATTGTTTCAACGGGAATATTAAATAAATAAACTATTACTGAAGCGCCGATTACCGCAATAAGCGATCCCGGAATTTTACCTGTAATCCTCGGCCAGAATAGAATTACAATCAGTGAAATAAATGCAATTATGACAGCCGGGTAGTTCATTGTATGCATACTGGTAATAAAAGCCTTCCACATGGAAAAGAAACCTGACGGCATTTTGTCAATTGAAAGGCCTAAAAAATCCTTAACCTGGGTAGTAAAGATAACAACGGCTATACCGCTTGTGAAACCTGTAGTTATAGGATATGGTATAAGTCTGATGAATGTTCCCAGTTTGAGAAGACCGAATACAATAAGAAAAATTCCGGCCATTATTGTTGAAATTATAAGCCCGTCAAATCCGTATTTCTGGATTATTCCGAAAACTATAATTACAAATGCTCCTGTGGGACCGCCGATCTGAACACGGCTGCCTCCGAGAAATGAAATAAGAAAACCGGCTATGATGGCCGTATGAAGCCCTTTCTCCGGTGAAGCGCCTGACGCGATTGCAAGTGCGATAGAGAGAGGGAGTGCTATGATTGCGACTACAACTCCTGCAGTGATGTCTTTGATAATCTGTTCTTTTGTGTAGGTATTCATTATAGAAAAAAACTTAGGCTTGAACACTGAAAATCCTCCGGGTTAGAATCAAAAATTGTGTACCATAGTAAACCTGTCTCCTGAATGTCAATAAGATTCGGGAAATTTTTTAAAAACAGCAACTTCGAATTCCGATTCCGCCAGGCTGAGGAACTTTTCTGCTCATGAGACTTTAATGTTTGTAATGAACAGGGTGAGTTATAAAATTTAATCCTCCCGCCTGCTGTTCCCTCGTTTGGTAAAGCAGCCATTTGATTCCGGAATCAGCAGACTCCGCGAAATGCGGTGACTGGTTTGCTGCGGATAAGCCTGTTTTTATAAATCGAGGCAAGTGCGGTTCCGGTAGAGCGATCTCTCCGCTGATTAGATAATAGTAATTTGTATATACAGCAGAAAGACCGATAGAAGCAGTGTGAGTAAGGTGGCGACAACTCCGGCTTTGAGGAATTCGAAAAATGAAATGTGCACATTTTGTTTTTTTGCTGATTCAATTACAATGATGTTTGCCATTGCCCCGAAAATTGTAGCATTCCCGGCAATTGTCGAAGCAGAGGCAAGGGATAGCCAGATGATGTCGCTGCCGGTATTTTTAAGTATCGGAATCATCAGTATTGTGTAGGGGACATTACTCACAATCTGTGAGAGAACAAGACTGATCGCGTGAATAACTCCTATTCCGTGAAGGTCGGGTGTAATCCTGTATGCGTTAATAATATGCTGGATAAGCCCTGTTTTTTCTATTCCTCCGACAACAATAAACAGTGTGGCGAAAAATAAAATTAGAACCCAGTCAATATTTTTAATTACTTCAGACGGCTTTATCTTTCCGAGAATAAGGATTAGAGATGCGCCGATGAGAGAGATTACCGGTATGGATAATCCGATTCTTCCATTTGCAAAAAATAAAATTATAACAAGAGCAAATATCGGAGCAGAGAATTTCATTGAGAGATAGTTATACTCGTAAGAACCTGCATGCGGGTCGATTGTATTAATCTTCCTGAAATTTTCGGGGTAGAGAAATTTTACAACGAAGTAAATTATAATCATTCCTATCAGTGATACGGGCATGAGATGAAAGAGGAAATTCGAGTATGATATCCCCGAGTTTATTCCAATAAGCATATTCTGCGGATTTCCCGTTATAGTCATCGCGCTTCCTGTATTTGAAGCGAGTATTTCCGCTATGAGATAGGGTATGGGATTTATCTTCGAGTCGCGGCATATTGATATTACAATCGGAGTATAAAGAAGCACAACTGCATCGTTTACAAGGAACGCGCTTGATATTCCCGTGGTAAAAATGATTATAAGCAGGAGTCTTCTTTCATTCCTGGCAAGGCTTATAGTCCTGTTCGCAATAAAAGAAAAAAAACCGTCAAGCTCCAGAACCGTTATTATAATCATCATTCCTATGAGAAGTACAATGGTATTGAAATCTATAGCCTTTATAGCTTCATCAAATGTGAAAACACCGAAAACAACCATGGCCACTGCTCCAAAAAATGATGCGGATGGCCTGTCTATATTTATTCCGGGAAGGCTTGTAAAAATTATTCCAAGGTAAGTTATTACAAATATTATTGCTGCAGCCGTTATCATAAAATTTCCGTCAGGTATTAAAGTCCCCGGCAGATTCCTGCAAAGGGATTTTAAGAAGATATAATTTATATTGAAATTAAGTATTTCAATATATGTTTTATTGTCAAATATTATTGACAGGAGAGTTAATATTATGTCATATTAGCTTGAAATCTTTCTTTATTGTGCCGATAAGTAATTATGGATCTATATTTATAACGTCTTAATTACCTTCCCCATATTTTATGAGGAAGGTGCCCGACTGGCGGATGGGGAGCAAAGTACCGGGATCAACGGACTTTTATAAAAAACATGATTTATCACTAAACTTCCCCCCTCTGTCGCTGGAGCGGCATCTCCCCCTTGAGTATGGGAAGACTCAGGTTTAGTTATTGTTTAGTCTTGATGTAGATTTTTTGAAAAATTTGAATAGCACTGGTATAATGGTGATGAGAGCTAAAAAGATCCTTCTTTTTTTCTATGTATTTCTGTTTACGCTGACACCGCTGGTTTCCGTGTATCCGGCAGTAAATCCGGCTAAATTTGAATCGGCAAAAGGCTATTTTAGAAAGGGTGTGGTTTATTTCAATAATATGCAGTATCTGGCTGCAGCGGATTTTTTCAGAAAAGCGGTGCAGGAGTATCCCGATTATTACACAGCACGTGATTATCTCGCAAGATCTTATAAACTTTCCGGTTTTAAAGAAAGCGCTCTCTCGGAACTGAATAAGACTCTGGAAATATATCCCGAGAACATTGCGATAAAAAACAGAATTGAAAGTCTGCACTTCAGGAATGCCTACAGCGGCAATGACGGGACTGAAAACTATCTGCTTCAAAGCGAATATAAATCGCCCCAGATGAAAACTTTTTCTTTTCCGGACGCCGCTGATATGGCTGTCGACGGAGAGAGAAATCTTTATATTACCTCTTTTTCCTCATCGAAGGTGGTCAGAATAGATCCGAACGGTAACGGCGAGGAAATTATCAGGCCGGGTTTCGGAGGGGGACTTTACGGTATAGATTTTTTTAACAAAACTTTTGCTGTTTCAGATTTCAAAAGCGATGCTATATATATTTTTTCAGAGAAAGGTAAAATACTCAAGAAGTTCGGCGGCACCGGTAACGCTGAGGGTTTTTTTCACGGCCCGAAGGGCGTATGTTTTGACGGTAAAGGATTTATCTATGCTGTGGACGGAGGAAACTACAGGGTTCAGAAGTTTGACGTAACGGGGCGTTTTGTCCTCAGCTTCGGGAAGATGGGTGACTATGAGAGTGAATTTTCCAATCCTACAGATATAGCAGTTCTTGGCGAATATGTTTATGTGACAGATACGGCAAATAAAAAGATTGTTGTTTTTGACCACTACGGAAACTACGTTAAAGAAATTTTTATGGATGAGCTTTTGTCTCCACGCGGCATATCGGTTAAAGGGAACAGTCTTGTGATTTCCGATGAGAAATCCGGCATTATTATTTATGACACTATCAGCGGGGCTAAAACTCTTTTCAGTTCATGGGATAATGATAGAAAGCTTAACAGGCCGTTATCTTCTATTTTTGATCAGGACGGTTTTTTCTATGTGCTTGAATCAAGGCCTAACAGTATACTCTGTTTTTCTCCTGCCGAGAAACAATATTCGAATCTTGAGCTTGAAATTACATCGGTTGATTCCGCAAGTTTTCCTGTAGTTGCCTTTTATGTAAATGTTAAGGGGAGAGACGGCAGGCCGGTATACGGACTCCGTCCCGAAAATTTCAGTATTACAGAAGACAATTCTGAAATTATAAATTTTCAGACCGACTATCTTAAACGCAGAGCAACCTCTGCATCTTTTGTAATTGCAATAGACCGTTCACCCGGGATGAGCGGCTATCATAAAGATCTTCCATGGCTTGCCGAGTTTATTCTGAGAGTGATGAAGAAAAACGACAGTGTTGAACTTCTAAATTTTAATGAACAGGTATGGCCGGGAAATAACTTTGACTGGAGCCGGAGAAGAACACTTGCCGCTGTTGACAAAATGGAGTATAGAAACGGAAAGCAGACCGGATCAGCACTATACCAGGCGATAACAGATCTTATCCCACGGCCCGACAGAAGAGGGGTCGTTCTGATAACTGACGGCAGTTCAGCGGGTGATTCATTTACGCAGTATTCTCCGGATACAATTATAAGTTACGCGAATGAACACTATATCCCGATATATATAATCTCAATGAAGAATGCGGACCCTGACATTATGCGCATAGCAATGGAAACCGGCGGGAAGGTGATCCGTCCGTCGGAAATCGATAGCCTGAGAAAAATATACAGTGAAGTTAAAACATCCGAAGAGTACAGGTATGTGCTTGTTTATAATACATATAAGCTTCCTTCATTCACCGGATGGTGGGTAGATGTAAAACTCCAGGTGAAATATAAAGGTCAGATCGGTCATGAATGGGGAGGATATTTTGTACCATAACAGCGACAGGATGTACAACGCAAGAAGGAATATGGTGATGAAACTCGAGCTGAAGGGCATATCCGCCGGTTCTGTCCTTGACGCAATGATGAGGGTCCCGCGTGATCAGTTTATGTCAGAGGCGCTATGCTATAGGGCGTATGATGATACATCTCTCCCGATAGGTTTCGGACAGACAATTTCCACTCCATCGGTTGTTGCTTCAATGGTCCAGTCTCTCAGGCTTACAGGCGACGAGAAGGTTCTTGAAATTGGTTCGGGTTCCGGGTACCAGGCTGCTGTTCTGGCTGAGCTCGCGGGCGAGGTTACGGCCATGGAGCGCATTCCTGAACTTGCTGAACGCTCGAAGATAGTTCTGGCAAATCTGGGCTACAATGTTAAAGTTATAAATGGCGATAATTTTAATGATATCGACAGCGCTTTTGACAGAATTATAGTATCTGCCGGAGTGAGAATTTTCCCATCGGATCTTCTCGCTAAACTTAATGACGGCGGTATACTTGTTATACCGGTTGATGAAAGC
>Ga0116170_10004291_pt1 | contig 13089 bp, 12 predicted proteins | sample AD_JPNHW1_MetaG_FD_89797 | JGI IMG/M metagenome (GOLD analysis project Ga0116170, IMG submission 89797) | Active sludge microbial communities of municipal wastewater-treating anaerobic digesters from Japan - AD_JPNHW1_MetaG | ecosystem: Engineered > Bioreactor > Anaerobic > Digestate | place...
CAAAAGTTGAAGTAACACGGCAACAGCTTTCCAGATTGACCCGTCCCTTATGCGTGGATTACAGTAAGAAATGCAGTGCAGTCCCATAGGCTGACATAAGCAACCCTTACCCCTTGAAATGCAAGGGGTTTTTCGTGCTGAAGCGCAAAACCCTTTTTACGAGCGGAGCGTCAAAGTCCTTTTCTTTGCGTGATATTGCGTTTTGCTGTCCCACAGGTTTACGTGAATCCTGCGAAAACGGCCTGTTTCAGGCCCGAAGCCATGGCGGAAGCGGGCGGCGCTGTCCCATAGGAACGCAGCAGAGCGCAGAGGTCCCAGCGCTGCCAGAGCGCCGACCGGACGACCGCCGCGATACGGGAGAAGGCGTGCCCCCACGACGACTGCCACGCGAGGAACCTCAGGAGCAGGTGGACGAGCAGCCCCGCCCATATCTGCCAGCGCACCGCGTTGGCGTTGTTGCCGAGGAAGTCGACGAGCTGGACGGTCTGCTTGATCTCCTTGAAAAAGACCTCGATGTCCCATCTCGCCCCGTACAGTTCGGCGACGGTCCACGCGCTCCACCCCAGGTTGTTCGTCAGAAAGACCATCACCTCTTCGCGCCCGTCGACCTCGACCCGGGCCGTCACGCGCCGCAGCGTCCGCGGGTAGAGCTCCTGCGATCTGGGCTTCTCGAACCGGACCTCCTCGTCCGCGAGGACCCGCGGGTGGCAGGGCTGCCGGCTGCGCAGGACTCTCAGGCGCGTGTTCTCCTTGGCACGCGTCACCCAGTGCACGCCGCGCCCGTCGAGAAGGGCCAGGTGACGCAGGTCCAGATACGCCTTGTCGAACACGACGATCTCGCCCGCCTGAAGCCCCGCGCACACCTCGCAGGCAAGCTTCGCGTCGTGGTCCCTGGCCTCTTTCACGACGGCGAACTTCGGCAGGAACCCCTGGAGCCCGACGCGCATGTGGACCTTCGCCGCCGCCTTCCGCCTGCGGTGCTTCGCCCACCCGAGGTTCTTGGCCACGAGCTTCACGGTGGTCGAGTCCACGGCGTGGATGGCCTTCCTGAAACGGCGCAGGTAGCCTTTGCGGCACTTGCTCGAACCGAAACCGCCGTTCGCCGAGCACAGGAAGTCCATGACCCGCCAGTACAACTCCTCGATGAAGGCGGCGTCGCGCCGCTTGTTGCAGTTGCTGAGGTTGTTCTTGCTCGGCGGCGTCGCGCCCTTCACGCACGCCAGCGCCGCCGCGTGCATCCTCAGACCGTCGCACACCTCGTTCAGGCTCGCCGCGCGCGACAGGTGCGCGTACAGCATCGCCACGAAATGGCTCCACTCCGAATACCCCCGCGTATCGAACCCGTAATGCCCGCACACCTCGTCGAACATCGGCCGGGGAATCAGGTTGCAAAGCTGCCTCAGAACGGGGAAACTACTCCCTGCTGGTTTGTTGTTTGTTTTCACACCCTTATCTTGGGATAAGGGCACAACGCAAACCAGCACTTTTCAATTTCTGTGCCCGACTATGGGACTACAGTGAAATGAAGAGTAATAGAGGTCGCTTCCGATCATTGCCATCCCGATGCAATTCGCCGACACAGCAGCGGAGAATATTACACGGTAATATCCGCTCGCACGAACGCCGTGAATCCGGTGAGCGGTTGCCTCCGTCGAAACGGTGAACAGGTTTTTCGGCAGCGTCGTACATGAGACCTTGAGGGCTCGCCACACTGTAAAAATTCTTAACGAACGCCCCCGTTTCGGCGTTGAATTGACGGATGACATTCGCATTCCGGTCCGCCACGTACAGGAAGCCGCTCTCGTCGACCGCCAGTCCGCGCGGATTGTTGAAGGCGGCCAGTCCCGACCAGCCGTTGGTGTTGATGAACACGCCGTTTTCGCCCGTCGTCAAGTCGAACCGGTAGATCTTGTCGCCCGCCGTTCCGAAGGCGTCCGACATGAAGAGTTTCTTGCCGTCCGGGGAAAACGCAAGACACTCGGGCGTCACCGCTGCGTCAAAATTCGTCAGCACGCCTACATAGGTGCCATCCAGTCCGAACGTCAGTATCCGTTTTGCCGTCCCGATGTCGCCGACATACACCTGGCGTCCGTCGCAGGCGACGCCGAACGGCTGTACCGTCGCACCGGCATAAATCCCCGATGCGAAATCTTTCGCGTAGGTCCACACGCCGTTCGTCACGGCGTACTGGCGGACGCTTTTTGTTCCGGAATCCGCCAACAAGACCGTCTCGGCGCGAACCGCGAACCGCGACAGCCCACACAACGCGAACAGAACACATGCGATCAATCGTCCTCTCATCGTACGACTCCTTTCCTTGGCTTCAACTTCTAAACCACATTCGTCATGCAATGTTTTTAAGATATCCCGAACACACCCCAAAACCAAGCAAAAGGGTATGAACAGAGGTTTCATTGTTATGCACTACGATTGCACGCAGCACAAAATAAAAAACGGGCTTTTTAGTTGTTTAACGTTCCTTTTTCATTTATTTTGGTATTTATGCGATTTCGAGAAGAAAAGCAAAACGTGTCGGCCGACCAACGGTTGGCCTGCGTGAAGGACTATATTCACGGCATGTTGCACGAGTCCCCCGACTATCGCCAACTCGCCCGACTTGCCAACCTTTCCTATTGCCAACTCTTCAGGCTGTTCAAGCGCGAAATCGGCCTTTCGCCGCAACAGTACATTGAGCAGCAGCGCATCGCCTATGCCAAGAAACTGCTCAGCATGAACCGTCTGACGGTCAAAGAGGTCGCAGCGCAAACCGGCTTTAACAACCCGCTCTACTTCTCTCGGCGCTTTCAGAAGGCCATGGGACTTTCGCCGACGCAGTACCGCGCGAACTGCCGCGCCGATCCGGAAAAGACGCTGCACCCCTATTCATATTTCATGGGGCTCATCACGACCGAGCGCACGTATGGCTCATATGCCTGACGCCGCACCACGAGGCGTCGCTCGCTTTCTAAACGGCTCGGCATGTGCCCAGCGCCAACAGCCCATAGAAGGTGTGCTCGCCATCGCCGTGCAACGCCGAGGGCGATGCGCCAAAAAGCCCGTCCTCCCTCCAGCACGCCTCGATGAACGTTAAATCCTCTCGCGTGTGGCTCTCTGGGCCACGCTCGTTTCCAAGACGCGGACAAGGCATCGCAGGGCCGAAGCTGCAGGCGAACCGCGCAATCGCCGTGGCGAGCAAGTCGGGCGCGGCGTTCGCCACGGACGCGAACCCGCCAGACGCGCAGCGACGCGCATGCAACACGGACAGGATGCCGGCTGCGTCCGTTTCCGCCAGAGTGGCCAGCACGCATCCCGCCGCAAGACGCGGCGTCGGCAAACGTTCAACCACAGCCCGCGCAAGGCGGCGCTTTTGGCCGCGCCACGCCAACCGCGCGACCCAGCGCGGCACATGCCGCGCGGTCAGCATCAGCAGAAAGGCGGCATACACTCCACGCGTGTCGCCACGGACAATGGCAGCCGCGAATCTTAGCCACGACCTCTGAGCGGTCCGACCTTCGACCGCCAACACGAGCTCCGCACAGTAGGCGTTAATTCTATTTGCATGACGGCGATTTGCATCCATGTACACGCACAGGCGGCCACGGTCATACGCCGCCCCAAGCGCACGCAGGGACAGCCAGGCAAAAAAAGAGTAATACGGATCGGCACGACCGTCCAGCCCCGCGAATCCTCCGCCGGGACACTGCAATGCCTGGAGCGCACCCGCCACGCTTTCGCGCGCTTCAGGCGTCAGCCCTCCCGCACCGCGCGCAGCGGTGTCTTCGATCGTCTGCAACAGGTTTGCCATATTTAAAACAACACAGCCCCTCTCGGTTTGACGGGAGGGGCTGCATTCCGAATCTTTCAACGCTTCTACTTGAACAGATTCTTAAGGCTCTTAACCGCGTCTTTGGTCGCGCCCGTAGCGCTACCGGCAGCGCCAGAAGCGGAGTTGCCCAAGCCCTTCAGCAGGTCGCCGGCTGCGCCCACCACGCCCGTCACAGCCTGCGTAAGGCCGCTGAGAATTCCGTTGATGACTTCGGTCAGGGCGTCCACGAAGGACGTGCCGCCCGATTCTTTGCCGATGTCGTGCAGCGTCACCGACGGCAGGGGGATGGTCAGCGCCTTGCCCATCGTCACTCCGGAGGAGTACGACACCTTCGCATTGTTGAGCGAGAACACCTCGATGATGACCTTCTTGCCCGCCTTCTTTTCCGAGGACGCCTGGGCTTTCTCATCGGCCGAAGACTTCTTGGCATTGCCCAACATCGTGTCGAAGTTCGACTTGCCTTCCTTACTCTCGAACGAGATGGCCGGCGAGTCGATCTCGACCTTTTTAACGATGATCGTATCGCTCAGCAGCGACTTGATGTTCAGGCCAACCTCGACCTTGTCCACCGCAAAGGCATCCTTGTCCGAATACCCTTTGGGGTTGCCGACCTTGACCTGCGAAATGACCAAGCTTCCCGAGAGCGGGCTGAGCTTGACATCGCCAACCGACACCGCCACGCCCAGCGCCTTGGGTCCACCCACCGAGGCTGCGGTTTTGACAATCGGCCCGATGGTGAGCGGCAGCGTCAGCACAACGGCCAACAGCACCACCACCAATGCGACCACGACACCAACAAGAATCTTCACAAGCTTCTTCATTCCAATCCTCCCTTTTACACCTTTATGCAGAGCGCCCGCGACCTACGGCCGAGGACGCTCATTTCCATGCCGGCTCGGCACTACACCGTGTACGTCGAAGCGGCCGTGTTGCCCCCGCTCGCCGTCCAGATGTGATGGTAGAACTCGCCGCGAGGCTTGTCAACGCGCTCATACGTGTGCGCGCCGAAATAGTCGCGCTGCGCCTGCAGGAGATTGGCCGGCAGACGGGCGCTGCGATAGGCATCGTAATAGTTGAGAGCCGTGCTCATCGCGGGAACGGGGATGCCCAAATCAACGGCCGTCTTGATGACTGCGCGCCATGCGCTCTGCGCCTTGGAGATCACCTTCTTGAAATAGGGATCAAGCAGCAGGTTGGCAAGCTCGGGATTGGCGTCGAACGCCTCTTTGATCTTGCCGAGGAAGCGGGCGCGGATGATGCAGCCCTGACGCCACACCAGCGCGATCTCGCCGTAGTGCAAATCCCATTTGTAATCTTTGGCCGCAGCGCGCATAAGCTGATAGCCCTGCGCGTACGAACAAATCTTCGAGGCGTACACGGCCAGCTCGAGCTGCTTAACGAAGAGTTTCTTGTCGACCGCCGTCTTGGCGGCAGGCCCCTTGAGAACCTTAGAGGCAGCCACGCGCTCTTCCTTGATCGCCGAGAGGCAGCGAGCGAACACGGCCTCCGCAATCTGCGGAATAGCCACGCCCAAGTCGAGTCCGGCCTGTGACGTCCACTTGCCCGTGCCCTTCTGGCCAGCCGTGTCGAGGATCACGTCCACCATCGGCTTGCCGGTCTCCTCGTCGTACTGCGAGAGAATGTCGGCCGAGATGTCGACGAGGTAACTGTCGAGATCGCCCTTGTTCCACTTCGCAAACACTTTCTGCATTTCCTTGGCGCTCATGCCCAAACCGCGCGCCATCAGATCGTACGCTTCGCAGGTGAGCTGCATGTCGCCGTACTCAATGCCGTTGTGAACCATCTTCACAAAGTGTCCGGCGCCATCGCTGCCGATCCACGCGCAGCAGGGCGAGCCGTCGTCCACCTTGGCGGCAATATCCTGAAAGATGCTCTTCACGAACGGCCACGCTTTCGCATCGCCGCCCGGCATGATCGCAGGCCCCAAGAGCGCGCCTTCCTCGCCGCCGGACACGCCGGTGCCGATGAAACGCAGCCCCTTTTCGGCCAGATACTTCGTGCGCCGAATGGTGTCCGGGAAGTGACTGTTTCCGCCGTCGATGACGATGTCGCCCTTCTCCAGCACCGGCAGCAGCGACTCGATGGTCTGATCCACGGCCTGACCGGCCTTGACCATGATCATCACGCGGCGAGGCTTCTTGAGACTGCCCGACAGCTCTTTCAGCGAGTGACACCCGATCAGCTTCTTGCCGGCTCCGCGCCCGTTCACGAACGCATCGACCTTCTCAACGGTGCGGTTGAAGCACGCCACCGTATAGCCTTTGCTCTCCATGTTCAGAACAAGGTTTTCGCCCATCACAGCCAGCCCAATTAAACCGATATCCGCTTTTGTCGTCTTCTTTGACATTTTTATTTCCTTTATTCGGGCAGCCACCGAGGGCTGCTCCAATTCGCTCTGCTCTCTGTTTACACCCCGCTGTATGCGGAAAATCCACCGTCGATCGGGACGACCACACCCGTTACAAATCCGGCCGCCTTGTCCGAAACCAGCCACAGCAGCGCACCGATCAGATCGTCCGGCTCGCCGAAGTGTCCCATCGGCGTGTGCGCCATAATCTTGTCCGAACGCGGCGTCAGCGAACCGTCTTTGTTGGTCAACAGAGCGCGGTTCTGATCGGTCAGGAAGAAGCCCGGGGCGATCGCGTTGACGCGGATGCCCGCCTTGGCCATGTGCACCGCCATCCACTGCGTAAAGTTGCTCACGGCGGCCTTGGCCGCGCTGTATGCGGGAATCTTCGTCAGCGGACGGAACGCATTCATCGACGAAACGTTGATCACGACACCCGAGCGCCCCAGCGCCATCTTTTTGGTGAACGCCTGAGTCGGCAGCAGCGTGCCCAGGAAGTTCAGGTTGAACACAAACTCGATTCCCTTGGGGTCGAGATCGTAGAACGTCACGAAGTCACGCTTGTCGTTCAGCAGATCGTCGGGATTCAGATACTCCATCGCCGTGGTGCCTTTGGGGTGGTTGCCGCCCGCACCGTTAATCAGGATCGACACCGGGCCGAACGTCTTCTCGATTTCCTCGTTCGCCGCTTCGAGGCTTGCCTTGTCGAGTGCGTTGCAGGCCACCGCCATCGCCGTGCCGCCCGCCTCTTTAATCGCGTCTGCGACCTTCTGCGCGGACTCCAGCTTGAGATCGGCCACAGCCACGGACGCACCGCACTCGGCCAACGCCTTGGCCATCGCGCTGCACAACACGCCGCCGCCGCCCGTCACAACCGCCACTTTGCCTTTTAAATCGACCTTGAATGGAACTGACATTTCGCTTCTCCTTTTTTGAGGTACGTACGGGCGAACCTGCGTGTTCGCCCTTTACACAACGTTACGATTGAAACCGCTCGCGAACGGACCACAAGCCGATCGCGGGGTTGCTGATGTAGAAAATCTCTTCGCCGTCGGGCATCACATTGACGCCGTCCTTCAGCGTGTCCGGATTGTAGCGGGACAGCATCTCCTTCACATCTGCGAACATGAAGCCCGCGCCCTCGACCTCTTGGCGCGTCAAATGCCCCGGCGCATACGTGATGCCGAAGCGCCCCTCGGAAGAACCGTGAATCAGGTGCGCGGCCGCTCCGAGGTTCTCCTGGAGGTCCTTGTTCGCCTTCACCGCCGCCAGCGTCTTGGGCGTCCCGAAGTAGCCGTATTTGCGGATCAGCGCGTCGATCTGCTGGTCCTCGCCGAACTCCTTCACGCCCGGCGCAAGAATCAGCAGTTCACCGCCATCCGCCATCGCCATGCGCGTGCGGTAGATCGCCTTGTTGCCCAGCCACGTGCTCTTGAACTCCGACGGATCCAGATAGACCACGCATTTTTTGAAAGGCTTCGGCACCATCTCGAAGTTGACTTCGAGCGCCAGCGCTGCGGCGCGGTTGAAGACCTCGATGTCGTCGCCCACATACAGCCCGCGCACAGCCATGCCGCCGCCCTGCGCACGGCCCACCACCGTCTGCACGTAAACGATCTGCGGAATCAGGTGGCCGAAGTGATCCGACCCGTAATTGAAAAGCTTGCGCACGGGCGTATCGGCGCGGCCCATGATGCGCTCCATGCCGTACACGGCCCCCACGAAGTGGCTGCGGTTGATCGCCGCCGAGCCGCCCGTGCCCACAAAGATGTTCTTGTTGTAGTTGGCCATGCCGATCACTTCGTGCGGCACGACCTGCCCAAGCGAGAGAATCAGATCAAAGCCGCCCTCGACAAGCAACTTGTTCACCTGCACCGGCCAATCGAAATCCAGCTTTCCCTCGGTGATCTCGCTCACATAGGAGGAGGGCACCGTGCCGAGCGTCACCACGTCGTTGCGCCAGTCGTGGGCTTTAAAAAGCGAAAGCGGCATCGCGCCGAACATCTCGTGGATCTGGGATTCGGTCATCGGCGAGTGCGTCCCGAGCGCCGGAAGCACCGCCGCCAGCCGGTCGCCGTAATACTCCCACACGTACTGCGTCAGAAGGCCGGCCTGCGAGTGAAAGCGCGTAAAATCGGGCGGAAGCACGAGCACTTTTTTGCGCGGTCCAAGCTTTGCCAACGCTTCAAAGAGACCCTTCTTCAGTTCTGCGGCATTCAGCACGTCGTCGACGGCGCCGCGTGTATAAACCAACATAGACACAACCCTTCAATTGATTGAAACGAGTCATTTTCTCATAAAGCCCCTCAGAAAATCAAGCGAAGCCGCATTCGCAAAAAATGAGAGTTGTCGGCAAGTGGCGCACTGCCGTATACTCTCCCCCGTCTATGCGAATTCTTACCCGATATGTGTTGCGTGAATTTCTGATACCGCTGACTTACTGCATCATTGGTTTTTTGGGAATTTACATTCTCTTTGAGCTGTTCGACTCCTTTAACCGGATTATGGAGACGCATCCTCCCGCAATCCGAGTGCTTGAGTTTTTTGCGGGATATATCGCCCCCTATTTCGAATGGCTCATTCCGGCTGCGCTGCTGTTGGCTACGCTCTACACGATGTGGAATTTCTGTCGCCACAGCGAAATCACAGCCATGCGGGCCAACGGCATTGGCTTTTCAGTTATCGTTCGCCCCCTCTTAGTCGTGGCCTTTCTGATGGCCATTCTCGTGGCGGTCATCAACGAATTCTACGCGCCCGAGGCGTCCGAGCAGGCCCAAAACACGCGCGAAGCGCGCTTCAGCCAAGTCGTCGTCGCCGGCACTAAAGAAAACATACCGTATTACAACCAGCCGTCCCGACGCGTTTGGCGCATCAACAGAATGGCGCTCGACAATCCCAAGCTCCTCGAAGGCGTGAGGCTCTCTTTCGATCGCCCCGACGGCAGCCGCCAGCTCGACATCACCTGCCGTAAAGCCGAATACCTCGATGGCATGTGGTGGCTTTTCTACCCCCAGTATCAATATTTCGACGAGCTGAACAACCCCGTTGAGAATCCCGTGCCCAAGGTGGCTGGGCTCGTCATCCGCGCGATGCCCGACCTCGACGAAACGCCGCACGATTTCCTGCTGATGAATAAAGCCTGGGAGTACTATACGATTCGGGATATGGTGCATTACCTTAAGACCCATCCCCATCTCGAAAAGCTCGAAGTCGCGTCAAAGTCCTACGATATTCAAGCCCGCCTGGCAGCGCCTTTTTCCTGCCTCATCATCACCCTTTTCGCGATCCCCGCAGGCGTCGCCACCGGCCGGCAGAGCGTTTTCAGGGGCGTCATTCTTGCCCTTGCCATGTTTTTCGGTTTTTACACGACCTCGCTCATCTGCATGGTCTTGGTTAAAAATGGCCTCATGCCGGTGTTTCTCGCCGCTTGGCTGCCCAACACGCTTTTCCTGGTCACCGGGTCCATTCTCTTCTACCGCCAACGCTAGCGGACCGACATCACGGTCGCCTGGGACGGACCTCGCACGCCGGCGAGGGCGACGGAATTGATGTGAAGCCGTTTGTGCCAAACCGCACTCGCCCTCCGAAGGGATTACCGGTCAACTGCACGAATGGGTCAAAGCGTTCCGGTCCGCGTCGCTAGCAGCCAAACCACAATCATCCCCAGCGACGCGAGTGTCACGGGAACGCCCGTCCGCGCATGTTCGCGGAAGGTCAGATTCACGCCATATCCGCGCGCCTGTTCGATCACGATCAGGTTGGCAATGCTGCCGAGGGTGATCAAGTTGCCCGCGAACGTGCTCGCCAAAGCCAACACATACCACGCCTCGGCCGATGCGCCGTGCAGAAACCGAAGCAACAGCATCACGGCAGGCACGTTGCTCACGATATTGCTCAGGATCGCACCCACAGCGGTCAACGCATAAGGATTCGCCAGCGATACCGAATGGCTGGCCGTCCACGTCAGAAAGCGTTCGGGAATTCCGGTGGTCTCAATTCCGGCGATCACCACGAACAGACCGCAAAAGAGCAGGATCAGGCTCCAATCAATCAGTCCCAACAGCCGACGCGCATCCATCCGGCGGCTGCACAGCAACACGCCGCCCGCGACCAGTGCCACCGTCTCGCGTGGGATCGAAGTAAAGAACAGCGCCACCACCGCCACCGTCACGAGTAGCCCCTTCCCCATCTGCCAAGCGGACTCTGTCCCTGAGCCCGTCGGACAGGTGAAGGGTGAGCGTTCCGACGCCGCGACACCGTCACGCTTGCTCTCTGCGTTCAGCTCAAGCCTTCCCCTGTAGATCCACAGCAGGATCGCGTATGCGGCCGCCATCGACGCCAAAACGGGGACCGTGCACCAGACAAGAAAAGGTCCAAAGCCCAACCGCGCGACTTGCCCGATCAGCATGTTCTGCGGGTTGCCGATGAGCGTCGCCGCCGATCCGATGTTGCTGGCACAGGCCAGTCCGATGAGGTACGGCATGGGGTTAAGCCGCGCACGCAACACGGCAAGCGTCAGCACCGGCGTGAAGGCGAGGCACACGATGTCATTCACCAGCACGGCCGACAGCGCACCGCTGACCAGCATCAGCCCCAGCAGAAACCGCTTGGGATGCGACGTCAGCTTTTCCAGCGCCTGAGCGGACCGCGTATAGAAACCGCTCAGCCGCAGCTGGGCCGAAACCAGCATCAGGCCGAACAGCAGAAGCAGCGTGGATGCGTCGATTGACGCCAATGCACGCGGAAGCGGCAGAATGCCAGACGCAACCATGGCGATCGCGCCCAGCAGCGCAATGCCCGTGCGGTCGAGCGTCAGCCGAGGCACTCCGCCAACCGCGATACCCAAATACGTGACGCAGAAAATCAGAATGCAGAGCGTAGGGTTCATGTTTGCGCCCATCATACCGCATCTGCGTCTCGTCTCGCAATCCCGCCCCGCGGAGATTCCTGCACAAAGCGCGTCCCAGCCGAAATCAAGCGACGGCCGTCGTCACATCGGGGGGAAGCAGGTCGGCAACGAGCTCGCGCTCCGCAACCAACTCGGCATTCGACGCCGCAATCTTCTGAAGGCCGAACGCGTCGTGAACGAAGTCCGTCACGATCTCATAGGTTCCGGGCGCAACGGTTCGAACCGGCATGCCGGCCCACACGCCCGCCTCAAAGCCGTATTCGCCATGCGACTGCACCACCACCGAATGAATCTCGGGGCCGGGCGCAAGCAGCGACCGCACGTGGTCGCTAATCGCGTTCGCAGCCGAGAGCGCGCTGGACAAACCGCGCGCCGCGATAATCTGGGCACCGCGCTTGCTGACGGTCTCGATAAAGGTTTCATGCAGCCACTGGAGGTCGGTGATCACCTGAGGAACCGGCACGCCGTTGATCAGCGCATTCGAGAAATCGGGAAACTGCGACGGGCTGTGGTTGCCGAAAATCACCATCCGCTCTACGGCCGACACCGGCACGCCCGCCTTGTGCGCAAGCTGAGAGAGTGCGCGGTTCTGATCGAGCCGAACCATCGCAGTGAACCGGTCGGAGGGCAGGCGCTTGGCCTGCGAGGCGGCGATCATGCAGTTGGTATTACACGGATTGCCCACCACCACGCGACAGTCATCCGCCGCAACGGCATCAATGACTTGGCCCTGACCAACGAAAATGCGCCCGTTATCCTTGAGCAAATCGGCGCGCTCCATGCCGGGACCGCGCGGCTTCGACCCCACCAGGAGGCACCAGTTCGCATCCCTGAAGGCGACCTCGGGCACAGACGTGCAGACGATCTGCTGAAGCAACGGAAAGGCGCAATCCTCCAGTTCCATCGCAACGCCCGACAGCGCCTTCTGAACTTTTTCGACGGGCACTTCAAGAAGCTGCAAAACAACCGGCGTCTGCCAGCCGAACATCTCGCCGGCGGCAATTCGCTTCAGCAGGCTGTAACAGATCTGACCGGCGGCGCCGGTCACTGCGACACGGATCGGCTCCTGTTGCGAAACGCGTGAACTGCGTTTGGCCCGAACATCTTCGGAAACACGCTCTATACGATGTTGCATATAACCCCATATTTCTACAAATAGATACACTTCTGCGCCACCTTTTTCCGCCCCATATCCGAAAAAGGTGTCGCAGGACAAGCTGCTTTTATGCGCGCGCGGCGTTGCGAGCGATCAGATCCGCCTTCAGCGCCACCAGATCCATGTCGGCCGGTGCCGCACCCGACTCGACGGCGGCCTTCGCCACCGCAAAAGAGATTTCGACGAACAGCCGGCGATCGAACGGCTTCGGAATAATGTAGCCGTTGCCAAACACCAGCTTCTCCTGCGCGTACAGCGCCTGCACGTCCGCCGTAACCGGCTCGCGGGCCAGCGCAGCCAACGCCTGAGAAGCTGCGACTTTCATCGCCGTGTTGATCGTGCGGGCGTGCACATCGAGCGCGCCGCGGAACAGGTAAGGAAAGCCGAGTACGTTGTTGATCTGGTTGGGATAATCCGAACGTCCGGTGGCCATCACGTAGGGCTTGTTGCCCATGACCTCGGCCACGATCTCGGGACGGATCTCGGGATCGGGATTGGCCATTGCGAAAATGGCCGGATACTCCGCCATGCCACGCACATCGTCCGCCTTCACGCTGTCGGCCGCAGATACGCCGATAAAAACGTGCGCCCCACGCAAAGCCTCTTGGAGCGTGCGGGCCTTCGTTGCCGACGCATGGCGCCGCTTGTGCTCGTTCAGGTCGGCGCGTCCTTCGTGGATCACGCCCTTGGTGTCGCACATGATCAAATCCCGCACACCCGCCGCCTTGCACATGTCGGCGATGCGGATGCCCGCCGCGCCCGCACCGTTCATCACCACGCGAATCTCGGGCAGCGAACGCCGACACAGACGGGAGTAGTTCATCAGCCCC
>Ga0116170_10004292_pt1 | contig 13089 bp, 10 predicted proteins | sample AD_JPNHW1_MetaG_FD_89797 | JGI IMG/M metagenome (GOLD analysis project Ga0116170, IMG submission 89797) | Active sludge microbial communities of municipal wastewater-treating anaerobic digesters from Japan - AD_JPNHW1_MetaG | ecosystem: Engineered > Bioreactor > Anaerobic > Digestate | place...
CGACGGCGGAGTCGATTCCGGCGAACCTGCCGCGAGTGAGCGAGTCTGACGAGATACCCAACTTCTCATAAAGTCCCTTGATGTTCGGCTTGCCGTAGATCACACCAATCGAGCCGGTTAGAGTACCTGCTTCTGCGACAATTGGGTCTCCGGTCATCGCCATATAGTAGCCACCGGAAGCAGCCAGGTCAGACATCGAGATGACCAGAGGCTTCTTCTTTGATAGCTCCTTCATCGCCGACAGGATCTCGTCCGAAGCCACCGCGTCTCCGCCGGGCGAGTCAATCCGGACCACAACCGCGTCGATCGTGCGATCCGCTCCAATCTGCTTGGCCAGTGCTGTCATCTCGCCCGGTTCCAGGAGTGTGTCTTCTCCGAAGGGAGAAGCCGTCCCGGCCCGGACAATGTCTCCCTGCGCTACGAGCAACGCCACCCGGCGGCGTTTCCCTTCCGTTTTCGGCGACCAGCCCGCGGCCAGGTAGGCGCGATCCCTCACCACGCCGGATTCGCCCACGCCCGCCTTGTCTATCACCGCCTTGCGCGCCGCCGGCTCATAGTTCAGTTCGTCGACCAGGCTTTCACGTTTGGCCACCGGCGCCAGGAATGGGCCTTCATCCAGCAAGGCGCGCATTTGCTCAGGCGTCTTATTCCGGCCCGTCGAAAGGACTGCGAGGATGCGGCCGTAGCTGTCATCCAGGATCGAATTCATCGCTTCCCTGGTCTCAGGGCTCATGGAAGTCCGCGTGAAGATGTCTCCCGCGTCCTTGTACTTGCCTGCGTGCTCGACCTCCATTGCGACGCCCAACTTATCGAGCGTTCCCTTGAAATAAGTCGCCTGGAGGCGCAACCCTTTGGCGTCAAGTAGGTCTTCAGGTGACATGTAGACCTTCTCGGCCGCGCTGGCGATGTAGAACTCCTTCAACCTGGGTGCACGGAGCCAGGCGTAGACTGGCTTGCCCGCCTTCCGGACCTGCTCGACGCCCCGCCTGATCTCCTCTACCTTTGCCCAGCCGGCGGCTATTCCGGACGGCCGAAGGTAGACCGCCTTGACACGAGGATCCCGGGCCGCCCTATCGAAGAGTGCGTAAAGTTCGGGCACGGTGAGCGGTACTTGATCCTCCATCGAGGGCAGCGGGGGCGAGGTGGTTTGGACCTCGGTCAGTGAACCCTCAATCCTGATATTCAGCACGAAACGGTCGGGAAGCGATGGCTCCCGCTGGCTGAACCGCATGGCCGCGAAGCCCAGCACAACCACCGTCAGGCCCGCCAGGATCAAGCCGGCGAGGATGCCAAGCAGAAACTTCTTCATAAAATTCGGGGCCGTCAAACGCCTTCGAGGATCTTGTCCACTCGGCCGCTGAGGTCTTTCAGATACGCTTCATCGCCACCCGGTAATTCCACGGTCGCGTCGCCTTTATAGCCGATCTCCGCCAGTGCCGTATGGATGGCCTTCCAATCCAGGTCGCCGTCGCGAAGGTTGACGAAATCGGCCACACGCTTCTTAATCTGCGGATTGGGCCGGAAGGAGAAGTCCTTCAAGTGAATCTTGCAGATGCGTGTACCCAGCGTGCGGATCCAATCCTGCGGGAAACCATAGAGCAGGATATTGCCGACGTCGAAGTAGGCCTTCACCCAAGGGCTTTTGAAGCTGTCCACGTAGTTGGCCATTTCGAGCGGGCTGAGCAGGAACTTATTCCAGACGTTCTCGATGCCGATGATCACCTTCAGTTCCGTGGCCACGGGGATCAGCTTCTTCACCTGGATCTGCGAACGGGTCCAGGCGTCTTTGTATGACAATTCGGCGTTGACCACGGCCGGCACCAGCAGCACGGTCGAGGCGCCCCACAGCTTCGCGTTGTGCAGGCTGACGCGCATCCCCTTGAGGCTCTCTTCAACCACTGCTTGGTCCGGGCTGTTGAGCGGGTATTTCCAGTGGGCCATGTTCATCACAGAATGAATTGGCATGCCGGTCTTCACGCTGGCTTCCTTGATGGAAGCGGCCGTGGCTTCGTCAGTTTCGGTGCCGCACTCCATGGATTGAAACCCGCAATCCAGCGCAAGTTGGAAGCGCTCGGCGTGCGTCATCTTGGTCGGCAACATGCCGAGCAGAATACCCTTCCGAATGGGAAGGCGGGCGGTAGAAAAAGCCGCCGCTGGCGTTAAGCCGGCGGCGGATGAAAATGCGGAAGAAAGAAATGTGCGGCGGTCCATCAAGGGCTCCTGTCCAGGGTGATTGGGCAATCGTTTCTCTTGCCGATTGTACACCCCGGAAGAAGGCCGGCTCAGGCGAGGTTTGGAATCTTGATGATCTTCTTCTGAATCGCGTATTGGACCAATTGCGCCTTGTTGTGGATATCAAGCTTGCGCATCAGGTTGAACTTGTGCGCCTCGACCGTTTTCACGCTGAGGTTGAGATCGCAGGCGATCTCCTTGACCGAGTTGCCCTCAGCGAGCAGTTTCAGCACCTCGCGCTCGCGCGTGGTCAGCGTTGCGAAACGGGGTAACCGCGTGGCCGACTTGATACGGCTGCGGAAATCATCCACCAGTTGAGAGAGCATTCTCGGGCTGAGGTAGCTTCCGCCACGCTGGACGTCGCGAATCGCGCTGACCAATTGCTGCGACGGACTGTCCTTCAGTACATATCCATTGGCGCCCACTTCCATACCTTCGACGAGGTAGTCTTCGTCGTCATACATGGTCAGCACCAGGACCTTTGTTTCGGGCCGGTTCTTCTTGATCTGGCGCGTCGCCTCAAAGCTGCTCAGACCAGGCATGCCGATGTCCATCAGAACCAGGTCGGGTTTCAGCTCAGCGGCACGGTCCACCGCATCGCTGCCGTTTGAAGCTTCACCAATCACTTCCATGTCGGACTCGGCCGAAATGAGCTGACGGATCCCCTGGCGAAAGAGGGTATGGTCGTCGGCGAGCAGGATTCGGATCTTTGCCATAAATTCAACTCCGCTGTGCTTTGCGCACTAATGTTCTCCGGTCCCCGCGGCTTTCAGCCGGTAGCAGGACCCCGTCACCGCTGTCTCCATGCGCTGCGGTTGTGTCGATCGGCAACTCAATCCAGATGGCCGTCCCCGGCCGATCGACGCCAATCCGCCCAGCGAAACCGATGTCGTCTTCGGTTGGCGATCCCGGTCCGTCCACATGAGACGCCGCCCGGGTTTTGCTTCTCACCACCAGGGTCCCTCCGAGAAGGGCCACCCTCTCACGTATGCCGGACAGCCCAAAACAGTCTCGGCGCGAAAACGCTGCGTCCACATCGAAGCCGACTCCATCGTCCTCGACATGTAACTTCAAGTACCCATCGGCGGATTCCATCCAGAGGTTTACACCTGAGGCCAGAGAATACTTGGCAATGTTGTTTACGATCTCCTGCACCAGCCGGTATACGATGATTTCCACCTTCTTTGGCAGGTCGAGGACCCGTGGCAAATGCAGTTGGACGTCGGCCGGATGCAGCCTCCTGAATCGCCCAATTAACTGGCGCAAGGCTGCCGCTAGGCCCATCTGCTCCAGGATCGCCGGGCTCAGGGCCGCGATCAGCCGCCGGATCTCGAGAATCGTGTGCTCGGTCAGATCCCGAGCCTCGGTCAGGCGCTGCCGCACGAGCTTGTCCTTCTCCGGAAGCTCCTGTTCGATCATCTCCAGTTGCAGCCTGACGCAGAGCAGGGACTGGCCCGCCTCGTCATGCAACTCGCGGCTAATGCGACGGCGTTCGGATTCCTCCACCTCCACCATGTGGTTGGCCAATCGCCTGACCTGCTCTTCCCGTATGGATAGGTCTTCGAGCAGTCTCGCCTTTTCAGCCGCCAGCCAGCACCTCTCGGCTGCCGCCATGAGCAGATCCAGTTCGCGCGGAAGCCAATCGTACTGCCGGGTGAAGAAAAACTGCATCACGCCCCGAAGCGTGTCTTCGGATTTGAACGGAATCGACCAGCAGGTCCGGAAACGCGAAGCCCACTCAGCGTCCAAACACAGGTGCGCGCTTTTGTTGTCAAGCTGAAAGCAGCGCGGCCGCGCCAACATCCGCCGGGTCAATGGTTCGGGTGCACATTCGCAGGAGACTTGGCTCTCGGGCAGCGCGGCGGCATTTGCCCACTGTTTCGAGTGACCGCCAGTCAGGTAAACACGGGCAGCGTCCGCGTTGGTGAACGTCGAGAGGATTTCCAGAAACCTGGCGAGCATCTGGTGCAGCGTGTTTGACTCCACCTCAACCCGGAACAGGTCATAGAAGGCCCGGCTCTCGATCTCCCTCACTTGATAGAAGGCCGTGTTCAGCGCTACCACGACAAGGAAATGCAACTGGTTGCGCACCCAGGCCATCGACACACTGGCCGATTCGGGATGTTTCTTGACCTCCTCGTCCAGGAGGTGGTCATACCGGCTGAGTGCGTCGACCACGTCGGCTGGGGCCAACCCCAACTTAGCCAGCCGTCTGCCTCGGTACTGCACTTCTTCAAGAAAGTCGGCCAACTGGCGCCCGGAATCGATCATGCTTGCCGCCCCACCGCTGGTAATGGCGCAAAGCGCGGCTTTCCGGCCGGCGTCATGACCGGCTTCGCTCAGTAGCCGCCTGAACCTGCGGCCCAGAGACGGCGTCCAAGGAGCGACGATCGACGCCATCCGCTTGAGTTCATCCTCGAACTGCTGGCTTAGCGAGGCGGCTGCATCCGCCAGGACTCCTGCGTGGACTTCTTTCACCACTATGAGTCCTATCGGTCCTAGGTGGATTGCACTTTAGCGATTAGGTAGGTCACCCGCACAGGCCTCCGCGTCCCCGTCAAACTCGGGCCCCTGAGCGGATCTGCCAATTCCAGCGGCAGAGCCGCGCCTTCCTCCGAAGCAGTTCCTCCGTTTGGCCAACCGGTCCATTCTGTTCGGGGCCCTTGACGTCAGTCAAAGCTCATGGCTGGCTGCTCCTCCTATCAATCTGTCTGGTACGGGGCTCCCGCCGGGCCGTGCGGTGTCGCATTCCGAACATCAGGATTGGGAGCCCATTTGGGAACCCGCCCGCCTCCCCGCGGTGTCTATAATTGAGGTGCGGCCGTGCGGCCCGCAGGTCCAAAGTCGGTTCCTTCCTTCAGCCGAACAATTTAAGAACATTCGGCCACTGAGTTACGTCAGTATCAAACAGGAGTCTGAACAGCAGTGAAGCGCAAGTGGAAATGGATTCTCGCCATAGGTGGCGTACTGGTTGTCGCTGGCGGTGTCATTGCCAGTGTGAAGATGAAGGATCGCGGGATGGTCGATGTCCAGACCGGCCGTGCGGTCCGGCAGGACTTGACCAGCCTGGTGACCGCATCAGGCGAGATCAAGCCCAGAAACTATGTCAACATCGGCGCCAATGTCATGGGCCGAATCCTCGAGCTCAACGTGAAGGAAGGTGACAGGGTTCGCAAAGGCCAGGTCCTTGCCCAACTCGAGTCCATCCAAGCGGAAGCTGAAGTGCAGGCGCAGAACGCGTCTCTTAACTCCTCGCTCGCCGAAGCCACCGCTGCCGAAGCAGGGTTGAAGGCAGTGGATGAGAACCTGAAGACCGCCCAGGCCTCCATCGACCGCGCCAAGGCCGAACTCGAAAAGGCCCTCCTCGACTATGATCGTGGCGAGGAGCTTTGGAAGGCCAAGCTAATTGCCAAGCAGGAGTTCGACAGCCGCAAGTCGCAGTATGACGCATTGCAGGCCGGTGTCCGCGAAGCCCAGTCGCGCCTGGCGCAGATGCGTGCCCAACGCGAACAGACCGCCGCCCAGTTGTCGGTCAGCCAGCGCCGCGTGGCCCAGGCGCGTGCGACCCTTTCAAAGTTCAGCGACATACTCAAGAAGTACTCCTCCATCACGCCAATCGACGGAATTGTAACCAATCTGCCTGTCCGGGTCGGCGAGACCGTCGTACCAGGTATCCAAAACTCCTCGGCTTCGCTCATCATGACCATCGCCGACATGAGTCTGATCACGGCTGAAGTCAAAGTGGACGAGACCGATATTGTGAATGTGAAGCTAAACCAGGAGGCCGACGTCACCATTGACGCCATCCCGAACAAATCCTTCAAGGGCCACGTCATCGAAATCGGGAATACGGCCATTCTGCGTTCCAGCGGCTTGGCCGCCAGCCAGAGTGCCATCTCGAGCCAGGAAGCCAAGGATTTTAAGGTCGTTGTGGCTTTGGACAATCCGCCCGATGAGATCCGGCCGGGGCTGTCCTGCACCGCGAAGGTCATCACGGCCACGCGCCAAAAGGCGCTCTCCATCCCGATTCAGGCGCTCACCGTCCGCCAGCGCGGCGACCTTCTGCCAGAGTCAAAGCAGAGCTCTGCGGTCACCGCCACGGCCAAGCAGGATCCGGCTACTACAAAGAAAAATAAGGAAGAACTCCAGGGCGTCTTCATCGTCAACAACGGTGCCGCCCATTTCAGGGAAGTCAAAACGGGCATCACCGGCACCACCGATATCGAGGTGCTAAACGGGCTCAAAGACGGCGACGAGATCATCACCGGCAGCTACAAGGTGATTCGCACGCTGCGCAATGAGGCCAAGGTCAAGATTGACAATCGTGCGCCGGCGAAGTCGGATACATAACCTTTCGGCCCTTGCCAGCGTCCTGACATACTAGAGCCTAGAGCATAAGGACAAGGAATCCCAAGAAGCCCATGCCGACCGCCATCGCCACGACCAGCTCCCGTTCCGAGCAACTGAAACGCGACAATATCGTCATTCGTACCTATGACCTTTGGAAAACCTACGTCATGGGCGACCAGGAGATCCATGCGGTCTCAGGCGTCGACGTCGAGATTCGCCGGGGCGAATATGTCGCCATTATGGGACCGTCCGGTTCGGGCAAGTCCACGTTGATGAACCTCATTGGCTGCTTGGATACCCCGTCCAAGGGCGAGTACTACATCCGCGGCGAACTGGTCAGCGCGATGACCGACGACGAACTGGCGCGCATCCGCAACAAAGAGATCGGCTTTGTCTTTCAGACGTTTAACCTGTTGCCACGAGCCAGTGCGCTGCACAACGTCGAGTTACCTTTGATCTACTCCGGCATGCACGCCGACGCGCGCATCGAGCGCGCGAAGGCGTCGCTCCGCGCCGTCGACCTTGAAGCTCGCATGTACCACAAGCCCAGCGAACTCTCCGGCGGCCAGCGACAGAGAGTCGCCATTGCCCGCGCTCTCGTCAACGATCCCTCGATTTTGCTCGCTGACGAGCCCACCGGTAACCTCGATTCGGCCACCAGCGTGGAAATCATGGACCTTTTCGCGCGCCTGCACTCTCTGGGCAACACGATCATCCTGGTCACCCACGAGCGCGACATCGCCGAGTACGCCCACCGTATCATTACTATTCGTGATGGTAAGGTTTCCAAGGACGAACTCAACCCGCACCACTAAGATCCGGCTTCGCCTCTTTTGGCGGGACGCGATCTACTACACTGCCCCAGGGTCACCGCGAGCCATGCGAGCAGGTTAAATTCTATCTCACGTCACCGCACGGTCGCTAACGGCCTTCCTGGACGCTGTTTCGGGCCGCCGCCTCAGGTCCCTACCGCTGGAAACCTCCTTCCATACTGCGCACTCTCGTCAAGGCGGCTGACTGGCGGATCGCCCGCGACGGACTCCGCATCCAGCGCACGGAACGCTAACGTCTTGAACTACTTGCGCCGCGTGGAGGTTCGTTTGGCCGAAAACCTGGTCTACACTGTGGGGGACTGAACCCACAGTCAGAGGAGATCCGCCATGCCTCTTCGTGTCGTACTCGCAGCATCGTTGCTTTCTGCCCTTGCGGCGCCGTTTCAGGCCTCTGGACCTATCACGCTGTTCAATGGCAAGAACCTGTCCGGCTGGACTCACTACTTCTGGAATCCGGCCACAAAATCCCAGGACGCGGTCACGCCGATGTCCGATGTCTGGACTGTCAAGAACGGGATCCTCATCTGTAAGGGCAACCCAACCGGTTACATCCGGACCGTCGATGAATATGAGGACTACCGCCTCGAGGTCGAATGGCGCTGGCCTCTGGGGACCACCAGCGGCAACAATGGCGTGCTCGTCCATGTAACGTCCCGGAACGCCCTGGGCCAGTGGCCAAAATCGATCGAGGTCCAACTCGCAAAGGACGACGCCGGCGATTTCTGGGTGATCGGGACATCGATCATCGTCGCCGATATCGAGAAACGCCGGCAGGGCCGCCGGTACCTCAACCTGACCGACGGCAGCGAGAAACCCGTGGGCGAGTGGAACAAGATGGTGATCGAAGCGCTGGGCGACGAGGTGAAGGTCTGGGTGAACGGCGACCTGGTCAATCATGCCACCGATTGCAGCCAGAGCCTCGGTGCGATCGCGCTGCAATCGGAAGGAGCAATCGTCGAATTCCGCAGTGTCGTGCTGACGCCGCTCCGTTAGGCGGGCTCAGGTCCGGTAGCTGCCGTTGATCTTGATGTAGCCCTCTGTTAGATCGCAGGTCCAGAAACGGGCCTTGCCCGAGCCGTTGCCGGCGATTTCGAAGCGCATGTCGATCTCGCGCCCACGCAACTTCCTGGTCAACGCATCCTCGTCGTACTGAGCAGCCAGGCCTCGACGGCATACCCGCACGCTCTGCAGCCAGATGTCCACAGTATCAGGGTCGAACTGGGCGCCAGAAGCGCCGGCAGAAGAGAGAATCCGGCCCCAATTGGGGTCGGCTCCGGCGACGGCGGTTTTCACCAGGGGTGAATTCGCGATGGCGCGGGCGATGCGCGCCGCTGACTCGTTGTCGCGGGCGCCCGAAACCTGAATCTCGACCAACCGCTTCGCGCCTTCCCCATCAGCTGCGATCTGGCGCGCCAGCGATTCGCAGACTTCGGCGAGCGCCTCTTCGAAGATGGCCCGGTTGGTCTGCGTGACCCGCTTGCCAGACGCCCCGTTTGCCATCACCAGCAGCGTGTCATTCGTGCTCATGTCGCCATCCACGCTCAGCCGGTTGTAGCTTCGCTCGACGGCCCGCTTCAATATCACCCGCAGAGACGCCGCCGTCACGGCTGCGTCGGTCATCACAAAGGCCAGTGTCGTGGCCATGTTGGGATGGATCATCCCGGACCCTTTGGTCATGCCGGCGATGCGGATGCCGTCGACCTCGGTCGACGCCGTTTTGCGGACGAGGTCGGTGGTCAGGATGGCGTCCGCTGCATGGTCAAAGCCGTCGGCCCTCAGTCCGGAGATCAACTCCGGCACCGCTTCGACGATCTTGTTCGCTTCCATTTCGACACCGATGACGCCGGTGGAAGCCGGGAAGATGTGAGACGCGGGGCACTTCAATCCCTTTGCCAGCGCCTTGGTGGTGGCCAGCGCCACTTTGTCGCCAGTCCGCGTGGCGCAATTGGCGTTGCCGGCATTCACCAGCACGGCCCTGACGACGCCGCCCGAGGCTTCCAGGTTGTTGCGCGCCAGCTTCACCGGAGCGGCTTGGACAAGATTCGTGGTGAACACGGCCGCGGCGGTGGCGGGCAGATCCGAAACGATCAGCGCCACGTCGGCCTTTGCGGTCTTTCTGATTCCGGCGTACAGAGCCGAATAGCGGTAGCCCAGCGGCAACTTCAATTTCTTACTCCCCGAGCAGGTCCCCGTCCGCGATCCGCGCCCCATTGATGAAGGCTTCCGCCGTCATCCGCTTGCGGCCTTCCTGCTGAACTTCGATCAATTCTATCGCGGTTCCGCCACCGCAGGAGACAAACAATCGCCGTTGCACGGCGGTGAGACTGCCCGGAGCCCGGGAAGCCGCGCCCTCAGCCACCCGGCACCGCCAGATGCTGAGGCGTTCGCCTCGGAACCGGGTATAGGCTCCCGGCCAAGGCAGGAAACCGCGGCTGCGGTTGTGAATCTCGCCGGCGGAGCGATGCCAGTCGATCAGTCCGTCCTCTTTCCTGAGAATCGGAGCCAGTGTGGCTCGCGTGTGGTCTTGAGGGACGGCTACTGCCCGGCCCGCCAGCACTTCCTCGAGCACGCTCACCATCAGCCGTGCACCCATTGCAGCAAGCCTTGGAGCGATCCCGATCGACGTCTCTTCCGGACCGATGCAAGTCTCCACGGCCTTGAGGACGGGCCCCGTGTCCAGTCCGGCCTCGATCTGCATGATGGAGACGCCGGTCACGGTTTCGCCATTGGCCACGGCCCACTGCATCGGAGCGGCGCCGCGATAGAGCGGCAGCAGGGAAGCGTGGACATTGAAGATGCCGTAGTGCGGCAGATCGATGATCGATTGAGGGATGATCTGCCCGTAGCCGACGACGACCATGGCGTCGGACTCAAGCGTGGCGAGTTCTTCCAGGCAGTGCCGGATCTTCAGCGGCTGGCGGACTTCGAGGCCAAGCCGCAGTGCGCAGTCCTTCACCGGCGGAAACGCCAGTTGTTGGCCTCGGCCTTTGGGCCGGTCGGGCTGAGTGTAGACGGCCGCCACAGCGTGGCCGGCTTCGACAAGGGCTTCCAGCGACGGTACAGCGAATTCCGGCGTCCCAAGGAAGACCAGTTTCATTTAGGTCAGTCCCACTCGCCGGCTTGTTGGAGCTTTCGGATCTTGCGGCGAATCATGTCCCGCTTCAGCGGGCTCAGATGCTTGAGGAAGAGAACGCCGTTGAGGTGATCATTTTCGTGCTGGATCGCCCGGGCGAGAAGTTCCGTGCATTCGGTCTCGAACTCCACGCCATCGGCGTTCTTCGCCCGGACCATCACCTTGTTTGCACGCTTGACGTCCTCGCGGAATCCGGGAATCGATAGACAGCCCTCCTCGCCCACCTGCTTGCCTTCGAATTTCACCAGTTCCGGATTGACGAAAACCAGCCTGGCATCAGGATCCTCACCGGCTGACGGATCGATCACCGTCAGGCGCTTGGAAACGCCCACCTGCGGGGCGGCGAGCCCGACACCCTTGTTGGCGTACATGGTTTCAAACATGTTTTCGACTAACTGCTTCAGTTCGTCTGTGCCAAACTCGGTCACGGGCGCGCAGGGCGTCTCCAGAACGGGATCGCCGTATTTTCTGATCTTCAGCGTCATCAATAGTCCCTGATCTGTTGGATGTAGCCGTCAAAGTTTCGACGCGACTCTGTGAGCGAGTCGCCGCCGAATTTTTCGGACATGGCCCGGGCCAGCACTAGCGCCACCATCGCCTCGCCCACCACGCCCGCTGCCGGCACAACGGCGACATCACTGCGTTCATAGGCCGCCGGCGAAGGTTCACGAGTCTCAAGATCGACGGAATTGAGTGGCCGGCGCAAGGTCGAGATCGGCTTCAGCAGCCCTTTGACGACCAGTTCCTGGCCATTGGTGATCCCTCCTTCGAGGCCGCCGGCCTTGTTCGCTCCGCGCTCGAAAGCGCGGGTGCTGCGGTCGTAAGCGATCTCATCCTGAACCTTCGAACCCCAGTTCCAGGCCGCCTCGTCAGCCTCGCCAATGATCGCGCCCTTCACTGCCTGGATCGAGACGATTGCCTGGGCCAACTGGCCGTCCAGCCGCGTATCCCACGAAATATGCGAACCCAAACCGGGCGGCACGCCCTTCACGCGAACCTCGAAGATGCCGCCGACGGTGTCGCCAGTCCGGTAGGCCTCATCAACGACGGCCTTCATCCGTGACTCGGCTTCAGGGTCCACGCAGCCGAGCAGGACATTATCGCGGCGGCTGAGTTCTATGATCTCCGCCCAGGTCGCGGTCCGCTCCAGACGGGCGGTACCCACCTGGATGACGTGGCTCAGTACATCGATGCCAAAACAGGCCAGATACTGCTTGGCCAAGGCTCCCAGGGCGACCCGTGCGGCGGTTTCGCGAGCGCTGGCGCGTTCGAGAACGTAGCGCGCCTCGGGCAGGTTGTATTTGAGGCAGCCGGCAAGATCGGCGTGACCCGGCCTGGGCCGGACCACTTTGCGCTTGTGGGCTTCGCTATCTGGTCGGTTTTCGACCGGCAAGACCTCAGTCCAGTTCTCCCAGTCGCTGTTTCGGATCAGGAGGGCGATGGGCGCGCCGATGGTCATCGAATGACGGACGCCGGCGACAATCTCGGCCGTGTCGGTCTCAATCTTCATCCGGCCGCCCCGGCCAAAGCCTTGCTGGCGGCGCCAGAGTTCGCGGTTGAGCCGCGCCAAATCGACCGGGACGCCCGCGGGCAGTCCGGTAAGCGTGGCCACGAGACACTGGCCGTGGGACTCGCCGGCGGTTTCGAAACGCAACATGGGATTGAATTTACATCGTATCCAAGCCCCTCTGCATGCGGCAACCCGAACCCGCCGCGGAGTGCGACCAAACGAACCTCTCACCGCCGCCGTCCACAGTCTTGGAAGCGGTGACAGAACGGTTTCAGCGAAGCCAGCCAGCCTCGGCATATGATGAAATCAGCGGCTGGTCAATGCAGGTCAGCCAAGCGAACATGCCCCAGCCCAACCCAGCGCCGGAACTCGAGGCACTCATCGGGCGCGCCCGCCGGCGGGCGTCGCTCCATGCGGCGATTGACGTGATGCTGGTGGGAGCCATTTCAGCGCTGGCAGTTTTCGTGCTGGTCCTGATCACGGGTTCGGGCATTCTGCATTGGGGATGGTGCGCAGCAGCGGCCGTGGCTGGCTCGGTATGGGCCTGGGCGAAGCAGCGCCGGCGGCGGGTGGACTCCTACCGCACGGCCCAGCGCATCGATAACGCACTGGAATCCAAAGACCTGTTGTCGACCGCCTGGCATTTTGCGGGTTCGCCCGGTCATTGCGATTTCGTCGATTCGGTCTTACGCCAGGCCGGCGAAACGGCGTCAACGGCTGATGTGGAAACATTGCTGCCGTGGCGCATGCCGCGCAAGGGATACGTTGCGGCCGGGCTGTTAGCGGTTTGTTTGGTTTTGCTTGGAGTTCGTTTGGGCGTGCTGAAGACGCTCGATCTGCGGGCCGGCTTGGCCGAGGTCCGGTTCGACACGGTGACCGGGGCGAGCGTGGCGGCGGACAAGAAGATGGCCTCGACCGACGCGGCGCGTCCGTTTGAGGGAGTCGGAATCGACATCCCAGGCTATGAAGCGGCGAGTCTCACCGGCTCAGAAAAGCAGGAGCAGTTTCAACAACTTGACGTGGATTCGAAC
>Ga0116170_10004294_pt1 | contig 13087 bp, 9 predicted proteins | sample AD_JPNHW1_MetaG_FD_89797 | JGI IMG/M metagenome (GOLD analysis project Ga0116170, IMG submission 89797) | Active sludge microbial communities of municipal wastewater-treating anaerobic digesters from Japan - AD_JPNHW1_MetaG | ecosystem: Engineered > Bioreactor > Anaerobic > Digestate | place...
CGGCTTAACAAGAAAACCGGAGATATTAAAGAGGTTAATCTTCTGGAGGAATAATAAATAACCATTTTCAGAGAGTGTCTCAAAAGCACTATAATTCCCCCTAAAGGGGGCTTTATACAGGTCTGATATTCAACGAGGCTGTCTCAAAAAATTTAATCCTTGTTTACCCCTAAATCCCACTGACGCTCCGGTCAGTGCAGGCCTAAAGGGGACTTATTGAATATCAATCTCTTACAAAGCCCCCTTTAGGGGGTTGGGGGTAATACAGGGCTTTTGAGACAGCCTCAAATGAATAAGAATTAAACCTTTTTGAGACACTCTCTTTTGTTTATTGGCAACAAAAACTAATTCACTGCAGGCAGGAAAGAATAATTTTTGCCATAATACATCATCTGACCAAGGTAATCATTCACGTATTCTACCGTAATATTGGTTATCTCACCATTGGAATTACGAACAGGAGTGAGAACAGGGTTGACAAATCCGGTATATGGTGCAAGATTAAGCTTTTCATAACGTCCGAGTATCTCTGCATGAAGCTTCGGATCGACCTTGACTCCATAATTTTCAATAATGTTTTTCCCGGCTTCAAAATCACCTTCAGATTTTACCCGTTGTATCTCTTTCAGTAATTCTCCAAACAGTGATTGAAGCTTCTTGTAATCATTGATTTTAACATATGTCTTTCCGTCACAGCTGATAAATGAAACAACATTATCTGCTTTTCCCTTTTCATAAACCCAATGAGCAATGGCTGACCTGCAACGCATGTGAGCCTGTTCAATATCTTTTCCGGGTTTTATCCTTACAATCTGTGTCAGCAAACCATTACGCAGGTATGAATCGTACAATGCTTTGCCTGCTTCTTCATTAGTCAAAAGTCCAAGCTCTATCATCTTTTTATCCATCATATAATAAAGTGCAAAAAGATCTGCCCTTGCTTCTTCAAGAGGTGATGCGTAATTTTTAAGGGCATTGGGATCAGTTCCCTCAGCAAGTTTCCCGCTGGCATGACCAACACATTCGTGAAGATCGGTATGTAATGCATCTGAAATAGTTCCGTATTTCTTTATTCTGTCAACTTCTTCCTGATCGGCAGCAAACTCTTCAAGAAAGCCATTACCCTGTGATGCAACATCGTATGCATTGGTTATGTTGGCCAATGTAACAGACTTTGAACCGACATCTTTCCTTATCCAATCAGCATTCGGAAGATTAATTCCCAATGGTGAAGGAGGATAGCTGTCGCCACCCAGCATAGCAATGTTAATTACTTTTGCAGCAACGCCTGTAACCTTCTCTTTCTTATACTGGGGTTGAATAGGAGAATTATCTTCGAACCATTGTGCATTTGAAGTTATTATCTGTGTACGTTTTGTTGCTTCAACATCAGTATAATCAACAATAGCTTCCCATGTTGCTTTCATTCCAAGAGGATCCTCATAGTTTTCAATAAAACCATTAATATAATCTACCATCTGATTGGAATTCTGTGCCCACGCAACATTATATTCGTCCCACTTCTTCAGATCTCCGGTTTTATAATATGCAATAAGCAATCCCAGCTCTTTTTTCTGGGCTTCAGTCTCAGCTACAGTAATAGCTTTTTCAAGCCAAAAGATAATATTATCAATAGCGGGTCCGTATTTTCCTCCTGATTTATACACTTCTTCAGTTACTTTACCATTTACCTTAACAACCCTTGAATTCAATCCAAGAGAAACTGGTCTGGGATCATTTGGAACAGTTTTAGATGCATAAAATTCTTCAACCTCTTTCTGGGTGACTCCTTCATAGAAATTTGTTGCCGATTCAGCTACCATGTCTGATCCTGCTCTTTGTTCAATCTTGCGTGCAAAAAGTTTTTCGTCAAAAATAACCGGAGTCAAAAACGAGATAAACTGATCGACAGTTTGTCCTTTAGCCATAGGAAGCTTCTTCGCATCACAACTCTTTACCAGACTGGCAAAATAGCTTTCAGAAAAGTCCGGTTTGAACTTATCACTTGAATAATGATGGTGAATCCCGTTTGCAAAAAATACCCGTTTTGCATATTTAATAAATTCCTTATAATCAGCAGACTCCTTATCACCAGAATAACCATCAATGATTGCTTCAATAGTCTTTCTGATCTGAAGATTATATTTAAAATTCTGGTCCCATAACATATCTCTTCCGGCAAGAGTTGCCTGACTCAGATAATAGATATATTCTTTTTGCTGAAGGGAAAGAGACTCGAAACCTGGAAGGTTATACCTTAATACACGAATATCTTCGAACTGATCAACAAAATAGTTGAAATCATTCTTTGCTGTGTCGGCCGGCTTTTCTGCATTTTTGCATGCATTTAAACTCAATATCATCATAATAAGCGGAATAAAAATTTTCTGTAACATTTTCATGGCATTGAAAATTTATTTAGTTGTGAGATGCAAAAATATTAAAAAGAGAAGAAATCTTCTTAATTTTAAAAAATATTGGTAAACATTAATAATGTATAACGTAAACATAAGCATCATAAATGGATAAGATTCTTGACGAAATAAGGCATGAATTACTTCAGAATGCTGATGAAAAGACAAAACTATCAGGAGAAAGATTTTTTAAAGAAGAAGTAAAAATGTACGGAGTAAAAAGTGCCGTGGGTGAAAAAATTGCCAAAAATCGTTTCAAATCACTGGAAGATAAAAGTAAAGCACAGATATTCTTACTGTGCGAAGAGCTATGGAAATCGGGCTACATGGAAGAATCGTTCATCGCATGTAATTGGTCATATTCAGTTAGTAAACAATACGAACCTGACGACTTTAAGATCTTCGAAAGATGGGTTAATAATTATGTAACAAACTGGGCTTCATGCGATACTCTTTGCAACCATTCTGTTGGAACTTTTATAGAGATGTATCCTGAGTATATCTCTGGTTTAAAAAAATGGGCTAAATCCGAAAACCGGTGGGTCAAGCGTGCCTCATCTGTCACACTAATCATTCCGGCCCGTCATGGAAAATTCCTGAATGACATTTTTGAAATAGCTGATATTCTGCATTCTGATCCGGATGATATGGTTCAGAAAGGATATGGATGGATGCTAAAAGCTGCAAGTCAGGCTCATCAGAAAGAAGTGTTCGATTATGTAATGAGCAGGAAGAAAACCATGCCCCGGACATCATTAAGATATGCGATAGAAAAAATGCCTCCCGAACTACGCTCAAAAGCAATGGAAAAAGCTCATTAATGAATATAATATAGCCATTAACAGGGCAATCATATACATTTGATCAAATAAGAAGTTTCTCAAAAAAAACATCGCTTCATTTTAATTAACTTTGCGGTTTAATTAAGATATAATGAAAGCATTTCTTTTTTGTCTATTTCTTGTTTTGTTTCAGACAGTTGCACAAGCCCAGGACAGGATTACCGGACACGATTTTGCCACACGGTCCGAAACAATCGCACGAAACGGGATGGCAGCCACAAGTCAACCACTTGCCACTCAGGTTGCACTTGACATTCTTAAGAAAGGGGGAAATGCCATAGATGCCGCAATCGCTGCTAATGCCGTACTGGGAGTTGTTGAGCCTACCGGAGCCGGAATCGGAGGTGACTTATTCGCAATAATATGGAGCGCCGACAAGATGAAGCTTTACGGCCTGAATGCCAGCGGAAGATCACCCCGTTCACTAAAACGTAACTATTTTCTCGAAAACGGATACGATTATATTCCCCTTTACGGGCCCCTTCCTGTTTCTGTCCCCGGATGTGTTGACGGATGGTACGAGATGCACGATATGTTCGGACGCATATCTATGAAAGACATACTTCAACCAGCAATAAACTACGCACGTGAAGGATTCCCTGTAACAGAACTTGTTGCATACTATCTCGGAAAAGAGATGGAAGTTCTTAAGGAATATCCAAATATAAAAGAGGTTTACATGCCTGGAGGAAAAGCCCCATCCAGAGGTGAGATATTCAAAAATCCTCAACTGGCCAATACCCTTGAAAAAATAGCACAGGGAGGAAGAAATGAATTTTACAGGGGAACAATAGCCAGAGATATTGAAACATTCATGAAGAAACAGGGGGGATTCATCTCCTATGATGATCTTTCCCGTCACCATTCAGAATGGGTGCAACCGCTAAGCACCACATATAGAGGATATGAGGTATGGGAACTGCCACCTAATGGTCAGGGTATTGCTGCACTCCAGATACTTAATATTCTTGAAGGCTATGATATTGCCTCTATGGGATACGGATCAGCCGATTATATCCATGTGTTCACGGAAGCTAAAAAGCTGGCCTTTGAAGACAGGGCAAAATATTATGCCGATCCTGTCTTTAGCAAAGTACCGGTTGAACAGCTTATATCAAAGAAATATGCTGCAGAACGTCGCAAACTTATAAACATGAACAAGGCCGCTTATATTTACGATGCCGGGAAAGTTGAAGCAGGAAACACTGTATATCTTACAGTTGCAGATAAATATGGCAACATGGTTTCACTTATTCAGAGTAACTACCGTGGTATGGGCTCGGGTATGTGCCCTACAGGACTTGGTTTTGTTCTGCAGGACAGGGGCGAAATGTTCAGTCTCGAAGAAGGGCACAGCAATATGTATGCTCCCGGGAAAAGACCTTTTCACACAGTGATGCCAGCGTTTATCACGAAAAACGGAAAACCATGGGTCAGTTTTGGAGTCATGGGCGGGGATATGCAACCGCAGGGACATGTGCAGATTGTCTGCAATTTAATCGATTTTAAAATGAATCTTCAGGAGGCAGGTGATGCCCCGAGGATGCATCATACAGGATCATCCGAACCAACAGGTGAACAGATGACCGACGGTGGTATTCTTCATCTTGAAAACGGATTCCGCTGGGAGGTTATTCAGAAACTGCTCTCAATGGGTCATACCATACAATGGGAACTCGGCGGATATGGTGGTTACCAGGCTATTATGTGGGATGACAAGAACAAAGTATGGTTTGGAGCCTCGGAATCAAGAAAAGACGGACAGGCGGCAGGATATTAAAAGAGACAACGGTGCAAAGGTATAACGGCAGTAGGCAATAGGCATTAGGCATTAGGCAGAAACGGCATAACCGCATAACCGCATAACAACATAACGGTCCCGACGATCCTTCATACTTCAGGATGTCGGGATTTCGGCTGCGCCTCAACACAACGGTACAACATTATTGAATTCCCAGCATATCCATTACCCCGTTTATATATGTAAGAGGATGGGCTGGGTTACCAGGGACATAAAGATCAATATGATGTTCTTCAACGAATTTTCTGTTCAAAGCAGGGCTATTGCTAAAAATGCCTCCGCTTATAGCATCTGTCCCTGCAAGAATGATAATTTTTGGTTCAGGTATTGAATCATAACATATCTGCAACGCTTCAGCCATGTTCTCAGTGATTGGTCCTGTAACAACTATCCCGTCAGCATGACGCGGAGAAGCGACAAATTCAATCCCGTACCTGCCAAAATCAAAATTCACATTTCCTGTTGCATTAAGTTCAAGCTCGCAGGAATTATCTCCCCCTGCAGATACCTGCCTTAGTTTTAATGCACCCCTGAAAAGCTTTTTTATCTCTTTTCTGACCATATTTTCATTGAGTCGCACCGGACTTTCTGAACCAGGTTTTATAATCAGAGATTCTCTGGTATTTGATGCAATCCTGTAGTCATTGGTGAACCTGATTTTTTCAGGAATTGCAAAAGAGCATTCTTTACAGAAAACACATCTTCCCAGATCTATAGAACCTGATTTTTTATCAATTGCCATCACAGGGCACAGGGATGACACTGAATCGATCTCGCTGGTGGTAATTTCGCCTGAAATAACCGGACGTCCTCTGAACAATCCTGATACAGGTTGTGTGCGCAGATTCTTAATATATTGTCTGCCATGACTTTTCAGAACTCTTATCTCTTTCAGCATTATTGAAATGTTCAATAAATTTTACAAATCGTTCCCGCAATATGACAGGTCAAAGCTCTTGTTACATATCGGGAAGTCTGATATTTCCTGATTACGGACAGCCAGTGCAAGAGCCATCCAGTTATGCATTGACGGGTCCTTTATCTTATAATGTTCAATATTACCATCAATATCAGTAATTGCCACATGGCATATCTCACCCCTCCATCCTTCCACAAGGCTTACACCCATCATACATGGTTTATATTCAAGCAAATAATCCGGCTTATTTATTCTCTTTTCAGGTAAGCCTGCAAGCTTATCAAACAGAGAGTTAATAACAGAAAATGACAGTTCGACCTCTATCTTTCTTATTAAGGCTCTGGCAAAAACATCACCATGTTCAAGTTTGGCAGGTGTATAATCCATGTTCCTATAAGCCTGAAACGGATGAGAATTCCGTATATCACGGTTTATTCCGCATGTTCTTGCAGCCATACCAACAGCGCCAACCAGATGAGCTCTGTTTTGTGAGACGACTCCCGTATTTTCAAACCTCGTAAGTAGCCCGGAATTATTAAAGATAAGATCTGTCGTTTCAAGAAATCTCCTGTTTGTCTCACTGAGTCGTTCCCTGATGTGATCAATAATATCTCTTATCAACGGGTAATTAGTTCCTCCGGCTCTTACAAGACCCTTCCCAACCCGATTTCCGCACCAATCCTGCGTAGTATTAATTACTATTGTTCTTAGTGCTTCACATGCCGATTGTCCTAACTGGTAAGCCACATCACCGCAGAGAGCTGCTGTATCGCCGATATGAACAGCCATACGCTCCATCTCGAGAGCTATCGTTCTCTCTATTTCGAGCCTCTCATCAGGAATTATATCAGAGAGAATTTCAGCAAGCTGAGCAAATGCCAGTCCATGACCAATAGCTGTGTCACCCGCAATAGATTCCGAGAGGACAGATTGTTGCAGGAGGCTCTTTTTTTCAAGAAAAAGTTTTTCAACTCCTCTGTGCTGATAACCTAATTGTATTTCGAGATGCAACACTTTTTCGCCGTGGCAAAGGAACCTGAAATGGCCGGGTTCAATAATGCCGGCATGAATTGGACCTACTCCTACTTCGTGTGTCTCTTCGCTTTCAATCTTATAGAATGGATAATCAGAAATCGCTGTAGATTTGTCTGACCTGTCATGTGGATATCTTAAGGGTTTTAACCATGGATGGCCTGAAAATGAGATTCCTGTATTTTCAGATATCTCCCTCTCAAATATATGCATAGGAAAGCAATATCGGGTGATTGATTCGAGAGACATTAAATCTGCAGGCTGACTATGTGAATAGACCAGTATTTTATGTGAATCATCGTTGGCAATGAGTATATAAAAGATAAGTTGTTTCCCCGATCTATGCATAAAATAATTGAGGCAATGGCATGAACTTTTCTTAAGCAGTTCTTCTGTCTGCTTCATAAAAGAAGCATAATCAAGTAATGGAATATCAGATACTGCAACTTTCCCCGGATTTTGTACAATCTCAATATATTTCATCCCTTCCATCATCAGAAATTAAAAATTGAAAAAAAGTATCCTTCAGGTAAACCCGATACTGAAATGAATAAATCATTAATAAAAGCGGGAATATAGAAGCAGAACAAGACTGCTATTGAAAAAAACAGAATCTGTGTTGCATATTCAGATACCTGAATTCTGACACCATCAGAATGAATATGAGATGGATCACCAATGATTATCTTAAGGTTCTTCTGAAACAGCCCGTAAAAGATCAGTGTTAGAAGAAAGGCAACAAGAACGAAAATGAGTGTATTAAGGTTAACCAGTTCACGAAACAGTAAAAACTCGCTGTAAAACAGCGCAGAAGGAGGAATTGCTGTAATCAGAATCACCCCGGTAATCAGGATAATTGCTCCATACGGATTAAGCGTAAGATATCCGCCTGATTTAAATAACTTATAAGATTTAAGCACCCTGTGCAATAAACCTGTCTGGTAGAATAGCCCTGATTTAATAAACGAATGAAATGTTATCTGAAGGAGGGCTATATATATTCCAACCCTGCCCAGACTCAAAGCAATAAGAACCAGCCCCATATGTTCTACTGTTGAATAGGCAAAAACCCGTTTGAGGTTATTTGCCTTTTGCATATAAATAGCTGAAACAATAAGTGAAAGTATCCCGGTAATAAGCAGCACATGGTTAATCCATGGACTTATGACAGTACCCGACATTGTCTGAAAAACCCTGAAAAATGCCACAAATCCTCCGTTTACAAGTGCCGTCGACAAAAAAGCGCTCACCGGAGCAGGAGCTACATAGTTGGCATCAATACCTATAGTGTACAGAGGAAAGACTTCCAGTTTTGAACTGTATCCGGTAAGGATCAGAATAAATGCCATTTTAAGATAAACAGGGTTCACATTCATGAACAAGTTCTTTAATCCTGCATATGACATGTCGCCCGTAACATTATCAGGTGAAGCTACACTGGCAAACAGAATACCTATATAAGCAAGTGCGATACCCACAGAACAGATAAATATGTATTTCCATGTAGCTTCCAGAGAATATGCATTATGATTATAGTTTATAAGGTAAGCAATGGAAAGAGTAGTAAGCTCAATAAATATCCAGGAAACAATCATGTTATTTGCAGTATACACACCTGTAAGTGAAATATTCAGAATAATGAAAGAAGAATAAAACAACGAACGATCTAAATGTGTAGTCTCCTTTGTATAATGTATGCTATGGTAAAATGTAGCCGACGATATTAAAGAAAGTATCAATAAAAATATCAAAGACAATGGGTCGAAAGTAAAATAGCGTAGAATGACCGCGTCCTTATTGGTAAAGGCATATATGGTAAATGCCAGCTGGACAAGTATAAATAGAAAAGTAAAGAGATGTACATTCTTCCTTTGCGGGAAAATGAAGTTCATCCCCGATAAAATTAATCCTGCAACAATATATAACCCCAGCGACATGATCAGTCTTTTAGTTTTGAAAGTGTATCAACTTCAAATCCGCCCAATTTATGTCCTATACGTGTAAGGAATAAACTCATGATCAATACGGCTATAAAAATATCCAACAATATACCCGCATTAACCAGAAGCGGAAACTCATTTCCTATAGCAATAGAAAAAAGGAAAACCGCATTTTCAATGATAAGAAATCCAATAAGATGACCGAATAGTAATTTCCGGGCGCTTATAAGCAATAATCCTGTAAATAGCGTAAAATAAGCTATCACCAAATATACTTCATCAACTGAAGGTATAGAAAGGATATGAGCAAGTACCAGGCTGATACCTAATATAACAAGCATCAGTAAAACAGTAAAGTTGCCTTGTAAGGATCTTTTATGAACATTATTAATTCCGGTGCGTTCAAGTATTTTTCTCAGGAGGTAAGGTACAATAACCGATTTGAATATAATAGTTTCAGCCAGAATGAACAGAAGGTTTAATAATGTGAATTTATTGAGTTCAATTATTGCCATTCCAAAAAGAAGTATACCCTGCAGAGTATATATCTGTATATAGCGTTTGAACTTCTCAGTTGCTGCCATATACACAAGCGAAATGCCAAATAACACATAAAACAATATCAGCATATCAAAAAATGTTTTTTGTAAAAAGAATAACAACAAACAGAAGCATTGAAATAAGTGTTACTGTAAGTATATATTGCTGGTTTCTGTTCATCTTGAAGCGGCTCCTAAATGATTCAATAAAACCAATAGCTGCTCCAAAAAGCACCTGTACTGCAAAAAACAATATGAGCCGCAAAAATACAGGTAAAGTTGCCGGAATAAGAGTAGACGAAATCAGACTGCCAAAAACCGCAAATTTCAGGTATGCCGTTATCTGGATTAAAGCCAGGTTAAATCCACTTGTGTCAAGAACCATAACCTCATGTATCATAGTCAGTTCCAGATGCGTTTTCGGATCATCAACGGGGACCCGGCTGTTTTCAATAAGAGTAATATTCCCGATAATGTATGATATTATTAATCCAAAAATAATTGCATAATTCTCCTTTCCTGGAAGGGTGAAAATTGAAGATATTGAATAGTTTCCGGTAAAAATCACAAGTCCGGCTATCAATACAAAAAGAGCCGGTTCTATAAGCATACCATACAGAGCCTCCCTGCTGGCACCCATACCCTCAAAGCTGCTTCCTGAATCAAAGGCAGCAATTATCATCATAAACCTTGAAAGAGCAAACAGATAAGCAAAAAGAACAAAATCACCATTGAAAGAAATTAAAGGCTGAAATCCAGCTACAGGAACCATTAATGCGGCTATAAGAACAGAGGCGGCTATAACTGCCGGAGCAAGTCTGGTTATAGAACCTGATGTTAAACTGTAAACTATACCTTTTCGCAGGAGTACCCAGGTATTCTTTATCGGCTGAAATATTCCGGGCCCTTTTCTTCCTGAAAAGATACTTTTCATTCTTACTATAAGTCCGGATGTAATAAGAGATGTTATTATTATCAGAATCAGTGCAACCATATCAACATTTGTGCTAAATCAATCCTATAAATGTCAGGGCTAAGATCAAAAAGAGGAAAATCAAAGCATAAAGTACATAATGTTGTAATTTTCCGGTTTGGAAGATCGCTGCTCTTTTCAATGTAGTAACTATAAAATTTGAAGGTTTCAATATCAATCTTGATCTGACAAAATCATCTGAATGGGTATAGAAATCACGTTTCCCTGGAAATATCTCATCATCGCTATAATTTATTTTGGAATGACCTGTCGTAATAACTGGTTTCACAAGGTCTGAATATTCCTGAATAAATGAGGTTGCTGTATATTGCTGTTTTGAATCAACAGAGGAATAACCACATCCCCATGTTGGTCCTGCAAGAGTCATTCTGTTCCTCATCACCGATTTTCTGACAACCAGTATAGCAGTGATGAGTAAAAGAAGCGAAACAGAGATGATTGAAATATACTGCATAGGTTGTATCATTGCCTCAACAGGGAGAGTTTGCGCAACATTGAATACTGACCCGGAAAGCGAAAGCAAAGGTTTAATTATTATAAAAGGAAGAAAACCTATCATTACAATTGGAATAACTGGCAGCAACTTGGCCAGGAGCATTATCTTTTTTGCTTCAACAGGTTTTTCATGATATTCTGATCTTGGTTGACCAAGGAACATTACGCTAAATACTTTTGTGAAACACAAAATAGCAAGTCCCCCTATTACTACCAGAGATAACATGGCAATGAAGAATACTACCAGAGGATAAAAATCACCGCTACCGATGCCGTTAAATAAAGAAATATATATAAGAAACTCAGAGATAAATCCGTTAAACGGAGGAAGTCCTGATATTGCAATAGCACCTATCAGAAAGGCCCAGGCTGTAAAAGGCATAAATTTAATCAATCCACCCATTTTTTCGACATCACGCGTATGCACCTGACCAATGACTGTCCCTGCGCTGTAGAAAAGGAGTGATTTAAAAAGAGAGTGGTTAAGGGTATGCAACAAAGCACCTGCATAACCTGCAACCGAAACAATTACGTTACCTATTGCTGATCCATAGATTCCAAGTCCGATTCCCAAACCAATAATTCCGATATTCTCAATGCTGTGATAAGCCAGGAGCTTTTTTATATCATGCTGAAGTATAGCCATCATCACTCCGAACAACCCGGTAATAGCTGAAAGTATAATCACAGAAATTCCAATGGGAGCCAGGTCACTCACCAGATAAGTTGTGACCCGCAAGATTCCATATATCCCAAGCTTTATCATGACACCCGACATTATTCCGGATACATGCGATGGTGCTGCCGGATGAGCATCAGGTAACCATGTATGAAGAAAGAAAAAGCCTGCTTTTAGTCCGAAACCTATAAAGAAGATAAGAAATACGGGCCAATTGGAGTTATTCAGAAAATAGAAATCCAGATTATCAAATGTAAGTCTTTCGTATCCTTTTGAAGAAATTATAAATGCAGCCAGAATAAAAAGCATTCCCACATGCATCTGAATGAGATAAATAAGTCCAGCCTTTACAGTGCCTTTAACATCATATTCAAAAATCACCAGTATAAATGAGGATAATGTCATTATCTCCCAAACCATCAGAAAATAGAAACCATTCCTGAAGAGGGTCACCATTATCATTGAAACATGCAACCATACCAATGCAAGATAATGAAGTTTTATCCATGTAACAGGCTTGCTTTTAAGGTAGGGTTTGAGATACCCTGTTGAATAAAGGAATCCGCTTACTACGGTAAAATTAATTATAAGAATAAAAAAAGCACTCAGCTTATCACATGATATAAGAGGCGAGATGAATTGCTGTACTTCTAATAAAAAAGATTGATTCTGAGTCTGAATCAGAACATCAATTGCTAAACATGAACTGAAAATCACCAGAACAAACATTGTAACACCTGTCAGAATGAGAGACATTTTACGTCCCGGAATCATTACAATCAAAGATGTAACAATCAGATATATAAGCAAATAAATCATTTTAAATTTAGCAAAAATCGAACGGCGAAGTTAAATAAAATATTTTTACAATATCGGCCTGATGAGATTTCTTTCAGATAATGTAAAGATAATCATTATTAAATTATTGGATTATTGAGTTGTACAACTCTTTAACTTTCTCATTTTCAATTTTCCAGTTAATCGTTCCTGATGCCTTAACTGCATTTCTTTTTAATTCTTCCAATTTTGCCTTATTATCTAAAAGCTTTGTAAACGCTTCCGAAATATTTTCAGGATTCACGTTGCGTACAATAACTCCACATTTATTTTCCACGATAACTTTCTTTATTTCAGGCAGATCGCTTGCAACAACAGGAATTCCTGCCGCTATATAGTCGAACAACTTATTTGGTAAACTATAAAGGTAATTAACGTTGTTATTCTTGTCGAGGCTCATTCCTGCATCGGCCGATCTGGTATACCGTAAAAGCTCTTCCCATGGAACTTTTGGAAAAAACCTCACACGATTGTTAAGGTCAAGACTTCTTACTTTTCTTTTTAAAGTGTCAATCATATCGCCGGAACCAACAATAAGCAGGGAGACTCCCTCAGTGATATTCACTGCATCGATAAGCTCCTCTCCTCCCCTGTC
>Ga0116170_10004295_pt1 | contig 13076 bp, 11 predicted proteins | sample AD_JPNHW1_MetaG_FD_89797 | JGI IMG/M metagenome (GOLD analysis project Ga0116170, IMG submission 89797) | Active sludge microbial communities of municipal wastewater-treating anaerobic digesters from Japan - AD_JPNHW1_MetaG | ecosystem: Engineered > Bioreactor > Anaerobic > Digestate | place...
GATGCCATTGCTTCCCTTTTCCATGTTCTCATGGACATGCGTCGTGTTCCGGGCAATCGCTTCAGAGCCCTGGGACATCTGGGAAAGACCGGATGCGGTCTCTTCTGCTTCACGTGACAGGTTCTTTACCTGCACGTTGACCATCTTGATCGCTTCAGAAACTTCCGTGCCGATCTTGTTTAAGGAGGTAATGAGCTCGACAAAATCCCCGGACAGGTTCACGGTGCTGTCGATATGAGCGGTGAAGTTGTACTTCGCATAATCATCCGCGACCCGGGTAATCTCGGATACTGCAACCGAGACATTGCTCCCGATGCCGTTTAATGCATCGCGGAATTTTGCAAAATCACCGGAGACATGGACGTTCTCATCCATGCGTGCGGAGAAATTGCCCCTGGAAAGTTCATGGGAGACCCGCATGCCTTCATTTAAGGGGATCATGATCGCATCGAGCGAGGTATTGAATCCTTCGATGATCGTCCTGAATTCACCCTGGTGCCGGGTCGCGTCTGCCCGAACCGAGAGCCCGCCTTCTTTTGCGGCAGCAGACAGCCGGTTCACATCTGTGATCATGGCAGAGACGGCAGTCATCATCCGGGTAAATGCCGGCACCATCTCATCGTTATCGCATCTCCTGCCGATCTTTTGGAATTCGGCCAGGTCATCGATGTTTCCCATGGCGATGTGGTTTGCCGTTGTCGTGAGGTGGAGGAGCCGCTCCTGTACCGTGTTTAGTTCGCGTGCCACGTCGGCGAGCGTCCCGGAGTAGTTTCCTTTTACAGTCGCGGTAAAATCGTTTACCGATATCTTTGCGAGAACTGCCTGAATCTCAGAAAGACCGTTGTTTGTATCCCTCAGCTGGAAGTACTGCTCGCGTATCTGGTTCAGTGAGGAAATATCGCCGCGTTCAGCGTTTTTAAAGAGAGTTTCAATCTCCTGTTTTTCCATTCTTATCGCCTGTTGCCGATGTTAGTTCCGGTGTATCCAGAATCCGGCAGACCGCTGCCGGATTCACAAAATTATACCGGTACTGTGATTGACGGTTCATGCAAATGCGCCGGACAGCGGGTTATCATGAGGAATGATCCCCCATACTACCCGCGTTCCCGCATTCCGGTTTGAGTATAAACAGGCAGAAATCAAGAACCCCGGATATGGCGCGGTATATAACCGTAATGGTATGCTGTGCATTGGAATGATCGACAATCCACGCAACCTTCATCTGCTCTTCCCGGCAAAACTTTTAATCCAGAGTGTCATGTTTCCATGAATCACCGGGATGAAGAGATCGCACGCATCAAAGAGCTCCTCAGGACACATCCAAAGGGCATGACCATCAGTGAATGCGCAGAAGCGTTGTCGCTCAACCGGGTATCTGCGGCACGGTATCTCGAAACGCTCCGGTTTTCGGGACAGGTAGAGATGCGGCAGTTCGGGCAGGCAAAGATCTACACTCCTGCCGTACGGATTCCCATCTCTTCTGTTCTCAACCTGTATTCGTCACCCATGCTGATTGTCGATCAGGAACTGTTTATCCGGGATGTAAACGACGCACTTCTCCGGATGTTTTCCCTGAAACGCGAGAATGTGGCCGGCCATAGTATTCTCCAATCTAGGTTATCCGCAAGTTTTTCCGGCACGTTTGCGGAGACGATAAAATCGGTCATTGACGGTAAGGCATGCACAACAGAGAAATCCTTTGACCGGGACGGGAAAAAATTCAGTTTTATCGTCAAAATGGTACCTGTCGTCGATGAGACCGGGCAGTCCTGCGCATCGATCATGTTAGAGGATATTACCGAGATCAAACAATATCAGCAGCATCTTGAAACGATGGTGGAGCGGCGCACGGCAGAATTCCACGAGATCAATGAACGCCTTAAAACTGAGATGGAGGGGCACCGCAGGGCAAAAGATGCAATTCTTATAAGCCAGCAGAAATACCGGGCACTTGTCGAGGACATGCCGGCCTATATCTGCAATTACGAACCGGACGGGACATTTACGTTTGTGAATGAGAACTTCAGTACGTTTATGCAGAAAACAGCCGATGATCTGATCGGGACACCGGTATTCCCGCTGCTTTCTTTGGAAAACCAGGCCATTGTCAAAGATGCGCTCAAAAAAATCGGCCATGAATATTCGGCAGAGACCATAACGCTCGAATTTCCCGGTAAGGAAGGTACGACAATCTGGCACCAGTGGATGATTCGGGCATTCTATGACAAACGGGGAAAAATTACCGAATTCCAGTCGATTGGCATCGATATCACGGATCGTATCGTGACCGAAACGAAACTTGCAGAGGAAGAGAAGAAACTCGACGCGATTATCCGTGGATCCCCCCTTCCACAGCTGGTGATCGATAAGGATCACCGTATCATATCATGGAATACAGCAATGGAACATTTCTCGGGGATGCGGGCAGGCCAGATGATCGGTGCAACGACATTTGGCAACATTCTTTACGATCACGATCACCCGTTGCTTGCCGATTTTATTATCGATGAGAAATTTGACGAGATTCCACGATTTTTCCCGGAAAACTGCAAAAAATCCTCGTACCTTGACGATACCTGGGAAGGCATTACCTTCTCAAAGATTCATCCCGGCGAAGGGAACTGGGTTTTTTTTACGGCAGCGGCAATACGGGATGAAAACGGCATCATTACCCACGTGGTAGAGACCATGGAAGACCTGGTGGGATACCAGACACAGAACGGTACGTCATTTATCGTCAGGTCGCTGTATCCGATGATCGACAGGGATGCACTGCACTAACTCAGAAAAAAAAGGAACGGTCATGAGGATTCGTTTTTTATAAACCGGGTTCGGGCTTTTCCAGTCTGTGGTCGTGGCGGGACGACCGTCATGCGAAAGCCATTCATGAAGGTGAGGTGCCACGAGCCGGTAATTTTCACGGATGGTGCATGCCCCGGTATGCCTTGTGGGGAACCACAATCTCGAACCGTGCTCCCTTTCCCGGGACACCATTTTCGGTTATTGTAATACCGGTAATAGAGAGAATTTCCCGGGACAAAAAGAGCCCGAGCCCGGTGTTCCTGCCATAACCCCTCGCAAAGATCTTTTCTTTCTCCTCAGGGAGGATCCCCTCGCCATCATCCTCGCATACGATCACCAGGTCACCGTGACGCTTTTCGCAGGTGAGCCGGAGGGTCGTGATACTTCCCCCGTATTGCACTGCATTCTCAATCAGGTTGGGAAAGACCCTGGCGATGAGCGGATCGGCATACACTTCCAGGCCGGCAGTGAGATCGTTTTTCACGGTGATCGGTCCGGGCAAAAACGCCGTTGCCGCAGTACCTGCAAGTATCCGGCAGTCCTGCCAGACCGGGGCACTCGCCCCGATTTCTTCATATTGCCGGGTGAACTGGATCATGTCGGTAACCCGCTGTACTGCATAGGCAACCTTATGGAAAAATTCGATTTGTGCGGGATCGGTCTGCTTTTTTGCGAGAATGACGAGATATCCTCTCAGTACCGTCATCTGGTTGGAGATATCGTGCCGCGTGATGCTGGAGAGGAGACTGAGTTTCCGGTTGGCCTGCAGCAGCGCTTTCTCCGCACGTTTGCGTTCGGTGATGTCCCGGCTGATACCAAGGACACCGGTGAGTTGCCCGTCGCCTGTATGGATGGGTGCCCTGATGGACTCCAGAACCTCCCGGTGACCGTCGTTTGCAAACGTAATCTCCTCTTCGTTTGCCGTGGGGCCCCCGGCCGCGATGGCTGCGTCGTCAAAGTGTCGGAAGACATCGCCCCGTTCTTTGTCCATGAAATCGTAATCCGTTTTTCCAAGGATGTCGTTTTCCGCTGCACCAAAGAAATTCCCGAAGCGCCGGTTGCAGGACAGGTAAATTCCCTTGGGATCCTTGAGCCAGACCAGATCGGGGAGGGTATCAACGAGCGTCCGCAGCAGCACTTCATTCTCCCGCATTGCATTCTCCACCCGCTTTTGTTCGGTGATGTCCCGGACAGTACCGATAAAATACCTGATGGAGCCGTCAGGGTTTCGCTGCGTTACAAAGGTGAGGAGGGCGTCAAAGGTCGTCCCGTCCTTTTTCTTAAAAAGTATCGGGCGTTCTTTTACGTATCCCTCATGTTCACCGATTTTAAGAAATGCAACCCGCTCCTCGGGATGTGCGTAAATTGAGAGGGTCGATACTCCGGACATCTCCTCCCTGTTCTCATAGCCAAACATTCCCACGTGCGCATCATTAAAATCAATGTATTGTCCCTCCGGCGTAGTGATAAACAGGCTGTCCAGCGTTGTCCTGAAGAACTGGCGATACCGCGCCTCGCTTTCTTTACGGGCCCGATCTGCCTGGATCCGTTCTACCGCTTTACGGACCCTGTGCGAGAGTTCGGCGAACTGTGCCTCAGGCTCGCCCCCTTTCTGGATATAGGCGTCCACACCGCTGTTGATCGCCTGGATGACCACTTCTTCCCGGCCTTTGCCGGTAAACAAAACAAACGGGATCTCGCCAAACTGTTTGCGCACCTCCCTCAGGAACTCTATGCCATCCATACCTGGCATCTGGTAATCGGAAATGATCGCGTCAAACTGCTCCTTGCAGATGAGATCTAATGCAACAGGTGCCGACTCGATAATGGTAACAGAAAAATCCCCGGACATCTCCAGGAACAGCTTGCCAATTTCAAGAAGCGCCGGGTCGTCATCGACATACAGAACCTGTATCGGATCCTTCATCCTCTGACCCCACGGTTTGGATGCCACCTGTTTTCCGGCAGGATTATTTCAGACAGTACACCCTTACCCGGTTTACCGCCCGTGACCCGGTTCATCCCGGATATCCGTTCGGCCGTGCATGCGTACGTTTTGAGGGATTCATCATGAAAGACAAAGATCCGGCCTGAAATCTTTGCGATGAGACAGGAAACGGAGAGGAATTCCATAAATGCTACGAGGTCACCTTCCTGGACTCTTTTTCTGTTCTTCCTTTCATAAACCGGTACGAACCTTCAGGTACGTGAATTTCAAACCGGGCTCCCTTACCGGGTTCACCGGTTTCTGCAATCGATATCCCGGTGATGCCAAGAATTTCCCGGATTAAAAATAAGCCAAGGCCGGTATGCTTTCCAAAACCGCAGGTGAACAAGCGGGGTTTGTCTTCCGGAGCGATGCCGATCCCGTTATCCTCGTACGTGAGGACAAGTTCACGCCCGTTTTTCCGGCAGGCAAGAGAGATTACCGTCACATGCTTCCCATGACGCAGCGAATTCTCAAAAAGATTATAAAAAACTTTTTCGAGGAGAAGGTCGGCATAGATCCAGATATCCTGAACATTCACAACGATTTCGATCTTCTCAAACGGGAGGGTCACGCGGGACTGCCCGATCACTTCGTTTAATCGCTGCCATTTCGGCTCGAACAATCCGATCTCCTGGTAGGTTCTGGTAAATTTTATCTGGTCCTGGAGGATTTCGGTGATGTTCCCGATTTGCTGTAAATAAATGCCAACCTGCCCGTCACTCGTGTGTTCCTTTGCGAGCTCAAGATATCCCCGGAGTGCGGTTAATTTGTTGTTGAGATCGTGCGAGGTAATCCGACACATCAGGGTCAGCTTGGTATTTGTCTGCACCAGTTTGTCCTGTAATTTTTTTGAGTTGGATATATCGATACAGAGCAACCGGAATCCCTGAACCCTTTTGTTATGGATAATCGGGGTGAGATAAACAGCCATCGGGAACGTGCTGCCATCACTTTTCATTGCCGTCACTTCATGATCCGGACGAAAAGCCCCTTTGAGTGCGTGAATGTACATATCCCGGATACGGGAACGTTCATCCGGGTGTACCAGGTCCAGTGCCGACAAGGGCGTTGTATTGGCGGGATCGGTATATCCCCATTTTTCCCTGAATGCATGGTTCATGAACGTCACATTAAGCCGTTCATCAAGTTCGATCAAGCTTTTAGGCAGCGACTCCACGAGTTCCCGGTACAGGCTTTCGCTTTCTTTGACCTGCTCCCGGAGATGATATTCTTCAGTAATATCCCGGGAAAAATTCAGGGTTGCAGGCCTGTCATTCCAGGTAATCCTGATCGCATCCACTTCCCACCAGTGGATCTCCCCCTCACGGCTGATCACCCTGAACGGGTACCGTAAAACTTTCTCACCCCGATCAATCCTTTTATGATACCGTTCGCGCAGGGAGGGCTGGTCTTCAGGATGGATAAAAGTAAAATATGGCTCGGACAAAAATTCTTCGCACGTAAAACCACAGATCGTAATACTTTCACAAAATTTCGGGTTGTAAAAAATAAATTTTTCATCCTGGATAATGAAGATGCTTTCCTGTGCATTCTCAACCAGTTGCCGGTATTTTTTTTCTGATTCAGAAAGTGCCAGCTGGGCCCGACGATGCCCCACGTTGATCGTGATCTTGTGTTCCAGCTCGGCAAACTGAGCTTTGGGATCGCCGCCTTTCTGGAGATACGAGTCTGCACCCGAGTTCAGGGCCTCGACTACTACTTCTTCCCGCCCTTTTCCCGTAAACAGGATAAACGGGATGCCATCGAATCGTTCCCGTATAATTTTCAAAAATGCGATGCCATCCATCTCCGGCATCTGGTAATCGGAGACGATCGCATCAAACGACTGCGTTTTTAATAATTCAAGCGCGTTTTTTGCCGACCCGGTGGTCGATATCGACAGCGATCCGGAACGTTCAAGGTACAGCGGTGCCAGGTCCAGCAGTGCCGGTTCGTCATCTACATACAAAACAGAAATTTTTGTCATGGGGGTCACGTGAACAGATGCTGGGATTTTTGGCACAGACCTCGTTATTTTAATAAAACAAGGAGGAGAAATCGATCTCCTTTAGAGTGCAGTATCAATATCGTTGAGCAGTTTCCTGACATCGATCCAGATGATTAACTCGTTTGCTTCCTTGTCTTTGACTTTCACTTTTTTCTTGATGATGCCAATGATTGCCGTATCGTTCTGGCTTACCGATGCGGAGGTATAATCCACCTGCCCGCCCTCGAATGTGGAGACCGAGGTCACATCGTCGACCAGGATCCCGATCTTCGAACGGGTGATCTTATCGTCAAGTACGATGATCCGGGAGGTGTCCATCGTAACGGTGTTACCCGCAGTAATGTTGAGCCGGTGTTTGAGATCGACAATGGTGGTAATCTCGCCCCGGAGATCGATGATACCCCGGATATATGCAGGCACGTTGGGCAGTTTTGTGATGGTCGTATACTCCACCACTTCCTTGACATCGAACAGGTCGATGGCAAACTGCTCCTCGCCAAGGGCAAATACAACAACCTGGATACTGCCCTGCCGGTTCGCACCCTGTGCCGGTGCCGTTGCAAGGGTGGTGTCAGGTATTTTTTCTTCAGATTTTGTTGCCATGATAGCTCCCGGCCGATCTAGGCAATCTTGAAACGTTTGTTCGCTTCGGTTGCCTCGTTCGCGATGGTTTCAACGTTCTGGATCATGCGGGTGATCTCATCGAGCGCTGCAGATGATTCTTCTGTGGCAGCAGCGGAATCAGTGGCTTCTTTTGCCGTCCTCTCAACGAGTTCCCCAATCTCGTGGATGCTTGCCGTAACTTCCTCGGTTGTTGCTGCCTGTTCCTCGGTTGCAGCAGCGACTTCCGAGGCACTCTTTGCTACCTTGTCAACGGCTTCAGCGATCTTTTTAAACGCCTCGACGGTCTCGGTGACCATCTTTTCTCCTTTGTCCACCACGCTTCTGCTCTCTCCCATGGCAGTGGACGCATTCTGAGTGCTCTTCTTTAAAGTCGCAATCATCTCTTCGATGCGCTCGGCCGAGTTACGTGACTCCTGTGCGAGGGATTTTACTTCTGTTGCGACAACTGCAAATCCCCGGCCGGCTTCACCGGCGCGTGCGGCTTCGATGGCCGCGTTTAAGGCAAGGAGATTGGTCTGGTTTGCAAGGTCGCGGATGATTCCCACGATCTTTGTGATCTCGCCCATCTGCTTTTCGACGTCCAGCACAATCTCGTGGACATGGGCGGAGGTACCGGCAATTTCACCCATGCTTTTCTGCGCATTGCCCGCGAGTCCGGCACCTTTCATGGCGAGATCGTCAGTTTCCTTTGAGAGATTGGAAACCGATTCCATGCTTGAGGTAATTTCCTCGACTGCGGCACTCATGTCCTGCATCGCTTTTGTGATCTGGTCGAACCCCTGGGAAACTTTCTGGGAGTTGTCGCTGACTTTTGCCGAGTTGACCGCGATCTGCTGCACGCCTTTTGAGGCTTCTTCGATGCTCTGGCCTGCATTCTGCGCTGTGGAGGTCATGGTCTCCATCCGTTTGTTGACATCGCCGATATTTGTCTGGAGGTTCCTGATAATGCCAAGAATGGAATCTTTCATCTTTTTCAGCTGGTTAAAGACCGCCTGGGTATCCTCATCAGGCTGATCGAAATCAAACCGCTTTGTAAGATCGCCTTCGGCAGCTTTCTTGTAAACCTGCGATGCCCGCTCAATGTTAACCTCAAGATATGCATAGATCTTTTTAGAACGGACTTCATTTTGCTCGATCGTTTCAATTTTATGCCGTTCCTCGGTGATATCCTGGTAGATCGTGAGGAAATTCTCGATTGCCCCTTTCTGATCCAGCAGGGGAACGGTATGCCGGACGACAATTTTTTTCCCGGTGGGGAAATTGAACGTTGCCTCTCCGGTGACATTACGCTTGAACTTTTTGGCCTCTTCAAAACCTTCTCCCGACGCAGATACGACATTAAAATCCTTGAGCGTCATCGAAAGGGCACGATCGCGATCAAAACCGGTCAGGGTGAGTAATGCAGTATTGGCATCTTCGACTTTCATACTGGTATTCCAGAGAATGGTCGGGTAGGGACTGTCCTTGAATAATGCCTCTGCCCGCCGCTGAATCTTGGTAAAATCTTCTTCCATAGTAAATCAAACCCCATTTTTGTACATTGGCGGTGATAGAATGACAATATACTCAAAATGATATTTAAATTTTTTTACTTGTGCATACCATAAATGCAACACTCTTTGATAATCGCACAAGGTTTACATATTTTAAGAGGAATTGCATACACATGGATAACACCGGTGTGGAAATCGACCGGATCCGGGATATTTTAAAGTCCTGCCGGAAAGGACAGACTATCGCAGAAATTGCCCGGATGCTGAACCTGAACCGGATTTCCACATCAAAATACCTCAACATGATGGTTGCAGCGGGTGAGGCAGAGATGCGGGTCCATGGCCCGTCCAAGGTGTATTATCCCTGCCAGAGAGTGCCGATATCATCGATCCTGAATTTTTCATCGGATATTCTTGTCGTGATGGATGACACGCTTACGATCATTGATACAAATAATGTGCTGCTCGATTATTTTTCCGTAAAAAAATCAGAGCTGATCGGCCACCGGATTGACTATTCCCCGCTTGGGCAGTATATCGATACGCTCATTCTCGACCATATCGAAAAAGCAATCGACTCGACAGGCAGCACCTTAAAAACCAAACAGAAGATCAAAGGAAAGGATTATTATTTCCAGCTGAAGTTTATCCCTACACTTTTTACATCCGGGGATCATGGCATCACGCTGATCGCTGAAGATATCACCGAACTGTCCCTGCACCGGCAGCACCTTGAACAACTGGTTGACGAACGATCGCAGGAACTGGTGTCTGCAAACGAACAGCTCAAAAAAGAGATTTCAAATTATAAAAAAGCACGAAGCGAGCTCAAAGCCAGTGAAATAAAATACCGTGAACTGGTGGAGAACGCAAACAGCATCATCCTCAGGATGGACCCTCGGGGCACTATCGAATTTTTTAATGAATTTGCACAGGATTTCTTTGGCTGGAAACTGGAGGAGATCTTCGGAAAAAGTATCTACGATACGATTGTCCCAAAACAACCGACCGCCGGGAAACCGGTAAAAGAACTCCTCGAAGGACTGAAACTGAACCCTGCCGGTTTAACCCGGTTTGAGAATGAGAATATCAAAAGGAACGGGGAACGCGCCTGGATTTCGTGGACGAACAAATTTATCAGGAACGCGCAGGGTTCCATAACGGGTATCCTTTCTATAGGGAATGATATTACCGACCTGAAACAGGTAGAAGACGAACTGAAACTGCATAATGTCCTGCTCTCTGCGCAGAACGAAACAACGATCGATGGCATCCTTGTCGTTGATGAAACCAATAAAATTATTTCCTATAACCACCGGTTTGTCGAACTCTGGGGTATTCCGGAAGAAATTATCGAAAAAAAAGACGATGTACCGGTTCTGGATTATGTCCGCAGTCTCGTGGCAGATCCGGACTCGTTTTATAAAAAAGTCGAAGAGATTTACAAAGATCGCCAAAGGAACGTCAGGGACGAGGTTTCCCTCAGGGATGGCAGGTGTTTCGATCGGTATTCGGCGCCGATGATCGGTCCGGACACAACATACTATGGCAGGATCTGGTATTTCCGTGATAAAACCGGACAAAAGCATTATGAGGACCAATTAAGGAAATCCGAAGAGAAACTATCCGCCATCATCGATTTCCTTCCGGACGCCACCTTTGTGATCGACGCCGAAGGTTATGTGATTGCCTGGAACCGGGCGATGGAAGAATGGACAGGAATCCCCGAACAGGATATCCTGGGTCAGGGGAATTTTGAATACGCGGTGGCAATCCACGGTTTTCGGAAACCGATCCTGATCGATTTTGCCCTGAATCCCGACCAGGAAATTCCAAAAATGTACTCTTCCTGCAAGAAGGAGAGTAATAAATTCATAGCCGAAACCGTTTCGACATATCATAACCCGGAAGGTATCTGGATTTGGGGAACGGCATCCCCATTGTACGATGCCAAGGGGACGGTCATTGGCGCTATCGAGTCCATACGTGATATTACTGCGCTCAAACGCACAGAACAGGCGTTGAAAGAGCGTGAGGCAATCTGTTCTGCGATTGTAGAAGACCAGACCGAAATGATCTGCCGGTTCCTGCCGGATGGCATCTTTGTCTTTGTCAATGAAGCATTTGCAACATTTTTCAAAACACCAAAAGACGCAATTGTCGGGACCCGGTTCCTGATGCCCGTTGTTGAAGAAGATCGGCCCGTGCTCCACCACTATTTCTCCGGTATCGACAAGTCGAATCCGGTGATCACCATTGAGATCCGGATGATCCCAAACGAGGGCAATATCCGCTGGACACGGTGGAATATACGCGGACTCTTCTCTCCCACAGAAAAAATTATCGAATACCAGGCCGTCGGGAGGGATATAACGGAGTTCATTATGGCAAAAGAATCCGTTGGTTACCAGGCGCTCCTTTTAAACCAGGTGAGCGATGCGATCATTGCCATCGACATGGATTTCCATATCACGTACTGGAACCGGGCTGCGAAAGGACTGTTCGGCTGGAACTCCCGTGAAGTTGTGGGAAAAGATATTCACGACCTCATCCGGTTTGATCTGACAAAACCGGGTGTTACCACAATCAGGGATCATCTCATGGCCCATGGTACATGGAAAGGTTCGCTTGACCATGTCACCAAATCCGGAAAACATATCCGTGTTGAATGGTCGATCTCGATCTTCAAAGATCATGCGGGAACAATGACCGGGATCGTGGGACTGTGCCGGGAAATCCCGGTGAAAAAAATGTCAGACTAAAAAATCGCCCGGGGAAAAGCAGTACTGCTCATCTTTTTATGGAGATGACGGTTGACGGTCGGGGATTGGACATCCCTCCATAACAGATCAGGCTATAACCACTCACAAAAAACAGGTAACACAGTTAAAATTCCGGCAAAAATATCCCGACAGGGACCCGGGATGGTGCACGGGATCATAAAAGGAGATTTGTTTTCGGGGATTTTATCTGTCGGGCAGGCATCCGGCTTTATGACGTAACCTTCGGGTTCTGCCTTCTTTATCATAATGACCTTACACCAGGTCAATGCATTTTCCATGAAGGATTTTGTCCGCATTTATCCTTCCAGGGCCTCGCGGATCTCCTTTTCGCGGAATCCCTGAATGGCACGTTTGTCGTCGATCACAATAGTGGGAAACGCCCCGTTGGGACTCCATTTCTCCATGACATCCAGCGCGGCATTCTGCTCCTTTCCCTCCAGCAGGTCGACATAATCATAGTCGAATGCGACACCGAGTTCCTCCAGCAGCTCCTTTGTCTTGTGGCACCACTGGCAGGTAGAGAGCGCAAACAACCTGACGCTCCCCTTGTCTTTTCCATTAATGTGAGTTGAAATGATAAATCACCTCAAAATGAAAGGATCTTCTCTCTCTTTTTTTCCCTGTTTTACCGATCCCGGATCCGGGCCGGTTACCGGCCGGCATACCAAAAAGAATCGGGATGAGAACGGATCTGTTCCGTTGACACTTCAGACCAGCGCCGGGATAAAGAGCGCCAGGAGCGAGAGGTCTTCATGACCGGCACATACCGTATGATGGTTCTTCGGGGGCGTTGCAAATGCCTGGCCGGGCGACAGGATTACCTCTTTGTCCCCGATGACAAACGTTCCTTTCCCGCTGATGATCAGGTTCCATTCCCACTGGGTCTCGTGGTCATGATCCGGGACCTCGCAGTCTTTCCATACCCTGACAAGGTGGTAACTGAATTTCCCGCCGGTCTCTTTTCCGGTCACCAGATCTTTTAAAAATACGCCTTTCGACGCCGGGTGCGAGTACCAGGGTTTTGTCCCGGCCTCGATCTCCAGGTGGGGTAAGAACACGCTGGCCTGTTCGAATATCTCCGCCATTTTGTTTGGTTCCATCGTCTGTCTCCGTCAATTATCCTGACTAAAAAGATGTGAAGGGATAATTATATCCCGGATTATTTGACGTGCGGGATAACTTCCTTAAACACATCGATACCGAAGTTCACGTTCGGGCTTGAGTTCCCGAGGCAGAAGTGGGTGATGCCGGCCTTCTTGAACCGCTCGATCTCCTTGATGAGACCCTCTGCATCGGTTGCGCACAGGAAGTTCTTCTTCATCAGTTCCTTACCGACCATATCTGCATGGAGCTGGACCTCGGGCGGGTCGCTGACC
>Ga0116170_10004298_pt1 | contig 13072 bp, 12 predicted proteins | sample AD_JPNHW1_MetaG_FD_89797 | JGI IMG/M metagenome (GOLD analysis project Ga0116170, IMG submission 89797) | Active sludge microbial communities of municipal wastewater-treating anaerobic digesters from Japan - AD_JPNHW1_MetaG | ecosystem: Engineered > Bioreactor > Anaerobic > Digestate | place...
CCGACACGCGCGAGCAAAAGAGGTCGGGCTCGCGCGGCGCGAGACGGCGTATGGTACTCTCTGCGCGGACGCTTTGTTACCCACCCCGCGTAAAAGAAGGAAAGCGCGAATGATAAGGCCGAAAACGACCCTTTTTATGCTCATGTCCGTAGACGGAAAGATATCCACCGGAAGCGCGGACGACCGCGACGTCGACAAGGACTTTCCCCGCATCGCCGGTATCAAAGAAGGGCTCGGGCAATACTACGAGCTCGAGCAAACGACGGACCTTTTCTCGATGAATAGCGGCAAGGTTCTCGCAAAGGTCGGGGCGAACGAACCGAAGGGAGCGATCGAGAAAATCCCGGTGAGCTTTATCATCATCGATAACGAGCCGCACCTTTCCGACGTCGGCGTCGATACCTTCATCCGCAAGGCAAAGAACGTGTATATCGTGACGACGAACGGCGCGCACCCGGCCTTTCGGCGAAAGGACGCCGAGAACCTGCGCGTCCTGCGCTATCGCGATCGCATCGATTTTCCCGATCTCTTCCGCGAGCTCAAGGAGACGCACCAGATCGAGTCCATGACCATCCAGACCGGCGGAACGCTCAACGCCGTTCTCCTCCGAGAGAAGCTCATCGACTCACTCTCTATCGTCGTCGCCCCGGCCCTCATCGGCGGCAAGGACACCGCGACGCTCATCGACGGCCCGTCCTTGCGCGAAGAGCGCGAACTTTCCGGCATCAAGGCATTGCGCCTCGTCGACGCCCGCAAACTCGAGAACTCATACTTGCACCTGCGATACGACATCGTCAATGAAACGGAGCTTAAGTAACAAACGCACCGCGCACCCGAGCGCGCCCATAGTCTTCTTAGTCGAGCTCTATTCCCAAGAAGCCGAGGAAGGATTGGGCTTCCGGGAGCTTGAACCGGGCGTGAACGAGGCGGTTGTTCGCGGGGTCGATCGAGTAGTCGAAGGCTTCGCGAAAGTCGGCGCGCTCGAGGTTGCACTTTTGGAAGGTTGTGCCCTCGAGCGACGAACCGTCGAAGCAGGCGTCGCGGAGATCGGCCTCGATGAAATCGGAATTCCGTATGGATGATTTTATGAAACGCGCCTTCTTCAGGCAGTTGGCGAAGAAGACCGCGCTTTCGAGTAGGCAATCGTCGAAGGCCGGGAGAAACCCGAACTTATTGCAGTCGGAAAAGTTCACCCCGACGAGTTTCGACTTTCGGAAGTCGACCGTGTTGAGGGTCGCGTTCTCGAGCTTGACGAGGACGAGCTCGCAGTTCTCGAACGCGCACGAGATAAACCCGACACGCGCGAGCGATAGTTCCTTAAACCGGCATGACAGGAACGCGCAATCCTCGAAGGTGTGGTCCGCGAGCGCGAGCCCAGAAAAGTCGACCCCCTCGAACCGCAAGCCCGCGTGATAGTCGTCCGAGGCGAGCTCGCCCATCAGCTTCGCGCGCGCGTCGCTTTCGCCCACCGGCTCGAACGGCAATTCAGGTATCATGGAAGAATCGTCCCTTCGGCGAAGAACGCGACGTTGCCTTGTACGAATACCGAGCCTTCCTCGACGCGGCACTCGATCCGCGCGGGACGGCCCACGAAGCGTCCCTGGGAAAGCGCGATCGTCTCGCCCTCGCGCGCCTTCCCGTTTTTCACGAGATAGGCGGCAAGCGGACCCGCCGCGCTTCCCGTCGCCGAGTCCTCCGCGCGCCCGGCGTTATCCCAGGTTCGGCACTCGAGCGAGCGCGTATCGAATATATACGCGAACTTCGCGTTGAACCTTGACAGGAATGACTCGAAGTCACGGCGCGCGATGTGCGCGCGGTCGAGGCCAGCGCGAAGCGGGACGAGAAGATAGGGTAAGCCGGTCGAGACGACCTCAAGCGGATAGTCGGGGTCGATATCGCCCGACGCGAGGCCGAGCGACTCCGCGATCTCGCCCGCGGCGGAAGGCTTCGCATCGCCGATGAACTCAGGGCGCCCCTGATTCATCGTGACGGAATACCCGGCGCTTCCGCGCGAGACGGACTCAAGTGCAACCTTCCGGTCCCCGAGCGCGACTACGACGCGCGCGCGCTCCATGTCAGAGAAATGAACCCGGTGTATTACCGCCGCCGAGCCGAGGAGCGGATGCCCCGCGAAGGGAAGCTCCTCGTCGACCGTGAAGATCCTCGCCGGGAAGGCACCGCCGCTTTCGGGAAAGATAAAGGAAGTCTCGAACTGCTTGAACTCGCGCGCAATCTCGAGGAAGGAACGCCCATCCGTCCCCGATTCCGGAAAGACGACGGTAAGCCCATTCCCGCCAAGCGGCGCGCTTGAAAAAACATCAACGTGATAATACCGCATCATCACTCCCAAACCGTATTCACGGGCTCTGATCCCGACAATTCGGCGTACTCGGTTAGTACAGTTCGTTCTGCGTTCCCCGCCGCCGACTCTTGCCGGGTCCAACCCGCTCTTACCCTTTCGGTCAAGCCGGAACGGGCTCGGATCCCGGCAATTCGGCGTACTCGGTTAAAAGCAAGACCTTACTGTTTCAAGCGCCGACTCTTGCCGGGTCCAGCCCGTTCCGGCGCTACATGGTTTCGAGGAACGGGACGAGCACGAGCTCCATCGCGCTTTTCAGGACGATGCGCGTCGCGCGGGCGAGCTCGAGCCGGGTGCGCGCGAGGTCGGGATTGCCGGCCGCGATGATCGGGCAGTCGTGGTAGAAGCGGCTAAAGCCCTTCGACACGTCGTAGAGGAAGCTCGTGATCGCGCTCGGGTCGCGGCACTCGGCGGCGCGCGCGGCTTGCTTCGGATAGTCGGCGAGGATTTTCAGAAGTTCCCATTCCGCGTCGTGGGTGAGGAGTTCGGGCTTCACCGAGCCTCCCGCGAGCGCGCCCGTGGTCGCCGTTCCGTCGTGACCGAATTGGCACTCGGCCTCGACCTTGCGCAGTATCGAGGAGATGCGCGCGCCCATGTACTTGAGATACGGGCCGGTATTTCCTTGGAAGGAAAGCGATTCCTTCGGGTTGAAGATCATGTCCTTCGTCGGCGTCGTCTGGAGGAGGAAGTAATGGAGCGCGGCGAGCGCGATCTTCTCCGCGACCTCGGCGGGATCGCCGACTGCTTCCTCGCGGCCCTTCGCGGCGATCTCCTCGAGCGCGCCGTCCCTGAGGCTGTTGATGAGATCGTCGCCGTCGACGACCGTGCCCTCGCGGCTTTTCATCTTCCCCTCGGGGAGGTTCACCATCCCGTACGAGAGGTGATACAGGTCCTTCGCCCAGTCGTAGCCGAGCTGCTGAAGGACGTAGAAGAGAACCTTGAAGTGATACTGCTGCTCGCTTCCGACGACGTACACGAGCTGGTTGAAGTCCCAGTCGCCGTGGCGGTAGATCGCCGTGCCGATGTCCTGGGTCATGTAGAGCGCGGTGCCGTCCTTCCGGAGGAGGACTTTCTTGTCGAGGCCGATCGGCGCGAGGTCGACCCACACCGAGCCGTCCTCCTCGCGGTAGAAGATTCCCTTCTCGATTCCCTGAAGGATTTCGTCGCGGCCCTTGAGGTAGGTCTCGCTCTCGTAGTAGATCTTGTCGAAGGAGACGCCCGTGCGCGCGTAGGTGAGCTTGATGCCGTTCTCGGCCCACGCGTTCATCTGCTTCCACAGGGCATGGGTCGCCTTATCGCCCGCTTCCCAGGCGCGGAGCATCTCCTGCGCCTCGGCCTCGGCCTTTTCGGGGTTTTCCTTCGCGTAGTTGTTGAACGCGACGTAGCAGTCGCCGACGAAGCGGTCGCTCTTGAGCCCCTCGCTTTCGGGGGTTTTCGGCGCGAAGAATTTCTGGTACGCGAGCATCGACTTGCAGATGTGGATGCCGCGGTTGTTGATGATGTTGACCTTGAAGACCTCGGCGCCGCAGAACTTAAGGATGCGCGAAAGGCTCTCGCCGAGGGCGTCGTTCCGGAGGTGGCCGAGGTGGAGCGGCTTATTCGTGTTCGGGCTCGAGAACTCGACCATGATGCGTTTGCCCTTGAGCGTGCCGGGGCGGCCGAAGGCCTCGCCCGAGGAGATGATGTCGGAAAGGGTTTTCCCCGCGACGTTTCCCTTCGCGAGGAAGACGTTCACGTACGGCCCGACTTGCTTCAGCGTGCCGAGCGCCGCAGCGGCGGGATTTGCCTCAAGGAGCCCCACGACCTCCGCCGCGATGACTGGCGGCGCCATCCTGAGATTGCGGGCGAACGCGAACATCGGGAACCCGACGTCGCCCATCGCGGTATCGGGCGGGTTTTCCGCGGAAACCGCCTCGGGAAGGACCGCGGGCGTTCCGGGTATTTTCTCGTTCTGTATAGTGGTAAGGGCGCCAGCCACGAGCGCGCGCCATTCGTCGCGAATTTCGGCCATGGATTTTCTCCTATTGCGTTAGAATGGGGATTTTAGCCGAAAAACGGGGCTATTTCAATGCGTCGCGCGGTGCCGGATAAAGGCGGCCATGTGCGTAAAGCGCTCCGCGCCCTCTCGCCGGTTCGAGCCGTAAACCGGCGTGCACGCGGTGCATTCCCCCGTATCGATGACATTCTCCGCCGGTATGCCGAGGGACGCGCACAGGAGCCGATTCGCCTCGGCGAGCGAGAGGCGGTACGGCCACTGATTCCCCTCGTCCTTCCGCGCTGCGTCAAGGGTGACGCACGAGGGCCCAAACGCGCGCGTGAAGTATTCCGCCCGCTCCGCGTCCACGGTATAGCAACAAGACCGGATGTGCGGCCCGAGGATCACCCGAAAGTCGCGGGCTGCCGCCCCCCATTCGTCGGCGGCGAGCTCAAGGGCGGTTTGCAGGATTCCCGTTCCCTTCCAGCCCGAGTGAAGGACGCCGAAGCAGCCGGTAACCGGGTCGAAAAGCCAGATAGGCATGCAGTCGGCGATCGTCACGCTCGGGACGAGATCGGGATTCCGCGTGAGGATGCCGTCGCCCTGGGGAAAGCCGATGAAGGACGCCGCGGAGTCGGCGACGTGCACGATCCGCGAGTGGATTTGCTTTACCGCGAGCACGGTATCGGGGGCGATCGCGAGCGAGCGGAACACGCGCGCCCTGTTTTCGTCGTCAACGCCGGGCTTCATGGGCCCCGCGGCCGCGAGGGTGATGCCGCAATCGGGATATGCCGGCGATTTGCCGAACGAGTAGAACCTTACGACGCTCATAGTATTTCCTTTTCGATAACGCTCGCCTCGCTCAGGATCTCCGTGGCGGTCTGGAGCAATTGCCTCACCTGCTGCAGGTCCTTGCGAAAGCGCTCGTTGAATTTTCCCTGGACCGACGAAAGGTTCGCGAGGGTCTCGTAGGGACCGCCGCGCACGACGGAGAGCACCCCGCCGAGGATCGCGTCGATGCTCCTGAAGGCGTCGAGCGTCCGGTTGACGATGCCGCCCGCCTCGAGCTCGACCGAGACCATCAGGTTCTCGAGCCGCGCCTTGCCCTTGATCGTTATCATCCGCTCGCGCTCGACGATCATGAACGCCTCGCCGAAATCGCCCTTCTCCGAAAGTCGCCGCTCGAACATCTCGATCACTTGAGTCTGATGCTCGAGCACGCTGAACGCGTCCGTATATTCCACGAGGTTTTCCCGCCGGTAAAAGTCCCCCTCGATGAGGAGGATCTTGAGCGGCTTCATGATGACGGCCGGGTACACGACCGAGAAAAGCCCCTTCAGGAAAGCGATCGAAAGGTCGTTTCTAAACGAGAGCGGGATCCAAAGCCCCTCCCACGGCCGAAAGGCGAGCGTGGGAAGCGCCGGGATTCCCAGGAACGAGAGTATCCGCTTCTCGAGCATCGATCGCCGGTGCAAGCGGTTCCATTCCGCCCACTTCTCGTCGAAGCGCCGCTTCCAGGCGCTCTTGAACAGGAGGAACCAGTCCTCCGCCTTTTCCTGATTGACGGGCTGCCACGAAACGTCATTGAGGGTATACCGCACGAAATCGACGAGCGGGACGCATGACTTCACGCCGCGAATCAGGCCGAGGTTATCGGTCGCGTCCCCGACGAATTTCTTGCACTCGGACTCAAGGTCGAATTTCCCCTCGGTCATCGCGTCCTGCTTGGTGAAAAGGAAGAGCGCCTCAAGGAGCAGGACGGGAACCTTCCGCGCGGCGGAGAACACCCCGACGAGGACTTCCATCTCGTCCTTGATCGAGTCGATGAGGCAGGTTTCCCCCACGTTCTCCACGGAGCCGAAGCGTTGCAGGATCCGTTCGACCGGTATCGCGCAAAAGGACCTCAGCCACTCGATGGCGAGCGCGGCCTGGTGCATCCTCGAGCGCTCGTCCTCGGGCACCGCGAGAAACGCGGCCTCCATCTCGCGAAGGAGGCTCGCGCGAACGTCGCGGTTCGGCGCCTCGTCGTACGGGACCGAAAAGGGATTCGACGCGGTCGCGAGCGCCGCGCAGGTATTCTTCATGAGCATCGACCCGAGAACGACGAAGAAATCGCCCTTGTCGAGCTCGTAGGACTCAAGGAGCGATGCGAAAAAAACCTGGGCGCGCCGGATCTTCACGAATTCCTGATACATCGCGTCGGTATACGAACGCTGATGGAGGGAAAAGTACCTGCCGTACGCGCGCGAAAGCTCCTTGCCGAGGTTCGAGACGAGATAGGCGGAATACAGCCGAGTCGGTGATGAGGAGGTGAAGAAAGCGCAGATCGTGAACCAGAGCCGCACGATAAACGGCTCTTCCATGAGCTTTTTTTCTGATCCCGCGGCCCGCTCTTCCTCAACGACGGGACCTGTTCCCGCGCGAAGGGCGCGAACCTCCTCAACCTGGAGCTCGGTCATCTCGGCAAGCTGGCGGAGCAGCTCCTGACGCTCGGAAGACTCGAGAGAGAGGACAAGTCGTTCGAAGGTATCGGGTAACTCGTTCATCCTTCCCTCATTATGATAGCAAACGCGCGAATTGACCAGAAAAAAAAACCGCCCAACAAATCGTTGGGCGGCGTATCTTCGGTCCCTACGGGAGTCGAACCCGTCTTTAAAGATTGAGAATCTTTTGTCCTAACCGATAGACGAAGGGACCATGGAGAATAAAATCGACTCGGTAAGTCGATTTTATTCTCCCGAAGAATCCTGGCTTCGCCAAGACTCTTCGTAGAAAGCCATTCAGAAGAAAAGCAAAAGCCGCGATGGCTTCTGATATTTCCCCAGGGAGGATTCGAACCCCCACAAACAGAACCAGAATCTGTAGTGCTACCATTACACAACCGGGGAATGAAGGCGAGGATGAAAGTAGCATGCGCGCCTTTTTTTGTCAACGGGTGCCCCGGAAGGAAACGCGGCAAAAAGAACGGCGCAGAACGACGGAGCCGCGCGATGAGCCGCGGCTTACCGTGGCGCGCCGCGCTCACTCGCCGTGATACTCGATAAGGGTGTGCACCGGGATGTCGCCGAGAACGGTCGCGTAGTTCAGGAACGGGAGCCCGACGACGCCGAAGAAACCCGCGACGGTGCCGCCGCCTTGCTCGATGACGTTCTTCGCCGCGGCGAGGGTTCCGCCGGTCGCGATGAGGTCATCCATGACGAGGATGCGCTCCCCCGCCTTCACGTCCGACTGATGGACCTCAATCTCCGCCGAGCCGTATTCGAGGGCGTATTTGCAGGCGTAGGTCTTGCCGGGCAGCTTTCCCTTCTTGCGAATCAGGATGAGCGGGATGCCCAAGCGCTCGGCGAAGGGGGCGGCGAATACGAAGCCGCGCGACTCGATTGCCGCGATCGCGTCGATCCGTTCCTTCCGGTAGAGCTTGACCATCTGGTCGATGCAATAGCGAAAGGCCGTCGGGTCCACGAGGATGCCGGTGATATCGTAGAAAAGGACGCCGGGCTTGGGAAAGTCGGGCACTTTGCGGATGGAGTCATCGAGGGAAAATACTCGTTTCATGAGTCAAATAGTATGCCATGGGAAGGCGAAAAGTCAACGTAAAAGGCAATGCCGCCGCACCCGCGCACCGGGGCAGGAACCGCTAGCCCCTGCCGTTTTTCTTAAAGCCCTGAACGCGCGCGCTCGCGTTGACCGTCCAGGGGCTCGTCTCCCCGCGCGAGAGGTACTGATAGCCGAGGCCGGCGATCATGGCGCCGTTGTCGGTGCAGAACTTGAGCGGCGGGAACACGCACGTGAGGCCCTTTTGCTCCGCGAGTATCTCGCGGAGGCGCGAGTTCGCCGCGACGCCGCCGCCGGCGACGACGGTCGTGAGCCCGGTGTCCTCCACGGCGCGCAGGAGCCGCGAGAGAAGGATCTTCACCGCGCAATCCTGGAACGCCGCGGCGATGTTCTCGTTCGTGCGCTCGAACTCGGGGTTCCAAAACTGGTCGATCTGGTTGATGGCCGCGGTCTTGAGGCCCGAATACGAGACGTCGTAGCGATGCGCGGCGATGCCCTCGGCGATGGCGTCCGCAGGGTTCGCCGCGGGATGCCTGCGCTGCTTGTCGATGAAGGGCATCGGGAACCGGGCGGCCTTGGGGTTGCCGTTTTTCGCGAGCTTGTCGATCGCGACCCCGCCGGGATACCCGAGACCGTAGAATTTCGCGACCTTGTCGAAGGCTTCCCCGACCGCGTCGTCGATCGTCGTGCCGAGCACCTCGATGTCGTCGAAGCCGGAAACCCGGCAGATGATCGAGTGCCCGCCCGAGACGAGGAGCCCGAGGTACGGATAGCTGATGTCGTTCGTGAGGTTCGCCGCGTAGAGATGGCCGAGCATGTGGTTCACGGCGATGAAGGGTTTTCCCGTCGCCCAGGCGAGGGTCTTCGCGAAGGTGAGCCCGACGAGGAGCGAGCCCATGAGCCCCGGCCGCGAGGTCGCCGCGATGCCGTCGACGTCGTCGATGCCGAGGTTCGCCTCGGAGAGCGCCTGCTTGACGACCGGGAGGATCCACTCGGCGTGCTTGCGGCTCGCGATCTCCGGCACGACGCCGTTATAAGTCGCGTGAAAGGGAATCTGCGTGGCGACCACGTTGCTGAGAATCGTCCGCCCATCCTCGACGATCGCGCAGGCGGTTTCGTCGCAGGAACTCTCGATGCCGAGAACCTTCATTCTTCTATGTCCTTATCCGTCGCGATGCGCGCTATCGTCGAGAGCGAGTACCCCTGGCTGATGAGCTCGGGATACATCTCGATGAGAACGTCCGCGAGATCGGCCGACCAAACGTGTCCGATCATGATCGCGGCGCCCTTCTTCTCGGCGATCTTGAGGCCGCCGGTGACGGCCTCCTCTATCGACTCGCGGTCTTGGGCGTTATCAAGGAATACCGCCCGCTCCCAAATAGTCATCTTCATTTCCCTCGCAATGGCCGGAGCCTGAGTTGCCGCGTTCGTGCGCGAATCCAAAAAGTAAATACCCTTTTCCCGCGTCACCGCGAGAACGGCTTCCATCGCCTTGCGGTTCGCCGTAATGAGCGAACCCTCGTGGTTGTTGAGCCCGGAAACGGGCCCGACCTCCGCGAGATTCTTCCGTATAGTCGCCTTAATCTGATCGGGAGACATCCCCTGCGTGATGGCGCCGGGGCCTGGATCCATTGAAAGATTGATTGCCTGCATCGGCTGATGCAGGATGGCTTCTTTACCGGCGGCGCGAACCCTCCGCGCTGCTTCCCGAGAATACTCCAATCCGGGCAAAACGGCAATAGTACAGGGAAACGGAAGCTTCAGGAACGGCTCGAGTTGCTTGAGGTTATGCCCCGCGTCGTCAAAGATGAATATGATGGTGCCCCGGTGCTTAACCGGAAAAGGGCGTTCGGGCGGCGGCGCGGCGGGAGTCAACCCTGAGATTGCGCGAGGCGGCTGTACGCGCGCGGGCGCTTTTTCCGGGACGGCCTTCGGGGTCACGGCCTTAGGATCGGCGGTTTTCAGTTCAGGCGCCTTCGCGGGGCTTTGCCTCACGGCGAGCACCTTTTCGGGACCGGGAAGGCTCGTTCGCGCGTCCGAGGCTCGCTGCGGGGCGGCAACGGTTGGCCCGCCCGATTGCGTGGGAACGCTTGATTGCGCGGGCGCGTTTGGCTGCTTGGATAGGCTTTGCGGCGATGCCGACGAGACGGTCTCAACGGGCGCCCCATCACCGTTCGGGGGCGTTCGATCAACGTCCTCGGTCGGTTGCGTGGGATCGCTTGGCGAAGGAGGCGGGGATAAAGCCGTTGGGTTACTCGCGGATTCCGAATCCGCGGCGTGCTTTTTCTCCGTTGCGGGAAGGATGCTTTCGGGATGGGCGGGATCCTGGCGCATAACGCCAAACCGGATGATGAAAATGCCCGCCGAGACCCCGAAAATCGCCGCGATAAGGATTAAATTCGCCCGAAATCGCTTTAGATTGAATGCTTCCCGTTTACGAGGCGACCGTCCCTTTTTCCGGGAGGAGCCGCCCGCGGCGCGCTTTTTCCGTTCCATCGGATACCAGGATAAAGAGAGCCTGACTCGATGTCAACCTCAGGAATACGCGATCGCGCGGAGCTCCTCGGAGCGGCTTTTCAGCTTTCGGATCGCGCGGAGCTCCACCTGGCGGATCGTCTCTGCGGAGACGCCGTACTGCGCGCCAATCGTCTTAAGGGTATAGGTCGTCCCGTCGTTATCGAGGTTATAGCGCTTTATCATGATGTCGCGCTCGCCTTCCTTGAGCTCGGAAAGGACATCAAGGATGCAGTTTCGCGTATATTGCTTCATAAACTGATCCTCGGGGTTATAGGTCGTGTCGGGGATCAGGTCTTTTAAGCACGCGGATTCTTCCTCGTCGAGCTGCACGTCGAGGCTCGCGATGGTTCCCGAATTGAGCATGATATCGGCGACGTCCGAGCTCGGGATACCGAGTTCCTCCGCGATCTCCGCGCGGGTTGGGCAGCGGGACAGCCGCTGGAAAAGCTCCGCGGACACGCGGCGAACCCTTCCGGCAAGCTCTTCTTTCCGAAACGGAAGCCTGATCAGGCGGCGCTTATTCGCGATGGCGCGGGTAATCGCCTGCTGAATCCACCAGCACGCATAGGTAGAGAACCGGACGTTATACGAAAACTCGTATTTTTGCGCCGCCGTGATGAGCCCGAGATTCCCTTCCTGGATAATGTCGAGAAGCGGCAGGTCCGGCGAGGTATATTTCCGGGCGATGGTGACGACGAGCCGGAGATTCGACTCGATCAGTTTCTTGCGGGCGGCAAGGTCACCCTCCTGAATGCGCTTCGAGAGTTCAATCTCCTCATCGAAGGCTAGGAGCGGGTACTTTCGGATCTCTTTTAAATATTCGTTTATTGAATCGTGGTCGGTCATACTTTCCCCCGCACAATATATGCAAGAAGCGTGCCAATCACGATTTATCATTTGAAAGGAGATGCATTTCTATATATAGTATCGGTTTAGAGAATACACGACCCTTTTCATTTCAGGGAAACTGTATTAATTTTCATACAAACGTGGGGAAATGATGTATACTTTTCTGCTTCCCTAGTGTGCAAAAAAAGAGTCAGAACCGGAAAAAACCCGAGTTTACGCCTTATCGGCTACCCCGAGCATGAGCGCGGCCATGACGCACGCGTCGCCCGAGAGGTTTTCGATCCTGCAGTACTCGTTCGGCTGATGGGCGGTTTCGTCGAGACGGCTCCAAACGACCGCGTCGAAGCCCGCTTTTCTGAGGGACGCCGCCACGGTTCCGCCGCCGACGCCGACCGCGCGGGGCGTCACCCCGTACACGGCCTTGATCGCGCGGGAGAGTTCCGCGACAACCGGCGCGTCCGGGCTCGTCGCGGGGGACTCAGCCGATTGGGGTTCCGACCACTCGATCGAGACCCCGTGCTTTTTCTCGACCGCTGCCACGACGCGCGCGATCTCCTTCCGCACCGTCTCGAGCGGGTAACAGGGAAGGATGCGGCAATCCACGTAAAAGACGTCCTCGCCGGGGATCGTGTTGATATTCGGGACGTTCGCTTCCTTCTTCGTCGGCTGGAAGGTGGAGCGGTCCGGCTCGAACAGGGGATCGCGGCGGTCAAAGACCGATTCGAGGGCATTGAGCGCGAGGGCGAGATCGCAGGCCGCGAGGTAGGCGTTTGCGCCCTGATCGGGCCGCGAGCCGTGGGTTTGCTTGCCCTTCGTCATCAGCTTGAGCCACAAAAGGTTTTTCTCCGCGATCTCGATCGGCTCGCCCGAGGGGTCGCCGCTATCGGGGATAACGATGAGGTCCTCCGGCCGAAAAAGGCGATGCTCGCGGAGGAGGTATTGGATGCCATAGACCGAGCCGACCTCCTCGTCCGCGACGAACAGGAGCTTGACGGTATGGCGGGGAACGATGCCGCACTTGACGAACGCGAGCGCGGCGAAGACCGAGGTCACGAGTCCTTGCTGATTGTCCTCGACCCCGCGGCCGAAGAGCTTTCCGTCCCGCTCGACGACGGTCCAGGGATCGGTATCCCATTTCGCGAGCTCTCCCGGCGGCACGACGTCGAGGTGGCTCATGATCCAGACGGAGCGCGAATCGTCGCGGCCGGGCACGGTCACGACGAGATTGGGGCGGGTTTTCGAGGGCACGCGGGAATCGGGCGCGTCGTAGCGGTCGAAGTTTCTGAAGCCCGCCTCGCGGAGCGCGAGCGCGAGGGCCTCGCACTTGGCGAGCTCGCCCTCGCCGCCCGACTCGGGCGCCATCGCGGGAACCGAGGTAAGGAGGGTCTGGAGGGATACCATCGCCGGAATCTGGCCGCGGATCCAAGAGGAAAGGATTTCGAGATCGTTCATACGCGCTTCCTTAGTGAATAAAGATCACCGTGCGAGCCGTCGCGCCCCGCACGGACACACATCCCGCACCGAATCCCACGCCGAGTCTCGCCCCGCGCCGCGCTTCGCGGTAAAAGCGGGACGAGGCGCCGCCACGGGCTATTTCGCCTAGGTCGGGCTCTTATACCGCTGGTAGACGGCCCAGGTCGAGCCGATGAGGGTATCGACGTCGGAATGCTTCGGGTTCCAGCCGATGCGCTCCCGCGCGAGGGCGCTCGTCGCGTAGAGGGCCGACGCGTCGCCGGGCCTCCGCCCGACGTAGCGCGCGGGGATCTCCTTCCCGGTCACGCGGCGCGCGGCGTCGACCATCTCGGTCACGGTGACGC
>Ga0116170_10004299_pt1 | contig 13071 bp, 13 predicted proteins | sample AD_JPNHW1_MetaG_FD_89797 | JGI IMG/M metagenome (GOLD analysis project Ga0116170, IMG submission 89797) | Active sludge microbial communities of municipal wastewater-treating anaerobic digesters from Japan - AD_JPNHW1_MetaG | ecosystem: Engineered > Bioreactor > Anaerobic > Digestate | place...
CAGGGCGGTCTTGGTCGCGGAAGTCAACGGGACCTTTCGACCCGGACCCGCGTGTCCTTCGCCTGGGGCACCGCCCGGGGCTTGTGGATGCGCACGCGGACGGTTTCCACCATGGAGTGCCGGGCCAGCACGAACTTGGCGATCTCCTCGGCCATGGTCTCGATGAGTTGGAACTTGGCTTCCTTGACCAGTTCGTGGATGGATTCGGCCAAGGCGGCGTAGTCTACCGTGTCCTCGATGGATTCCGATCCGGCCGCCGGGCCGAAGTCCAGATCCAATTCCAGGTCGACGAAGACGGGCTGCTCCTCGACGCGTTCGAAGGGGAGGATGCCCACGATGCAGGGGATGGCCAGCGAGTCGAGTTCGATCGTTCCAAGCATGGGCACAAGATACCAGCCTGGATCCCCGGCGTGGTCGGTCTGGGACCAAAACAAAAAACCAGGCCTTGGCCTGGTTCTGCGTTCCGAGGATCCTCGACCTTGAGCCCCTTCCCAGGAGTCCGAGGTCGAGGAGGGTCGAACAGGATGGCGGTTGCATTCCCCGATTGCTTTCTATCCCCGCTGCCAGAGCCTATTCGACCGATGACGTGCCTGGGTAAACCCTTGTACGTCCCTCCTCTGAACAGAAGTTATCACCGGCCGAAACGATTGGCTAGTGGGTTTGTGAATTTTTTCTGGCAGTATTCTGTTTTGTGGTTGAATCCACCAGGAAGGTTCATCTCGGAGTGGTCCGAGAGACTGGAGTGGCTAACTTTTTGGTCTTGGTGGAATTCCGCAAAATTCATTCCGGATTTCGTCTGATCCGGATCGGGAATTGTCTCGTCGCATCGGCGACGAGTCTTGCCGGTTCCTGGGCGGCCGGATCCACCCTTTCGCGGGACAAGCCTTGGCTTTTGGCTGTTTCGGCCTTCCTGATCGCGGCTTTTGGTAACATCTACAACGACATCTGCGATCTTTCCGCCGACAAGGTGAATCGCCCCGATCGCGTCCTGGTCACGGGTGCGCTTGATTTGACCACCGCGCTGCGCCTTGCCGGGTGGTGCCTGGCCCTGGGTTTGATGATCGCCGCCTACGCCTACGTGGACGCTTTGATCATCGCCGTGACGGTGGCCACGGTCCTGTTCATCTACGATCGCGACCTCAAGTCCAAGCCCCTGGTGGGCAACGCCGCGGTGGCCGCCGTCTGCGCGGCCACGGTCGCCTATGGATCGCTCTGCGGTCCGGGTTGGAACCGTCAGGTTTCCGTGCTCATGGTCTGCGCCTTCTCCCTCACGCTGGTGCGGGAGCTCTTCAAGGACATCCAGGATGTGGAAGGAGATCGGGCCATGGGGGCGCGGACCTTTCCCATCCTGTTCGGGGAGCGCCGATCCGCCCAGCTGGCCTTGCTCCCGTTGGCGTTCACCATCTACTACGTGCTCTACCGGATCTTCAGTTCCACCCCCGACTGGATGGGCGCCTACATCGCGGGATTGGCCCTGACCACCGGGCTCGCCTGGACCGCCTTCTGGAGTCTGCATACTCATGGCTCCAAGGCTTGGGGAAGGCGTTCGGCCGAGGTGAAGCTGTGGATCATCCTGGGCGTGGTCTGGGTGCTCCTGTGGCGCATCCGCAGCTGACGATTCCCTGAATCCGATGTGACAAGATCCTGACAGGAAATCTCCGTTGCCAAGAGCGGTCGCGGCGATAGATTGTGGGTGAGGTTGCCCCCTTTCCCTTTCGCTTTCCCTATGTCCTCGGGAGCACCTCCTTTCCCTGGTTCGGAGGTTGCCCCCAATGCTTTTCGTGGTCATGTCGTGTCTGCTCGCATTGCCCGATCTATCCGGTTTCCACCTGCGCGTGACCAAAGCCGAGCGGAGGTTGTGGGTCATGAATGGCGAGGATACGATGGGTGTCTACTACGTGGCCTTGGGAGCCGGAGCGGGGGATTCGGGCTCCAAGTTGCGGATGGGGGACAACAAGACTCCGGAGGGGGTGTACACGATCCTTTCCCGCAATCCCAACAGTCCTTTCTACAAATCGTTCCTGATCGACTATCCCTCCAGTGACGATGCCAAACGGGGATTGGAATCGGGAGTGATCGACCGGAGGGAATACCTATCCATTCTGCAGGCCCACAGGGCCGGCCGACTTCCTCCGCAATCCACCAGGATGGGCGGGTCCATCTGCATCCATGGAGGACATGTCGCCTACGATTGGACCGCAGGCTGCATCGCTGTGACCGACCGAGGCATGGACTCCCTTTGGGGGAAGGTCAAGATCGGGACCAAGGTGGAGATCCTTCCCTGAGGCCTCGCTCGACACCTTCAGGCGATCGCAGTCAACCACTTCGGGCCGGATTCCCCGAAAGCCTGTCCTGAGCTTGGCGAAGGGCTTGCTGCGGGGTGGTTTATTTCGATCCTCCGCCCCTTGCCATCTGGGGAAGCCGGGTTATCTTTTTCCCCTCGTCGGGCTGTTAGCTCAGCTGGTTAGAGTACTACCTTGACATGGTAGGGGTCACTGGTTCGATTCCAGTACAGCCCATTCTCGATGACAAGAAACGGCCGGGATTCCTCCGCAGGGAGCGATTCCCGGCCGTTTTTGTTCTTGGTTCCGTTCAAAAAGGAAGACGCCGACGATGACCAGCGACGTCCCGAACATCGAGCCGATGGCCATGCCCACCATCGCTCCTGGTGCCCGCTCCGTGGTGCCTCGCTTCGATCGACCCGACGCGTTCGAGCTGGACCTGCGCAAGACCGTGGATGCCTATTTCCAGGATTCCGGGACTTCGCCGCGCGACAACGGTTCCATGTGGCTCAAGTCGGCCGTGTTCTTGGGAATGGCAGCGGGCCTCTACCTGACTCTCCTGCTGGCCGATCTCCCCGCGGTGGTCGTTGTGGTCCTGGTGGTCTTCCTGGCGCTGGTGGTGGCCGGGATCGGGTTCAACATCCAGCATGACGGTGGCCACCAGGCCTACTCGCGCCATCGGTGGATCAACCACCTGGCCGCCGGCACCCTGGATCTGATCGGTGCGAGCTCGTACGTGTGGCGATGGAAGCACGACGTGCTGCACCACATGTACGTGAACCTTGCCGGGCACGACACGGACATCGACCTGGGGCCCTTCGGCAGGGTGAGCCCCGACCATCCCCGGCGCGTCCTGCATCGGTTCCAGCACCTGTACATCTGGCCACTCTACGGGATCCTGGCCCTGAAGTGGCAGTGGTTCGACGATTTCCGCGACGTCCTGGTGGGCAGGCTCGGCCAACGGCGCATGCCGCGACCCAAGGGGGTGGAACTGGTCCAATTCCTGGCGGGACGCGCGGTGTTCTTCGCCCTGGTGCTGGTGGTTCCCGCGCGATTCCATCCTCTTCCCGCGGTGGTGGCCTGCTACCTGCTGGGCAGCGTGGTGCTGGGAACGACCTTGGCGGTGGTGTTCCAGCTGGCCCATGCGGTGGAGGATGCGGAATTTCCGCGGGTGGATGCTGATACGGGTCGGATGGCCATCGGATGGGCGCGCCACCAGGTGCGCACCACGGTGGATTTCAGCCGCGGGAACCCATTGGCCACCTGGTGGCTGGGTGGCCTGAACTACCAGATAGAACACCACCTGTTCCCGCGCATCTGCCATGTGCACTACCCGGCCCTCTCTCCGCTGGTCGAGGAGGTCTGCCGGTGCCACGGCGTGGCGTTCCACGACCACGGGAGCCTGTGGAAGGGGATCGCGTCCCACTACCGGTGGCTTCGCCGCATGGGAAGCCCCGCGCCCTGAAGGGATTCCCGCCCGGCTCTTTCTAGTTTTCGTTCCTTGTCCTCCGCGAAGATCGCGGAGGGTCGATCCAACATACAACACGGAGAACTGGCCATGGATACGCTCAAGCTCACACTGCCCGACGGATCGGAAAAGCAGGTGACCGCGGGCACTACCGGCCTGGACATCGCGATGTCCATCTCCCCCCGGCTGGCCGAAGCCGCCGTGGCCGTGGTGGTCGACGGAAAGCAGTGGGACCTCAAGCGGGCCCTTCCCGGGTCGGGGGCGTTCCGCATCCTGACCTCCAAGGACGCCGAATCCCTGGAGATCGTGCGCCACTCCAGCGCCCACCTCATGGCCCAGGCCATCGTGGAGCTCTTCCCCGGCACCAAGCTCGCCATCGGGCCGGTCATCGAGAACGGCTTCTACTACGACATCGATTCGCCCCACAAGTTCACGCCCGACGACTTCGCGGCCATCGAATCGAAGATGTCCGACCTTGCCGGTCGGAAATTGTCGATCGATCGTCACGACATCGACCGCCTGGAGGCCATCTCCCGCTGGGGCGAGCAGGCCGAGCCCTACAAGGTGGAGATGATGCAGGAGTGGACGGATTCCACCGTCAGCTACTACACCCAGGGAGACTTCTTCGATCTCTGCCGCGGCCCCCACGTGCCGCACACGGGATTCCTGAAGTACGTGAAGCTCCTTTCCGTGGCCGGCGCTTACTGGCGCGGCGACGAGAAGCGGGCCATGCTGCAGCGCATCTACGCCACCGCCTTCCACGACAAGAAGGCCCTGGAGGCCCACGTGACGGCCCTGGAAGAGGCCAAGAAGCGCGACCACCGGGTGATCGGCCGCAAGCTGGAGCTGTTCCACCTGCAGGACGACATGCCCGGCATGGTGTTCTGGCATCCGCAGGGCTGGGCGCTCTACCGCACCCTGCAGAACTACGTGCGCGAGAAGATCCAGGATGCCGGCTACGTGGAGGTGAACACCCCCAGCGTGGCCTCCAAGACGCTGTGGGAGAAGTCCGGACACTGGGACAAGTACCAGGACAACATGTTCGTGACGGAATCCGAAAAGCGCATCTACGCGATCAAGCCCATGAACTGCCCGGGCCACATCCAGATCTTCAACCAGGGGCTGCGCAGCTACCGCGAGCTGCCGCTCCGCATGGCCGAGTTCGGATCGTGCGTGCGCAACGAACCCTCCGGCACCCTCCACGGCATCATGCGCGTGCGGGCCTTCGTGCAGGACGACGCCCACATCTTCTGCACTCCGGAACAGATCGGACAGGAAGTGGCGGACTTCTGCAAGCTGCTGAAGGAGATGTACGCCGACTTCGGATTCCACGAAGTGATCGTGAAGTTCTCCACCCGTCCCGAAAAGCGCGTGGGAACGGACGAATCGTGGGATCGCGTGGAGAAGGCGCTGGCCGACGCCTGCCAGTTCGCGGGCCTGGATACCATCCTGAACCCCGGCGAAGGCGCCTTCTACGGACCCAAGTTGGAATTCACCCTCAAGGACTGCCTGGGTCGCCACTGGCAGTGCGGCACCATCCAGGTGGACCCCAACCTGCCCGAGCGGCTGGGGGCCCAGTACGTGGGCGAGGACGGCGCGCGCCACACGCCCATCATGCTGCACCGCGCCATCCTGGGATCGCTCGAGCGGTTCATCGGCATCCTCATCGAGAACTACGCGGGCGCCTTCCCCGCCTGGCTCGCGCCCGTGCAGGCCACCATCCTGCCGGTCTCCGAGAAGTACCTGGACGCCGCCCGCGCCACCGCCTCCCAGCTGCGCAAGGCCGGGATCCGCGTGACCGTGGACGAGCAGAACCAGAAGCTCGGCTACAAGATCCGCGAGGCGGAAGGCCAGCGCCTGCCGTTCATCCTGGTGGTGGGCGAAAAGGAGGCCGCTTCCGGGACGGTTTCCGTCCGCCAGCGGGGAGTGGGGGATCTGGGGGCCAAGTCGGTCGCCGAGTTCGTCGAGTTCGTCGCCGCTGAGGTTGCCGCCAAGCGCTGACGTCTGTTGCGGGGTTTTCCGCTGCGCGGGGCCTTCGACCTGATGGTCGGGGGCCTTTTCTTTTGCTCGCTGCACGGGCTTTGACACTGCGTGTCCGGCTTTGCACGGGGTGGCCGCGCCCCGTGTCCCGCGGCCCAAGGGGCACTGGCGCCCCTTGGGGAACCGCCACCAGGGGGCTCGGACTCTCCGGCCGTGGGGCTGGTCGCAGCTTCGCTGCGATGCGGGTGTTCACCCCCTCCGGCTCATTGCCGGAGGGGACTGGCCCACGGCCTGCGATGAACCTCGCCCCCTGGACCCCATCGCCCTTCAGCGGCATTTGATTGCCGGTTTGCCGACGCCGTTTCGCTGGTCGGGCGGGCTGCATTTGATTGCCGGTTCCCCGACATCGCTTCGCTGGTCGGGTGGGTTTGGTGGGCAGGATGGGTCGGTGGGAATGGCTGCCGTTGCCCGATGGGCGATGTAGGGGCGATTCACGAATCGCCCCTACATCGCAATGAACAGGGGCGGTGGCAGCGGCGGCGGCTCGCCGATGATGAGGTGTGTCCCCCGTCACGGAAACGACCTGGATTGTTGACACCAGGTTCGTGCGTGGCTCCATTCGTTGTCTAGGAGGGACCGGGGATGCACGATGCGGATCGCGATCGAGGGAACCGGGAGCGTCGATTCGGATCGAGGCTTTTTCGTTGGTGCCTTCTCCATGCGGCGGTGATCAACTTGGTGGGCTGCTTCCGGAAGGAGCCGGAGATTCCACCGGAGTATGCCTGTTCCTGTGTTTCAAAACCGAACGAGATCTCGGTTTCGGTTTCACAAGCGGGAGATTCCGGCCTGTTTGGAGGCTTGGTCCTTCGTTCGGTCGCGGGGAAGGAGATCCTTGCGGTGGACACGGGCGTTGGTACCGGCCTCGCCAGGAGGTATTTCGTTCCTACGGATGAGCGCATCCAGAGCGCGGAGCTGATGAGGTCGGATACCCTCCTGGCCTCTTTCGATGTCGTCCACTCGCCGGGCGGCGGTGGATGTTGCGAAGGCGTCCTGTTTGTCGACGTCGCCATCCCGGATTCGCTCGGCAATATCGGAGGACTCCGGGTCCGGTCCGAGGGGGGCAGATGAACGAGTACCTGCCGATGCCAAGCCCTTGGAAATGGGGGCCCACAAAGCTGATCCGGCTGGCTCTGGGCCTTCTCCTGTCTGTCCTGAGCTTGGTCTGTTTCTTCCTCGCGGTTTGGCTTCTGGTGTTCGGGTGCCTGTCCGGGGCGTCCTTCGCTGTTTTCGCGTTGGTGGTGGTGTGGCCCACGGGGGCGGCTAGCCCCCGGGTGTGGGCGATGCGAGGGGTGCTTGGGGTGGTCTGGGTGGTGGGGATGGTGGCAGCTTCCGGATACCTCGTGGAAGAGGTGAATGGCAAGATCCAGCGGTTGGCCGCGCTTCCCCGGACCAAAGGGAAGCTTGCGCAGTTCACCTTCCAGGACAAGCTGGGAATTTACGGCCTGAACCTCGCCATGGGGGCGGCCGCGCTCCCGCTCTATCCGGAAGTGTCCCGGGAAACCTTGCTCATGACCCTGGCTGCGCCAGAGGAAGGGGTGCGCCGCTTCGATTCGGAATTCCCGCTGGGTTCCCAACGGATCCGCGCCCTGGTGGGCGACTTCCGCAAGCGCAAGCCGGCGACTCCCGACTCCGTGGACAGGAATTGGGAGGGAAAGGTGGCCTGGCCGCTTTCCGAATACGCGATCGGCAAACCCGAGGCGCGCTGGGCGCTGGCCCTCAACCCTGCGCAGGTGCGCATCCGGACGCTGGCCGGCGAAAGGCACCGGCGATTGCACGTCTCGGTGGAGGTCCGGGTGGAATACCCCGCCTCCTGCCGGGTGGTGCTGGTGGGAAACCCTCGGCTTGCCGTCGAGGAAGGCCTGTTCTGGGTGCTGCAAGAGGAAGGTTGGCTGCACCCCTACACGGCCTCCTGGCAATTCATCCTGGACACGGACGACCCGCGGATCCAGTGAACCGAGGCATCTCTCCATGTCGGGCCACGTCCGATTTCAGGGGGAGGGCAAAAATCATGGAAGAAAACATTGCCCCGGATGGAATGTGTGCCAAGGCGACGGCGTACGGAGGAGGCGATGCCCGTGAAGCCATTGCTGGTGCGGCCTGCGAGCGGGCGAAGGGGGATTGTCCGCGCCAGGTAGAGCAAGGGAAGCTGAGGGGGGGGCGTGGGAAAACCTTCGGCCTGCGCTTTGGGGGCTCAAGACCCATCTTACCAGCACCACTCCAGGGACCTTTTTGGGGGGTGGGGCGGAAGAGGGAATTCTTCCGGGGTGATGGTCGGTTCTGGATCGCAAGGAGCACACGATGGATTCGATGGATTTCCGCCACTTCAGGGGGACACGCCTGGCCGCCTTGGTGGGAGCGCTGGTGGGCCTTTCGCAGGCCGCCGACCTTCCCACCGCCGCCACCATCGCCGCCGACATGGGATTGGGATGGAACATCGGGAACACCATGGAGACTCCCGGAGGCAAGCCCTACTGGTCCAACCACGTCCCCACCCAGGCGATGATCGACGCCGCCAAGGCCGCTGGGTTCCGCTCCATCCGCATCCCCTGCGGTTGGGACACCCATGCCAGCAACAACGTGATCAGCGAGGCCTGGCTCCAGGAAGTGAAGACGGTGGTGGACTACTGCATCAAGGACGGCCTGTACGTGGTGCTCAACAGCCACTGGGACAAGGGCTGGCTGGAGGAACACATCGATGTGGGGTCGCAGGCGTCGGTCAACGTGAAGCAGAAGGCCTACTGGACCCAGATCGCCAACTACTTCAAGGACTACGACCACCACCTCCTGTTCGCCAGCGCCAACGAGCCGGCGGTGCAGGACGCCTACGGGACCGCTTTCGGGGCCGACCGCGTGGGCGTGCTCAATTCCTACCACCAGACCATGATCGACGCGGTGCGCGCCACCGGCGGCAACAACGCCACGCGCACGCTGATCTTCCAGGGCCCACGCACGGACATCGAATTGATCCGCACGAACTACAGCGTCTATCCCACCGACAAGGTGGCGGGGCGCCTCATGTTCGAGGCGCACTTCTATCCGTACCAGTACACCCTCATGACCAAGGACGAGTCGTGGGGCAACCAGTTCTTCTACTGGGGCCAGGGCAACCATTCCACCACGGATGCCGCCCACAACCCCACCTGGGGCGAGGAGGTATTCGTCGATTCCCAGTTCAACGTCCTGAAGCGCAAGTTCGTCGACAAGGGGATTCCCGCGATCATCGGGGAATGGGGAGCCGGTTTGCGTACCACGTTGTCCGGTGCGAACCTGGATCTCCACAAGAAGGGGCGCGTCGCCTACTACAAGTACGTGGCCAAGTCCGCACGCGCCCATGGCGTGATTCCTTTCGCCTGGGACACCTACTACACCGGCGACATGAACTTCACCATCATCGACCGCGGCAACGCCAAGGTGTACGACCAGTCCCTGATGGACGCCATGAAATCGGGGTGGGGAGTGTCGGGGGTGGACGAACGTCCTTCGACTGTTTCCGGAAGGTTGGTGGTCCATGCCAGGGAGGGCGCGGTGAGCGGCACCTACACCGCCGCTTCCGCCGGGCCGGCCACGATCGCCCTGACCGACCTGCGCGGACGCACGCTGTGGTCCGGCACCATCCAGGCCACGGCGGGACTCAACGTCTTCGAGGTCCCCCAATCTCCCAAGGGAATCTCCATCCTGCGGGTGAAGCAGGGCGTCGACCAGGAAGTCGCCTCGATCGGCCTTCCCTGATCGGGAGAGGCGGGCGGCGACGGAAAGTTCACGAGGAGGTGACAGGATCCGACCGTCATCTGGAGGAGGCTGCCCTCAGTACCCGCTCAGGTCCAGTTTCCCGTTGTTGCGGGTCCAGCCGGTGACGCAATCGCATTCGTCGGTGTTCGAGTCCCAGGACGCATTGTCAGAATCGAAGACCTCCAGTGTGTCGCCCGTGCGCATGTACGTGGCCTTGGCGCTGTATTTTCCATCGCCCACCTGCACCGAGAGGGGCGTGAGTCCCTCCTTCAGGGTCCAACTCTGCAGCAGCCTTCCGGATTCCACCTCGTCGCCGGAGTGGAGCTCCACGAAGATGCTGTCCCAGTTGTAGGTCGAGGAAACCTGGATGGAGACCGTCAACGGATCCTTGGGGCGCGAGGGTTCCGTTCCGCACAGTTTGTTCTTGCATTCCTCGCTCTGGCAAGCAGACAGCCCCACGGCGGCAAGCAGGGCTCCCAGCGTGGGAGGGGTCAGAATTCGCATACGGCTTCTCCTCGAACGCGTCCCAGCAAGCCCTCGCCGATCGTTCCACGCAGGCCGAACTGGAAATATTGGGGAAACAGGAGTTTGACTCCCAAGGCGGGTTGGATGTCCGAATCAGGGGACTTGTTGGTTCCGTACCAGGTTCCCATGGTCATGTCCAGCGAGGCGACCAGTGCCAGACGGAATTCGGATCCGATCTCCGCCTGCACCCAGGGGACGAATCCCCAAAGCACTTCCTTGTATTGGGCCCGCCGGGTGGGAGTGGTCCTCACTTCCTTGGTGAAGACCCCCGGCCTCACCCAGCCGTCGAATCCCAGGGAGAGGGGCGAGGTTCGCACCGAGGCCCCCAGAAGCAGTCCGACATCGTGGGCGCTGGCGTGCAGGCCCGCGCGCCAGTGGCCTTTGGTGGAATTGCTTTGTGGGGCGGGCGCCCCGGAAGAGTCCAGGCCCAGCGCTTCCCGCAGTTCCTGTCGACGCTTGGATTCCGCGTCGCGAAGGGAGTCGAGCACCGGATCGTCGAACGTCGCCGGAGAGGAACGCGAAGGGGCGTTCGCGGTCGCGGAGGAATCGGCCGTCGGAGCATCCGGACGGGAAACGGAATGGCCGGCAGCCTGGCTCCAGGCGTGGGGGACCAGGAGGAGAATCAATCCCGCGAGGGATCTGGAACGGGTTTTCATCGGTGCGGACCAAAATACAGTCCAATGGACCGGATGGTCCAGTGTCGATCACTTCGGGCTTGCTGCGGGGTGGTTCATTCGATCCGCCAGTCCTCCACCCGGGGACGATGCCCCGGATGCGGATCCAGACACGCGTCGCGAAGCTGTCGCAGCGAGTCCGGTGGTGCTCCTCCGCACCGCTCCGCGAGATCGTCCAGCAGACACCCGAAAGCGCGGGCCTCCAGGGCGTACCAGCGAGCGCGCTCGAGGGAGTCGGTTGCATCCCACCGGTTGGCGGCGCCAAAATCCGTCAGGTAGGTCCGGGCCCCCGACACCAGGATGTTGTGCGCGTAGAGGTCGCCATGGGAGATCCCCTTGGCGGCCAGGTGGGCGCAGGCCAAGGCCACCGCGGAGGCGACTTGCCGGATCTCCTCCGGCGAAAACCGCAGGTGGGCGGGATAGGTGTCGCGGGTGCAGGAGCGGAAGTCCGGAGGATTTCCCAACACGGTGGATCCCTCCGGCAACAGCTCCATCGCCAAGCCGTGTCGTCCTTCCGGATGGCCCTCGATCCGTCCCAGAACCCCCGGCAGATGCGGATGGGTCCCGGCCGCGAGGCACGTCTCCATCTCGTCGTCCGGAGTGCCGTCGGAGGTTGTGGCTCCCTTGAACAGCTTCAGGGCGATCGGGCGATGCTCCCAGGTGGCGCGGAAGGTTTCCCCCGAGGCTCCCTGGCCCAGCAGGTCGCCCACGGACACGGCGTTCCAGGGGATGGGCGGTTGGGTGGAAGATTTTCCGCGGAACGATCCGGGATTGCCCGAGGTGGCCAGCCAGGCGAGTTTCGGAAGGGAAAACAACCAATCCGGGATGTGGTCCAGCCGGTTGGCCGCGATCCGCAGAAGTTCCAGCGCACCATGGTCGCGGAGGGATTCGGGGAGCGAGCAGAGGCGGTTCCCCGCCAGCATCAACTTCTGGAGCCGGGGCCGATCGCCCAGTGTTTCCGGGAGCGAGTCCACCTGGTTGTCGGTGAGGATGAGCCACCGCAGGCGCTTGGGCAGCGAGGTGGGGTCCACCGTGCGGATCCGGTTGGATTTGAATCCCACCATTTCCAGGTTGAGGCAGTCCCCAAGGACCTCCGGCAGGTGTTCGAAACGATTCCCCGAACAGAACAGGATCTCCAGGTTTTCCAGCCGCGGGAGGTCCAAGGGGAGGTGGGACAGGCGGTTTCCCGAAAGATCCAGGATCCGCAACGTGGGCGCGAGGTCCAGGAGCTCCGGAGGGAAGGTCTCCAGGCCTTCGCACAGGCGCACATGGGTCGCGCCCGATAGGCGTCCGGATCGGAGGGCTTGGAGTGAATTCATGGAAGTCGCGGGCAAACCTAGTTTTCAGCCACGAACGTCTGTGGGAACCAAAGGCCGTTGGCCAAAGAACGGGAGTGGATGGAATTGATGAACATCGACGAGGGACCGTGGACGTTGGTGAATGTGCCGGGTTGGGGAGGCTCCAGCCCATCGCATTGGCAGAGTCTTTGGGAAGCCGACCATCCCTCCATCGTGCGGGTGGTGCAGGCCAGCTGGGGGTTTCCAGTCCTGCAGACCTGGGTGGACCGCCTTTGCGAGGTGGTTTCGCGACAGACGCGGCCCGTGGTCCTGGTGGGGCACAGCCTGGGAGTGGCCACCATCGCCCACGCCGCCGCCCAAGGCGCATTGGGAAGCGTGGTAGGTGCGTTTTTGGTGGCCATGCCCGACGTGGAACGGACGGGGTTCCCTCCCGAGATCAAGGGGTTCAGCCCGCTGCCGCGGAAGAAACTTCCGTTTCCCAGCCTCATGGTGGGAAGCCAGGATGATCCCTACATCGCCTCACCCGTCCTGGCGCACTGGGCCGAGGTGTTCGGTTCCCGGTTCGTGGATGTCGGCAGACGCCACCACCTGGGCGATGCCGCGGGGCTGGGCGAATGGCTGGAAGGCAAGGAGATGCTTGCGGGTTTCCTGGCGGGATTGCCCGGGGCTCCCGCGGGGCATTGACGCCGATCGGTCGCGACGTCCGACTGTACTCCGCTTGCGGAGGAATTTGTGGGATTCCTCGCGGGAGTCGGTTGCGTCAATCGGTGCGTGAGCCTAGATTCCTCACCACCCATGGTGCGACCTGAACTCCACGATTATACGGATTTCCGACTCTATCTGCGCGATGTGTTGGCCTGGCATCGTCGGCGTGGCGACGAAGCCTTCCTGCAGCGCGAGCTGCTCAAGCGCCTGGGCGTGGCCTCCACGGGGTTCATTGTTCCTGTCCTAGGTTGAAACCCCCGTCTTTAGACGGGCAGCTTTCAGCCAGCCGGCTTGGCAGTAGATTCAGTAGATGGAGTACCGCCACGGGGATCATACGACAACAGCTCTTC
>Ga0116170_10004300_pt1 | contig 13071 bp, 30 predicted proteins | sample AD_JPNHW1_MetaG_FD_89797 | JGI IMG/M metagenome (GOLD analysis project Ga0116170, IMG submission 89797) | Active sludge microbial communities of municipal wastewater-treating anaerobic digesters from Japan - AD_JPNHW1_MetaG | ecosystem: Engineered > Bioreactor > Anaerobic > Digestate | place...
TCGTTACAGAGTCTTTAAAAAAGACGGCACCTATGAAGTAGCTTCTTGCCATAATCGATTTGAGGCGATCGAAGAGGTAATGCGGAAATACAATCTAAAAAAAGAAGATCTCAAATCAGTAAGCATAGTCGCAAGTAGAAATACCAGAGTATATAGGTTGGATCGTCATGGCCCGAAATAAAAAACCTCGCGTAATTACCCGCTGTGTTGCAAATAATTATGCGATGCCTGATGAGAGAATAATCGAGTTTTCATTTCCAAATGGTAGTGGCGGCCTAATAAGCTTCAAGATGGCTGATCATCCCATAATCAGCCTGTATCGCTGTGATAAAGACATCGAGGTGAGAGATAATGGAAAAATGGATAACGAACCTGCCTAAATTAAAAGCACCTGCATTTATCGCTGAATGTGGGCATAATCGTCGCCTGGTTGTAGGTGATCCTGTGGCCACGGATAGCCTAACCGTTGATGAGCTGAAGAAAAAACCATTTCCATATGTAGGAATTTACGAAATTACAGAGTGATAACCATGATGTGGGATGTTTTGAGTAACGGAAAAGTAATAGATAGTGTTTGTACCGATGAATCGATGACTGCAGAAGAAGTTAAAGAATCGCTCATTAATCATGATGGCTACGCAGATTCTATAATCGTGGTGCCACATGTAAAACCCGTCTATGATGTTAGCTACATATGCGAGAAGGCTACCATAATCATCAGAGCGGCTAATCAGATCATTGATGCCACAAATAAGCCACAAACAACCAATGTTCGCAGTGATTACGTAGGAGGAATTTTAGACATCGAGCGAGCTTTAAACGGCCTGCATATCAAGTGCCGGGAAATAATGCGAGTATGCAAAGAGAATGAATCAGACTATGGCCTACGTCACTTAGGTGAAATCAAATTCGGAGAGTAAACCATGCAAAAAGGACGCCTGATGGAACTAACCGGAAACCAAAAATGTGATCCGGCCCTTCCAAATAATTTTGTCGCTACCTTAGAAGCCCTTAAGATTGACCGGCCTGTCATGTGGTATGCGTGGTCTTATCCTGATGGTGAGACCTTTGGAAAACCCATAAATCTAGCTGAGTCTTTCTTTAAACTCCTGGATGAAACCAAAATAAAGGTAAACGGCGATTGTGAAACGACCATCCTTGAACTGGTTGAGACTCTTCTCGCTCATCCGGAAGAGGTAAAAATTCACATTCAATAAATGCTAACATGGGTGATAACGATGGATGAATTTAAAGTTAGCGTAGATCCCACAAAAAAGATATACACCTTTCGATTTAAAAATAAAATCTGTCGTTGCTGTGGGCAATCCACTGTTAGACGATCGATACGGGTGACGTATAAAACACCTTATAAGCCGATGACCATTTTCGAGGGTGAATTGATAGCATATGCGACACATGGCATATTATCGGAGGATATATCTTTCCATAGGCGTGGATGTCCACTTAACAGATACACTAATTGCCAAGCTGGTAGAGAATGGCTTGAAAACATTGAAAAGGTCGAGTTTCTATGACCTATAAACGAAAAACGCAAGACGAGTTTCAAATCTGGGGTGACTACGGCCAAGGCTTCGAAGAGCTAACGGCTGAGTCCACCCGCAAGGCAGCCAATGAGCGCTTAAAGGAATACCGGGCGAACCAACCGGAAGGCCGATATAAAATAGTAGTCAAGCGAATACCAATCAATTTTTAATAATAGCTGGTGATGAGATGCAGTTTGCATTAGCGTTCGATAACGATATACGAGAGCACATAATCGACCAGGTTTTTTCCAGTTGTCTACCGGAAGTTGTTTCCGAAGAAAAAGCTGAAAAGATGGAGGTCTACTTAGGGACTACCAACACGATTCAGGTATATCTCAAGGAAACAATGTTCGAGATATCCAATGTCTGCTTTGACAGTGATTGGAATATTATTCAGTGGGATGTTCCTGAATTTCATCGGAGGAATGGTTGATGGATGACATTGCAGCAGCTCTACTAGCTCAGGATCGAAGGGACGCTCTGCAGGAAGCCTTAGCAGACCTGGTAGCTGAGTATGGTCTTAAAATGGTTGTCTACGCTCTTACTGATGAGGCAGCTAGGCAAACAATGGAAGAATCAAATCCTGATGCAGTGAGAGTATTCGATGTTCTTAGGGCAACCAGAGCCCTTGTAGATGGTGATTGAGATGACGGATGGTATTCCAACCAGGACATTGCAAGATCTCGACGACATGACCAATATGCTTCGAAATGTATCATCCGCAAAAGATATCGATGCATGGATAGTTCAATGGAGAGACGAAAATGCTCGAAATAGTGATAAAAAAGAGGATTGGCATGATTGTTTCCCTTCGGTTGGAGACATAACCATCTTATCTGATATCGTTGATGGAATGCTACAGATCTGGGCTGAAAAACACTTTTTCATGAATGGTAAGGTGATTAAAGTTGCCCAACAAATCTTCTGAGATAACAACCATTGCCGACTTGGATACTAAGAAACAAACTTTCCTTTTCACAGATTCTCAGGATGTAAAGGGCATTCTCGAAGCTTTGGGCTGTGATGAGGATTACGGTGGAATATTCATTTATGACGGGGTAGCATATGGATTTGAAGGAAATGTACCATATCTCAATAAGCGATTATACCGCATAGGTGAGTACGGTGAATCTTAAACAAATTGAATGCGCTGAGAATGCTTTAAACTCTATTGGTGTCGATTTGAGCAATTACACCACAGATATAGATGTAAATTTATTTGGTACGATAATGTTAATATTTCGGCATAACATCAAAGACATATCGATAGTTGTAGAAGATCCAACCAACTACCCGACTACGTTTCTGATTAAATGAATACAGATGAAGATATAGAGGAATTGTAATGGACCATATAAATATGCGACAGTGCAGGATAACCGTTTATAACTACAAAAACGAGCACGGAGCGCCGTTTAAGTTAAATGTCATAGCTCAGTGCGTTGGTGGCGATACAGGCGTGTTTGCCGTGTTTACGATGCCCAGACACCCAAATCTAATAGGCGTGGCTGGAGGGGATGACGGCCATTGGCAACTTGAAGGAGTTCATGGTAAAGCATGGATCGATTCAATAATCGCAGCTTATCAGGCCGTAAAATCGGAGGAATGCGGTGATGAGGATAAATATAAGTAGCTATGGGAACTATAGCAACAATTATGGGACAAATAGCATGAGAGTCACGATTGGCTCTCTAACACTTTATTTCAGCTATGAAACCGTAATTGCGTTTAGAGATGGCGAGAATGGTTTGCAGGTAATACAGAATCGGTGGGGGCCAACGACAGGAAAACACTTGAATCTTATAGATGGAGGTAACATATCTAAAAGACTTCCAGAAAAGGAATTCAATGAAATGTTGAAAAGAACATTGATAGCACATAATTTAGAAGTGTAGTAAAGCATAGCGTCGGAAAACAAAAAACCAATGGTTAAGATGGTGAGTAAACGATGAAGATATTAATAGCAGCAATCTGCATCATATGCTTGATAGGCATTGGTTGCAGCCAGCCAGTGTTTGAATCACAGGGATCAGTAAGAGGCACCGGATACGGCCAAGTATATCAATACAACCCATACCAGGGTATGTATTACAGTTATGGTAATATGCAATATACCATGCCAAATAACATATATTGGTTCGTCGGGCCTGATTACTTTTATTGGAGGTCTTGGTATTGAAAAATGTCAGAACTATAGAGGCGGGTTATGGACCATGAACTTAAAGGATGCCTAAAAATCATCAATGTTACTTTAACTGAATCACCAAAAATTCTTTCTTTTAAACAAATAGATTCAGATGTTTTTGTACTTAGAGTTAACGATTCCGAAATAAAATTAAACACGTCCGAAGTCAAAGATTTAATTGTAACTATGGTGAATATATTATGATAGATTCATGTGAAGAAGAAAATATTGAGATGACATTAACTATATGTTGTCACCGTGTAGTGCTCCGATACTGGGATTTTGTTCATCCTATAACCGATGAACTAAAAAATATCCTAGAGGAACATGGAAGAGAAAGAGTGAATGAATGCATAAACAATGGATATCGTTCTGGAGAATTAAATTGTTTATATGATGAGGAAGAAATTCGTGGATGGTGGGAGATCACGGATGACTGAAGAAGTGGTGAGCAAGTTATGAAATCGATTAAGACTTGCGCCTGGTGCGGTAAAAAAATTAAGCACCCATGCGGCATATATGATAGGTATTGTTCCAAGAAATGCGATGAGGCAGCCAGACAGAATGACTTAGAGATCAATAATCCGGAAGCAGCATATTTCGCAGAACGCATAAAAGAGATGCGCTAAACAAGATTGGGAGTGAGCGAGATGAAATATACCGATCTGATGAATCTGTTTGCAAAGTCCAAAGATAAGACAGTCGGAAAGAAGATTGCCGGGAATACCTGGGTCGTTAAAATGGGTGATAATTATGGTATCAAGTTATATGATACCATTATTATGATCTTCGAAATGAACGGTTCGGTAACCCTGAATTCCGGGGGGTACAGAACCCGCACGACAAAAGACCGCATAAACGAGTTTTCCGGTATGCATGTCACTCAAGAAAATGGGCTGTGGTATGTACATGCGAGAGACCAGGTAGTTCTGTTTACTGACAATATGGTGATTCCACCACATGGCCCTATTGGTGACGATGCCAGCATAAAAACAACCACTACTGATAAAAAGGCTGTCGATAGGATGGTGAGCAAGTATATCAAGGGATTTATAGACGATATGCTAATAAATGGCATTCCTGATCCATCCAATGGTGATTGTTGGTGCTGCTTAATGAAATCTGTGGATAACCCGAATGATTTAGAACCAATGGGCTATAGCCATTATTTCTCCCATTTCGAGGAAAAATACTATGTCCCAATCATGTTCCACAAGGCAATTGATGAAAACAACTACCCGAATCCAGGTTTGATTTTGAGCATGATGAAGAGCAACAAGGATTTTCTAAAGAGAGAAGGAACTCATGTGCTACAGAAGTTTTTCCGCAGAAGAAAGCTGGGCATGGTTGCAGCTATGAGCGTGAAAACATGAGGAAAAGAGATAAGATGGAACTGGTCGCTGCAGTAATGTCTGCAGCCAATGACAGCACCGTTACTGAAATTGCGACCATGACAAATGTAAACGGAAAACTAGCGCGCAAATTGTGCGACACTTTGGAGCGACATAATTTAATAGTCAAAAACCGTTCAAGGGAGTTTGTGCGAGATCGTGAAGTATTTAGTGGATCGCTAAGAGATCGATATACTCTTACTGATTCCGGCATAACATTGCTGGAGGCCATCAATAAAGCTATATCTCTCTTTTAATCCCTTTTAAACCGGAAATCTGGCAGGGTCCCTCTTAGCCTCGCTCGCTCCAATTCTGCCAGACCGGACATTTAGAGGGATTGCATGGATTTTGATAATGTGGTTGTTGTACGAGTTTTAATTAAAAATGGTAGAGTTGCGCCTGGTTTGCCAGGTTTCAAGCCCATGGGCAATGGAAAAACACATTGTATAATATGTGGAAAGCCGCTTACTGATGAGTTATCATTTGCGCGAGGTGTAGGACCCGAATGCATCAAAGAATGGGGGCCTTATCCGGGCCGAGAATGGATCGAAAAATATGCAAAATCTTTTAAACGATATCTAGGACAGCAAAAAAGAAGAAACCAGCAGCCAGTTAATTTTGAAACCTGGTTGAAACGACGCGAAGAGAAAGATCAGATACAGTTATAGACTTTTCGAATCTGGAATTATTATGAAACGGTTGCTTATATTTATCACATTACCGTGGGGTGACGATGATGCAATGTCGGAAATCGCGCGTAAGATTGAACCTCATCTAAGAGATAACAAGTTTATGCTTGACTTTTTATCGCGATGCCCCGACATGAATATGACAATGGGTGAACATTCAACTCCAAATAAGGAGACATGAATATGATTAACGTAAGATTGGAATACCAAGGAAAGCAGTACGTGGTGGGTGATTTTGATGATGTGTTGACGGGCTTTGAAGCCGCTGATAAAACAGCCAGAAAAAGAGGCTGGAAACGTTACAAAAAGATCTTTGATGAGGTCGATGCCGAAGAATCGATAGACCTTTAAACATCGAAAAAGTTTAAATATTAGTAATCGAACCGTGTAAATGCTAAATGCAAAGAAAAGAATGAGGAACGTTACATGACCGGAGATATAAAGGCCCTAATAGCAAACATGTATGATGATCGAGTACCGATTCACAAGTTGATGACTCTGCAGCCCAATTTTTCTGCACCCAAAGCAAAGCTCGCCGTGCTTCTGTTTACTGGATCTCCAGCAACCCCCGAAGAGTCAGATAGCATGGAGAAGAAGGCAAATGACTACGTTGACCTGATGCTGGTGGCCAACATCTTTGCCGTGGCCGACAAGGAAAAACAGATACTGGTAGCCGGAGAATCCTTCAAGGAGTTTGTCGAGGAGGCCAAATCATATCTGGATTCGGATAACATCATCATTCGGATTCTGGGAATCTCTCGCCAGGACTTCGACAAGCTTGTCAATGAGTACAAGGAAGTCTCCACAGGGGCCAAAGACATTGATTCCATACTTTCCAAGTGGTCAGACCTGTCCCACGAGTCCAAGTTGGGCATTCTCAGGGGAATTTTCCTGCAGAGGAGTATCATGGGTGGGATACTGATGGACATCAAGCTCAGGAATAAAAACACCGTCGCCTACACAGACCAGACAAACAAGTTCATCGATACCGTCATGGGGGTGTCTAATGAGCCATCTAATAAATGATTGGGCAGACAAGATAAGACTATTGATATCGCCTAAAGTGGTATCAAATCCGAAAGCCATAACCGATGATGATGAGGTATGGATTAATGATCGGATGAATAGACTCGCCGCAACTAAAGAAACTTCTTCTGACATCGAACGCATCCTGCTTGAGGGAATGTCAGAAGGAGAAATCAGGGCTTTCTGCCTGGGTGTCCGGGCTGGAAAACATGCCTCTGCCAGGCTATTGGTAGCACATCTGTCAGACGTAGTAAATAATGTCGTAATTGCCATCGACCCATATCGGAAAAGATAAGGAGGATGCATGAAGGAATTCTTAAAAAATTTTTTAGACAAATATGCTGAAAAGTTTGCATATGAGTCTGAAGTGACCGGAGAGGATGAGAATACTGGTCTAATTATAACCCAGTATGGAAGAATTGGGTTCGATATTACCCTGGAGGATAACCGACTGGTTTTGAGAAAGGTGGAGCCACTGGATGATAATAATGATGATCAGATATCATCACTTATCAAAATCAAAAAGCATTTCACCGCTGCCCTAAAGAAGGAAATCGAGGCCCAGCATGATGAAGAAGCTGATGAAGAAAATAACGAGTCCGAGGAATCAACTGAGGATGAAAAGCCAGCAAACGTCAAGAAAAGCCCAAAGGCAGCCAGTAAGCCAGCGTCTAAAAATGACCCAGAGGATGCACCTGTAGAGTCAGATGGAGTTTCAGAAGAGGAAGACAATGATGAGGTCGATAGTCTGGGTAGAAAATGCCCAGAGTTATCAGATAAGCCACCAGCTCACTTTACAAAACCTGCAACGAAAAAGGCCGCCAGCAAACAGCCAGAACCTGCAGCTCCAGAAGAGCCGCCAGTCCCGGGAACCAAGGCATATGGAGATGCTAAACGAGCTAAAGAGGCCGCTGCTGCTGCTGAAGCAGCTACCAAAAAAGAAACCCCAGTTCCGCCAAAACCATCGGTTCCCCTAAAACCCGCAACAACCTTAAAGTCTGGATCTGCAGTAAAGGCTCCAGTAAACAACGCCAAACCTGCAACGGAACCAGTATCAGCACCTGTACCAACGGCCAAGCCCCCGGTAGTACAGTCTGGAGATCTGGTAATTGCAGACGCGGCCAGGGAGATGGCCTACATCAAGATTCTGATCTCCTCACCGGCTGGAGGCGGCAAAACCATGGGTGCTCTGCTGATGGCCTACGGATTAACCGGGGATTGGTCAAAGATTTTGATTATCGACACGGAGAACAAATCCGGTTCCCTGTATGTCGGTGCTGAGGTCGATGGAGTTAAAATTGGCAAGTACAAGACAATCCAATTGGCCGCACCGTACGCGGTTGAGAGGTATTTCAGGGCCATTGAGATGGCTGAAAAGGCTGGAATGCAATGCCTGATAATCGATTCCTTATCCCATGCTTGGACTGCTGAAGGCGGTTTGCTGGACCTGCATACTAAGCTGACTGCAGCCAGCAGAAGCGGCAACAGCTATACCGCCTGGAAGGATGTCACCCCACTACACGCCAGACTCATTGAGAAGATCATGAGCTGCAAGATGCACGTTATTATTTCGGCCAGGTCTAAGACTGAGTACGTTCTAACTCAGGGTGAAAAGGGTGGCATGGCTCCAAAGAAAGTTGGTATGGGAATCGTGTTCCGCGATGGCATTGAATACGAGGTATCTATTGCCTTCGAGGTTGACCAGGCCAGCCACGTAGCACAAGTCACTAAAGACAGGACAACCATCTTCAAGGACACGCCCTTCTTCAAGATCACCCCAGAAAGCGGCCAGACCATAGTGGAATGGTTGAATTCAAATACTGTGGAGGAATAAAATGGCTAAAACACCTAAGTCTAAGAATGTGAAACCGAAAAAGACAGCTTCTAAGTCAACGAAGCGGCCTATAACGATTGCAAAGGCAGCAAAGACAGCAAAAGCAGCAAAGATTGAAGAAACTGATGCAAAGAAGAGAAATTTTGTCCTGCTGGATGACGACAATCAGGAAATCGGTAGATATACTGGGCACGCCCCCAGACAAGCAGCTCTCAAGGTTGCAAACACTGGAATAACCAGTATTCGACTGAGGGAAACAGGAGTGAGGCGGAAGGTCAAGGGGCTTACTGAAGTCAAGATTCATGTGTTCAGTGGGTCCAGGAAGCAGCGCAAAAAGACTGCAAACGACCCCAAATGGCTGCCGGATAAGATAAACTATCCAGCCGTGAAAAAGGTCGGGGTGGAGTGGTTAGAATGGTCGAGCTGATTATAACCACCAGTGGGCCTAAGCCGATTAAACTCTTGGCATCTGGAAAGAAAAAGATTGTACATGTGGCCATTGCTTCTGCCCTGGTTGGGGAAGGTGATGATGTAAAGGCAACCCTGAAACTCGAAAGTGCCAACAAGGACGCTATCGAGGAGATCCTTGGCACGTTGAAACTGGGAGATGTCGTAATATGCGACATCAGCCCCGAGTCGCCTGAGTAGGCGGCTCAATTTTTTTTCGAGGTATAGATATGATATTGCACTTCATAAGCACGGCTGATAGGTTTTGTTATCTGCATATGATTGCTGTATTGTCTGCCATACGGTGCCATAAAGCTACTCAAGTGTGGTTCTGGTTTATGAACGAACCAACGGGTATTTACTGGGAGAAGATTAAGCCTTTGGTTCAGATCAAGACCTTTCAAGAACCGAATTTTCCGGCTTTAAAAAACAAATCCGATGCTTTTAAGGCTACTCATCTGAAAGATTACACGCAGTGGAAGATACTGAACACGTATGGCGGTCTATTCTTAGACCTGGATACGATATCGGTAAAAGACAGTACTCATTGGGAAAATCACGAATTTGATTTATTCGTGTCGTTGGATGTTGATGATCCCGACAGTATTGCATTCCCATACAATAATGCGGTAGTGCTTGCAAGATCAGCATCGCCAGTCGCAAAAATGATGGCCTATTATTCAGATGCTCTCATGCAACAGGGAGATATTACTTGGGGTACAACAGGTCCTATTCTTCTCAGTCTGATGAGCAACATAACACATAATGGAATTAAAAGCGTAATGTCGCCTGCTCATCAGGTATTTTGCCCATTTGGTGGAAATGAAATTTCTCAGATTTATGAGGAAAAACCAGAGCTGGAACTTCCACCCAAAACGGAGGTAATACATCTCTATGCAAAAGCATCACAAATGTTTGAAAAGGTAGATACTACATTTGTGAGAAATAGTCAATCGCTCCTGGCAAGAACCATCAGAGAGAACCTTCCTGAAAGCGATTGGGATATTTCAATGTGGGATGAGCAGAAATATTTGAGCAGTAGGGGGAATCACTACGTAGGATTGTTTGAAGCAATTAAATGCTACCAGCCAAGAACTATCCTTGAAATAGGTACTTCTGCTGGAGATACTGCCATTGGCATGATTAGAACTGCGGGTCTAAAAGTCCCTGAAAATGAAATCACGTACTGGGGAATAGATCTCTTCGAATGCGGTTCTGATGAGGTCTGGGATGAGGAATTTACAGGAGGATACCGGCCACCAAAGCTCGATATGGTCTACGAAAAGATCAAGCGAGAAACAAAGGCTAAAATTAATCTACTGGCGGTTAATTCCAATAATCTCACGTCTAAACATCTCGAAGAAATGGGGGTTCCCGATCTAATCTATATCGATGGTGGTCACTCTGTAATCACAATTCAACACGACTGGTTACTGGCAAAAGAGATTGCGGGGCCAAATACAGTTATCGTTTTTGATGACTATTTTACAGAAATGCCGTTTGTGGGATGTAAAGTAGTGGTTGATGCCATCAATAAGGATGAATTTGATGTAAAGCTTCGGCCTGAGTTAGATACTTACACACATCCTTTCGGGCGATTGATAACCGGCCTTGCTATTGTTTCCAGAAAAACGATAGACTTGACAGGTAATGTAGAAATCTCATATGCTCCATATCATGAATGGGCGAATGCGATCATGAAAGAGGTACGAGGAAATGACTAAAAATACGTTGCATGTACTGGGATTGGCTCATTTACCCACAGTTGCAAAAGATCCTATATTTGCTTGCGCATATTCTAGCAAGATTCGCCGTTTCTGTGAAATGATGACTAACATAGGCTACGATGTCATCTTTTATGGGGTTGAAGGCAGTAAGGTACGATGCAAGGAGAACGTGGTGGTGTTAAGTGAGGAAGATAGAAACAGGATCTATGGACCTCTGGATCAATTCGCTGAAAAGTTTTTCCAGCATGGCAAAAACGATCCGGCCTACACCATTTTCATCCAAAATGCGATTCGGGAAATACGAGAGCGGGTAAAGAAGAATGATGCCCTGTGCAACCCCATGGGGAACTACTATGAGGACATATGCAAACCAGCCAACCAGGGGGGCGTAGAATTTGCCAACGGATACCCCTGGCTGATTGAATCCGGAATCGGCTATGATGGCATTTTGCTTAACACCCATCGCGTGTTTGAAAGTAATGCGTGGAGGCATTACGTCTATGGGATCTACAAGGCTTGGACCCAGAATAAGATGTTTGTCAATGGTGATTTCTATGATGCTGTAATCCCAAATTTCTACTTCCCCGAGCACTACAAGTTCAGAGAAGAAAAAGAAGACTTTTTCTTTATGAATTGTCGAATTGCAACCAGGAAGGGAATTGACATTGCTATCAAGACCTGCGAGGCTACGGGCGACCATCTCATCATAGCTGGACAGCCAGGCGAGGACGTAAAGATGGACTCGCCAAATGTCCAGTATATAGGCTATGTAAACGAGAGAGAAAAGTTGGAGCTATTATCAAGGGCTAAAGGACTTTTCTCGCCTACACTCTATATTGGACCATTTGAGGGTGTTACAGTTGAGGCCCTGATGAGTGGGACTCCAGTGATTAGCACTGACTTTGGGTGTTACACGGAAACGATACCTAGAGCTGTTGGATTTAGGTGTATGGTGTTGAAAGAGTTCGTAAATGCAGCTAAGAACATTGGAACAATTGATCCTAAGTCCTGCAGGCGTTGGGCAGTTGAGAAGTTTTCCATGTCAACTTGCGCTCAGCAATATGATACGTTCTTTGGCCGTTTGACGGATCTTTGGGGCCAGGGCTGGGGGGAGCTGGGAGAGGTTAAGATATGAGCGGATGGTGTTCATGTGGTAAAGTGTGGAGATACTACGTGAAATGTGATATCTGCCCCGAGTGTGGGGCAGCTCTCCAACCTTCTAATTTTGGATCTGATATTGATCCGGTAACGCAAATGATATTGCCGAAGCGATTGCCGCCTTTCAGAGGTGTTAGACGTTGAATGTTGGTCTTACTGGCTCTAGTACCGATAATTCGATTGAGGGAAAATTACGAAAATCACAGAACGATCTTGGTCGAGCGATAAATATTTTGAGGTCTCAGTTCATGGTTGATAGGGTTGGCCTGGCTGATGATCTTGAAGAGATTCAAGATACGTTAGAAGAAGCATTGAATCAGTTGAAAGTATAATCCTTTTTAAAAAATAATAAGTATTGAATTACTTAATAAATTATAGTCGTTTATTTCTATTTTATCATTTAATCAAGCCACCCCAGTTGGTATGCATTCAATCGCTGTACTTGTTGATCAGATAATGCTGTTGGGATCAGTGTAAATTCATCAACTTTTCCAGTAAGATTATAACCGAGACTTGAACCACCAATAGTAAATTCAGTTGTAGTAGAATTTGTTGATCCTTTACTGGATGTCAGAACGTGGTTTCCATTCATCCATAAATCTAATACATCAGACTGATTCCTAACAACACAGAAATACCATTTATCGAGAGGTAAAGTTGTAACCCATCGTTGATCGTTTCCTGTATTGTAAAGCCTAACTTGAAGAGTTCCACTGATGTTCAGATATGAGAACTGGTGATATCTTCCACCGTTTATTCTATTCTGGAAAAAGAATGATGCTACCAGTCCTGAAGATGGTGGTGTCAAAACTTTAACCCATAGCGTTACCGTGTAATTATTTGCAAGATTTATACCTGCATTATCTGATCGATAAAGATATGAACTTCCTTGAAAGTCTACGCAGTTCCCATGTTTACCAAGAGACCAGTAAATAGCACCATATGCTGTAAGTGATCTACTGTTTCCACTATAATCTAACACATCTGCAAGATGAAAAGCACATGCCATGTTAGGAATGGCAAAGGGGGCCATTCCCGTCATGTTCTATACCTCCATGCTGCAGGCATAA
>Ga0116170_10004303_pt1 | contig 13067 bp, 7 predicted proteins | sample AD_JPNHW1_MetaG_FD_89797 | JGI IMG/M metagenome (GOLD analysis project Ga0116170, IMG submission 89797) | Active sludge microbial communities of municipal wastewater-treating anaerobic digesters from Japan - AD_JPNHW1_MetaG | ecosystem: Engineered > Bioreactor > Anaerobic > Digestate | place...
GGGGCGGTAAGTCAAGCCGTAATCCGTGCGCGACGCGTGCGGGCGAGGGAGGGCGGCATCGCTTTTCCCGCCGGCTGCGGCCTGATTTTGCGCATCGACAAACTCCCCCTTTTTCGGCATTATAAAGCGTTTGTTGTTTGCGGATAGGTCTCATGAAGGTAAAGCTAGAATTGAGGGCGGCTTATGGATGGTGTCAACGAGTCTAATATTCTGACGGATCCTGTTGATTCTGCGGCGTGTCCGAAATGCGGCGCGATGCTGGACGTTAAAGGGCTTGCCCCTTTCACGGGGGTGCAGTGCCCGACATGCAATTTCGAGTTTCAGGTGCCGGCGCGCTTCGGTTCCTTTATGCTGCTGCAGTTGCTGGGGGCCGGCGGGATGGGCGGCGTGTACCGCGCCCGCGATGAGGCCCTGAACCGCGAGGTGGCCATCAAGGTCATGCTGAAAAGCCTCGGCGACGACCCGCAGTTCGTCGAGACCTTCCAGCGCGAGGCCCAGGCGGCCGCGAAGCTGAACCACCGCAACATCGCCCAGATCTACTCGTTCGGCCAAGAAAAAGGCCAGCCTTATATCGCGATGGAACTGGTGTCCGGCGGCAGCCTCGACAAGATGATGGCGGAGCAGGGCGCGTTGGATCCGGCCGTCGTCGTCCATGTCGGCGCGCAGATCGCCGAAGGGCTGAAGGAAGCCGCCGACGTGGGCATGGTGCACGGCGACGTCAAGCCGGAAAACATCCTCTTCGACAACGACAAGAACGCCAAGCTGGTGGACTTCGGCCTTTCCGCGATGGCCAGCGGCCCCGGAAATGACGTGTGGGGCACGCCCTATTACATCGCGCCCGAGAAGGTGCGGCGCCAGAAGTGCGATTTCAGGTCGGACATCTACAGCCTCGGCGGCACGCTGTATCACGCGATCGCCGGCGTCCCGCCGTTCGAGGGCGAGGACGCCACGGCGGTCGTGAAGGCCCGCTTCGACGGGCCGCCCAAGAAGATGGGGGATCTCCGCAAAGGCGTGCCTCCCGAGGTCGAGGCGCTGATCGGACGCATGCTGGAGGTGGAGCCCCAGATGCGGTATCCCACTTACGGCTCGCTGCTGGGCGATATGAAACGCTATCTCGCCAAGGCCGGTCCCGTCGTGTTGGACAAAGGCAGCAAGAAGATCGTGCTCAAGGGCAAGCACGGGAAGATGGTGACCGGTCAGCTGAGCGCGACGGGCGCCGTGAGCGCGGCAGGGGAGGTCCCGTCGGGGATGACGCCGGTTTCCGAGATCGAGGCCGCCGAGGAAGGCAAGGGGACGGCCGGAAAGCCCAACTTCAAGATGATCGGGCTGATCGCCGGCGGCGCCGTGCTGCTGTTGGTTTTGATCGTCGGCGGCATCGTCGGAATCCGGCACCACATGAAGGTGACGCAGGAGAAAGCCGAAAACGCGGCGATCGTGAAGCGCCAGGCGACCGCCCGGGCAACCATTGCGAAAACGGTCGCGAACGCCAAGACGAGAGCCGACAACATCCGCGCCTTTGTGCCTCAGGCGATGGACTGCGCCAAGGCCGCCGCCGACGAGGTGGTGAAAGCGTTGGGCGAAGAGGTGCGGGCCTCGATGGTGCCGCCCGAGCCCGAATCCGCGGCGCCCCGGCAGGAGCCTCCTGCGGAGGTTCCCGCCGCGGCGCCTGCGGCGGCCGCCACCGCCTCTAACGCGGTGCCCGTTCTGGCGGGCGGAGGGAAGATCTCGCTGGATCCCGCGATGATCGAGTCCCTTGTCAAACAGCTCCCGCCGAATCTCGCGAAGACGGCGAAAGGACTGGCCAAGTTGCCGCCAGAGGAGGCTTTCGCCAAGCTGGAGGCCTTCGCCAAGGAACTGCCGCCGGACAAGGCCGCCGAGCTGAAGCGGAGCCTTGAGGTGCTGAAAAAGATGGCGAGCGGCATGGGCGGCGCGATGCAGCAAATGGCGGGAGGAATGGCAGCCGCGATGAGCAACGCCCTGAGCGGGGCCGGAGGCGCGCTGGCCCCCGCCGCCGCCAAGGCGGTGCCCGAGGCGCCCGCCGCCCCCGCGGAAGGGGGCGACGCCCATCCCGTCATTGCGATCGTGCGCGGCATGTACAACGATGCCTACGCGATCAAAGGCGCGTCGATGCAGGCGGACAAGATGGTGGCCGAGATCGAGGCGCAAGCCAAGACCGCGGAAGGCATGACGCGCGTGGACAAGCCGGTGGCCGATGCGCTGGTGAAACTCAACAACGCGCTGGTCGGGAAGATCAACGACCTCAGCCAGGTGATCCAGGCCGCCGACGCGTCGCGCACGGTCCTCAAGCTCAAGAAGGCCGTGGAAAGCGTCAAAGGCGACGTGGCTTCGCTCGTCGAGCAGAAGCGGCTGGAAGCCCTCGAGAAAGAGAAACAGCTCAAGGCGGATGCCGCCGCCGAAAAGAAGCGCCAGGAGGCGGCGGCGTACAAGGCCAAGATCGAGGACGAGCGGAAGAAGGTCTCCGATGTCGAACTGGCGAACGTGACGTCCTTGAAGCAGCTCCAGTTCCGCGAAGCCATCCGCATGCTCAAGGACCTTGCGGACGGGCTGGAGACGCAGGAGGCCAAAGACTCCCTCGCGACCGCTCTGGACCGCGTGAACCGGATCAAGGATTTCCACGAGTACCTCGTGGGTAAAGTGCCTGGGTACAAGTCCGCGCGCGGCTGGGCGATCAGCGCGGCGGATCAGAAGAACCTGTCGGTCGGTGCCACCAAGATCCTGTGGACCGAGGTCTACGCGAAGCGCCTCGACATCGTGGGCGAACTCATCAACGGCCTGGTCAAGGACGAACAGGCCACGAAGTCGATGAGGCTGCGCGAGAAGACCCGCGTCATGACCAACGCGGCGCTGTGCCTGAACCTGTTCTACAAAGAGATCCCCTCGGCCCAGGAGCTTGCGAAGGCGCTGGCGACTGAGGCGGCGCGGCAGTTCGACGTCGACGCCGATGTCATCAAACAGCTTTTGCCGGAGTTCTTCCAGTAATGCGATATCTGAGCACCCGGGGCGGCGGAGACCCGCTCAATTTCAAGGCCACCATCCTGACCGGCCTGGCGCGCGACGGCGGGCTTTTTCTGCCCGAGGCGATCCCGCATGTGGGGGACCGCCTGGCGGCGTGGCGCAAACTCGCGTATCCGGACCTTGCGTTTGAGGTCATTCGGCTTTTCGCGGACGACATCCCCGAAAACGCGCTGCGCGACATCGTGAACAAGAGCTACGCGGTCTTCCGCCATCCCGAGGTCACGCCGGTGGCCAAGGTCGGGCCGGTCCACGTGCTGGAGCTTTTCCACGGCCCGACGCTGGCGTTCAAGGACGTGGCCCTGCAGTTCCTCGGCAACCTCTTCGAGTACGTGCTGGGCGAGACCGGCGGCGAGATGAACATCGTCGCGGCCACCAGCGGCGACACCGGCAGCGCGGCCATCTACGGCGTGCGCGGCCGCGAGCGCATCCGCATCTTCGTCATGCATCCGCACGGGCGCGTGAGCCCGGTGCAGGAGCGCCAGATGACGACGGTGCTGGACGCCAACGTCTGCAATCTCGCGGTGGACGGCACCTTCGACGACTGCCAGAACATCGTCAAGGAGCTCTTCGGCGATCTGCCGTTCCGGGACGGCTACAAGCTGGGCGCGGTCAACTCGATCAACTGGGCGCGCGTGCTGGCGCAGGTCGTCTATTACTTCTACGCCGCCTTCCGCGTGCAGGACGCCACCGGCGCAGACCAGGTGCGATTCACCGTGCCCACCGGCAATTTCGGCGACATCTTCGCGGGATACGTGGCCCTGAAGATGGGGCTGCCGATCGAGCGGCTGGTGCTGGCGACGAACGAGAACGACATCCTCTCGCGCTATTTCAACACGGGCGTCTACAGCCTGGGCGCCGTCGCGCCGACGCTGAGCCCTTCGATGGACATTCAGGTCGCGAGCAACTTTGAGCGTTACCTCTACTATCTGGCGGGCGAGGACGCGTCGGTGCTGAAGCGCTGGATGGCCGCCTTCAAGGCCACCGGCACGCTGAAGCCCGAGGCCCCTCCGCAGACCTGCATTGCCGCCGGGCGCGGCGACACCGCAATGACGCTGGCCACGATCCGCGACTACTGGCAGCAGCACCATTATCTGCTGGACCCGCATACGGCAGTAGGCGTTTCAGTGGGCGAGCGTTTCCTGAAGGAGGGCGTCCCGATGATCTGCCTGGCGACGGCGCATCCCGCCAAATTCGGGGACGCGATCCGTCAGGCCACGGGCCTCGATCTGGCGCATCATCCCCTTCTTGACGCGCTGGCGAATCTGCCGACCCGCGTGCGGGTGGTGCCGGCCCAGAAAGAGGCGGTCGCCGCGATCATCAAGGCCGCAGTCAAGGGCTGAGGAATGGTCGATCCCGCGACATTCAGGTGTCGGCGCTGCGGCGCCTGCTGCCGGGTGCCGGGGTACGTCGCGCTCGCCGCCGGCGAGCCCGAGGCCATCGCCGCCTTTCTGGGGGTGGACGTGTACGCGTTCACGGAACGCTACACGGCGCTGACCTTCAACCGGCGCGACCTCTCCCTCGTCGAGGGCGAGGACGGCCGGTGCGTCTTCCTGCAGGACGACAACGCCTGCCGCATCCAGCCCGTCAAGCCCGCCCAGTGCAAGGGTTTCCCGTTCCTCTGGCGCAGCAAGCGGCTGGACCAGGCTTGTCCCGCGCTGCGGGACGCGGGCGGTTGACCCCAGGGGGCCGGCTCGGCCCATCGCGCTGGAGCGGATCGGGTTTGTATAGCCGCCTGATGGGCGGGGCGGGCGGTTTGACGCTTTGCTCCCAATCTGCGATTGGGCGATCCCGGATACGGGATATTCCCGAAACCGCCGCGGACGCCTCGGGGAGGCGTCCCTGCCTCGAACGGCTACAGTTCGTGCAAGACCGCTCTCGTTCGGCCAATCCCCTTTGCGCTTCCCGAGTTGCGCATTACCGCGGCAGGAACGTCACGAGCCGTTGGCCCTGGTGGTTCACGGCGTCCGGATACGCGGTCCGGATCTCGTCGAACAGCGCGTTCGCTTCCTTCGCCCGGCCCAGGCTCCGATAGTGTTGGCCAAGATAAAAGCGCGCATAAGCTCCGACTTGTACCCCGCTGCCGTAGTAGCAGTCGCCGAATTCCCGGATGGCCAATCGCAGGTATCGCTCTTTTTCGGCGCCGGCGGACATCTGCCCCAAGTACTGGGCCGCGCACCCGGCCCGATTGGCGCGGGGATAGTCGGCCATCACGCTCTGCAGGATCGGCACGGCGTTTGTGCTTCGCAAGTCGCGGTTGGCGGACTGATAGCGATTCTCGATTTCGCGGAAAAGCGGTTCGCCAAAGGCTTTTTTGTCCGCCTCGCATCGGCGCTTGAAGGCGGCCCGGTTCTCTGCGACCGCGCGTTCCGCGGTGGTTTCTGCCGGACCCGGCTGCGGCACGGCCGCGCGCGCCGCTTCCGTTGCGGCAGACGGCTTGGCCTCTCCGTTGGCCACGGTGATGTCGGGCAGAAAGATCACGTTGCCTTCGCTACGGGGCAAATCCAGGTCGGCCCGCTCCGGGCGACCCCATCCGAAAAGACGGTAAACGAACAAGGTCCGGCGCGCCTGCCGGAGCCGGTTCTCGCTGATCAGCGGCAACGTCAGTTGTGGTTCCGTGTATTCCGAGTGGGGAGAGCGCGCGGCCGTGACTTGGCCGAAGAAAAACTGTTGCTCGCGCACGGCGGCGTTGGAACAGACCAGGTAATAAACGGAGTTTTGGACATCCAAGGGCTTCACCTCGGTGAGCGCGTAGACGCCGATGGCGTTGGAAAGGGTTTCGCGTCGCGGGTAGTGGTTATACAGTTCACCCGAATCCGACCCTGTAAAAAACGGAGTGACCTCAACCGTAGCCGCTGCCACCGGGGCGCCCGCGGCGTCCACAACCCGTCCTTTCAGCGTCACCTGATCCGTGCCGGCGTCGTGACTTCGCGAGAAATAGCCCGCCAACGACAAAGGTCCCATGACGAGGGCGACCGGCAAAAACAGACCGGTTGCCATATATTTGAGCCCTTGGGTAACTTTTCCCGCGAAGAGAAAAAAGAGCCCCTTGAGCGCGAGGCCGAGCCCCAAGACGACTCCGCCCAGAATTCCTATAAGCAACAGTTTGCTGAGCGCGATCATGCGTTTGCTCCGAAGGCGAGAAACACGCCGCGCAACCTTGCCGGCATTCGTTGAGATCTTCGCGCAGGCGGTCGGACCATTCAAGTGAAATCGGCCGTTCGATTTCAAGGGGGGCACCCCCGCTTTCGGCGTCTCACGAGCGGACGTTTGACACCCGGGCGAGTTTCGGTTAGGTTACAGACAACAAAAGGAGACCGACATGAGACGGATCGCGTGGGGCATGGGGGCTGTTTGTTGGCTGCAGGTTGCGGTTTTCGGGGTGGAACCGTCGGCGCTGCTGAATTGGCGTTACGACACGTACGAGCCGGAGACGCCGCTGCTGGCGAACCCGTTGAAAGACGCGAAGCTCACCGTGTCGGGACAATGGAGCGACCGCGGCCCGCAGTTTGTGGCGGACGGCAAGATCGAGGTCAACAACCACTGGGCCTGCGAGAAGCTGCCGGCCGTGCTGACGATTGAGATGCGCGAAAAGCAGTCGCTCGCCGCGGGCCGCATCTGGTTCTACTTCGGCGAGCCGCGCGTCTACGCGTTCTTCATCGAGGCCTCCCCGGACGGGCAGGCGTGGACGCGCGTGGCGGACTGGACGAAGAACGACAAGCCCGCCACAGCCGACGGGTTCGTGGTGCCTTTCGACAAGCCCGTGGAGGCGCGTTTCATCCGCGTCACGATCACCGACAGCAGCGTGCGCGGAGCGGGCGGCCACATCGTCGAGTTCCAGATCTCGCCCGCGCCGATCGCGCCGGGCCTTCGCGGGCGCGTCGCGCCGGCGGACCGCATCACGGCCGAGAATGCGCTCGGCGACGAGTCGCTCAAAACGTGGCGCGCCACCGCTTGGCGCAACGAGCGTGTCCACGGGCAGTTCGTGCTCTGGTCCTCGGACGCCGTGCCGCAGCTGCGCCTCACCGCCACCGCGCTCCGCAGCGAGAAGGGCGCGGAGATTCCGGCCGCGGCCGTGCTGCCGCGCTTCGTGCGCTACGTGCTCGCGGACAAGAAGCTGGCGGGCGACGTCCTCGATACGGCGGAGAAGGTGGATCTGCCGGCCGGCGGGTTCCGCCCCGTCTGGCTGACCGTCACGGTGCCCGCGAAGGCGAAGCCTGGCCTCTACCGCGGCGCGCTGAGCGTGGCCGGCGCGGGCGGAGAGTCGGTCGCGTTCCCGCTGGAGCTGGAGGTGCTGGAGGCGCGGCTGCCCGACCCGGACAAATGGGCCTTCTTCCTCGACCTGTGGCAGCACCCGTGGGCGGTCGCGCGGTATCACGGCGTCAAGCCGTTCTCGAAGGAGCACTACGGCTTCATGGAGCCGATCTACCGCGAACTGGCGAACGCGGGTCAGAAGGTCCTGACCACGACGATCGCCGAGCTGCCTTGGAACCATCAGAATTTTGACGCGTACCACACGATGATTCCGCGCGTGAAGAATGCGGACGGCTCGTGGTCGTTCGACTACGCCCTGTTCGACGAGTACGTGGCGTTCGGCAAGCGGTGCGGGCTCGGGCCGCAGATCCACTGCTACACCATGGCGCCGTGGGGCAACCGCGTCTACTACACCGACGGGGCGAACGGCGATCAGGTGGCGGTCACCGTGCGGCCCGGCACGCCGGAGCACGAGGCCTACTGGGGGCCGTTCCTGCGGGACTTCCAGAAGCATCTGGCGAAGAAGGGGTGGGCGGACGACACCTACATCGCGATGGACGAGCGCGGGCCGGAGGACACCAAGGCCACGGCCGATTGCGTGAAGAAGTTCGCGCCGCGCCTCAAGATCGCCATGCCCGGCAACCATCCGCCAAGCCACTTCAAGGGGATCGAGCTCGCGAACTACTGCCAGTTCATCGCGCACATCGACGCTCCGTTTCTGAAGGAGGCGACGGAACGCCGCGGGCAGGGCAAGGTCACCACCTTCTACGTGTGCTGCGGGCCGCGCCGCCCCAACACCTTCGCGTTCAGCCCGGCCGGCGAGCCGGTCTGGCTCGGCTTTTATGCGGCGGCCAACGGTCTGGACGGCTTCTTGCGCTGGTCCTTCGTGAACTGGCCGCGCGATCCGCTCTTCGATTCCGGGTTCGGGCCTTGGCCGGCGGGCGATACCTTCTTCCTCTATCCGGGACCGCGCTCCTCGGTGCGCTGGGAGATGCTGCGCGACGGCATCGAGGAGGCCGAGAAGATCCGGCTGTTGCGCGAGCGGGGTGCGGTGGCCCCGGCGCTGGCGGAAGCCCTGGCCGCCTTCGACTTCAAACAGGCCGAGAAGCAGGACGACGCCCAGCTGGACGCGGTGGTTCGGCGCGCGCGCCTGGCCGTCGAGGCCGCGGCCCGCGAGATGCGCTAAGCGCAGCGCGCGCGAAGTGGAAGTCGGTTGAGCGCGGAGGGCCGTGAACAGGGGAAAACTCGGGAGGCCGTTTTTCCGGGGATCGACGGCCTTCCCCGGGCCGTTTTTGACGGTTCTCCGAACCGTCCGCGGCGGTTGCGGAAAAAACGCTCTGCCGGCTTAGGCGTCGCGGTCACGCGAAAGTTGAAATGCTCTCTGTTTCCTCGCGTTCCCGAGCCGCACCGTTCGCCCGAATGCCGCGTTCAGCCTGCCACAAAGAACTATGCCTCGACTGCGCTCCTCACGCCGCCGACTGCGCCCTTGACCTGTAACCCCATCCGTGTTATTGGTATATGCGATATCAATACTGGTTCGGGGCCGGACGGGGGTCTGGCCGAAGTGATTTAAGCGAGAGGACGCAACATGAAACGACGCGATTTTCTGACGGCTTCGGTGGTTGCCGGGGTTGCCACGGTGTGCGGCACGCAACGTGCCTTGGCGCAGGAGCAAGCGGGGAAAGGGAACGGTATGCCCAAGCTGACGCCGCCGGAAAAGCCGGCCGAGCTGAATCTCTGCCTGCAGTGGGGTGCGATCCCCGGAAGCGAGATCAAACAGAAGCTTGATTTTCTGGAGGCCAACGGTTTCGGGGCCGTCGAGATTCCGTCCGGCGATTGGCCGATCAAGAACTGCGACGCGATGATCGAGGCGATCAAGGGGCGCAAGCTGTTCATCGCGACGGCTTGCGGGCCGAGCGATTTCTCGTATGCCGAAGCCGAAAAACGCGAAGCCGAAGTGCAGAAGTTCCTGCCGATCATCGAGGCTCTGGGCAAGATGAAGTCGGTCGGACTGATCCTGTGCCCGGCGCGCGGCAAAGTCCCGATGGGCTTCAAGGAACTGCGCGAAGACTTCGTGGCCAACACGGGCAAGCGTCTGGCGGAACACGCCGCCAAGCACGGCACGTCGATCGTGCTGGAGCCGCTGCGGCGCAACGAGACGCCCTTCCTGCGGCAGGTGGCCGACGGCGCGCGCATGGCGGCGGACATCGGTCCCGGCGCGACGGTGATGGGCGACTTCTGGCACATGCAGTTGGAAGAGACGAGCTTCATGGGCGCCTTCATCTGCGCGGGCAAGCTGCTTTCGCACGTGCACATCGCGGGGCTGAAGGAGCGCATCATCCCGGGCGTGCACCCGGAGGCGGACAGCTACGTGGACGGGTTCAGGGGACTCAAGTTCATCGGCTATCGCGGCGCCGTCAGTTTCGAAGGCGGCTGGCCCAAGGATCCGGCTGATCCGAAGAAGGGGCTGCCGCAGGAAAAGAAAACGGAGCTGATCCTCAACATGGCCAAGATGCTGCGCGAGCAGTGGGCTATGGCGTAAGGGCGAAGCGCGTGAGGGCGTTAAGGCGTGAGCGCCTGGGTGGATGGAATCTTTTAAGGAGGGACGGTCCGCAGGATCGCCCGAAATAACAAGGGAGAGACAGATGCAGAATCGGAGAGAGTTCATCAAGGGGTCGACCGTGTTCGCGGCGATGATGGCGGCTGCGCCGGCCATCGTGGTGGGGCAGGGCGCTCCGCGGGTGTTCAAGGTGGGCATGATCGGCGCGGGCGGACGCTGCACAGGCGCGATGGCCAACCTGATCGAAGCGGCCAAGAGCATGGGGCACGAGATCAAGCTGGTGGCCATCTGCGACTTCTTCGAGGAAAAGGCCAAGGCCGCGGCGAAGAAATTCGGCTGTGACGAGAAGATGGCGTTCGGCACCGCGAACGGCTACAAGAAGGTCATCGAATCGGACTGCGAGATCATCGTGACGGCGACGCCGCCCGCGTTCCGCCCGATCCACGTGGCGGCTGCCATCAAGGCCGGCAAGCACGTGTTCGCCGAGAAGCCGGTGGCCGTGGACGGCCAGGGCGTCCGCATGTTCCTCGCGGCCGCCGCCGAAGCCAAGGCCAAGAAGCTTTCGCTCGTGGCGGGCACGCAGCGCCGCCACTCGCGCGGATACAATCTGCAGGCCAAGGCGCTGCAGGAAGGCAAGCTGGGGCAGATCCTCGGCGGCAACATCTACTGGAACGGCTCGGTGCCGTGGGTGAAGGCGCGTGATGCGAAAGACACGAACGCTTCTTACTTGGCGAAGAACTGGCTGAATTTTGCCGAGTTGTCGGGCGACCACATCGTCGAGCAGCACGTCCACAACATCGACGTTGCGAACTGGTTCCTCGGCCGCACGCCGAAGACCGCCTTGGGCTTCGGCGGCCGCGCGCGCCGCGTCTCGGGCAACCAGTACGACTTCTTCAGCATCGACTTCGACTACGGCGAGGGCGTGCACATCCACAGCATGTGCCGCCAGATCAGCGGCACGAGCAACAGCGTGAGCGAGCACTTCCGCACGCCGGAATTCGAGATCTCGGGCGGCGGCCGCGTGCAGAAGGTCGGCGAGAAGGACGCGCTGAAGCTGGAAGGCGATTTCCGCGACGGCAACCCGTATGTGGTTGAGCACGTCCACCTTCTCGAAGGCATCCTGAGCGGGAACGTGGTCAACGAGGGCGAGAACGTGGCGATGTCCACGGCCTGCGCGATCGCCGGTCGTATCTCGGCCTATACGGGCCAGACCGTGCGCCTCTCCGAGCTGTATGACGACAAGTTCAAGGATTCCCCCTTCTACAATTTCGCGTGCAAGCCGTCGTGGTCCGACTTCGAGGCCGCCGGCGATGTGGCGATGCCCGAGTTCGGGGACGAGAAGTGGCCGTTGCCGGGCAAGCCCTGGGGCAGCAAATAAGCGGGACGTCCTTTGACGGACAGGGAACGGCGGCACGGAGTGATTGCTCTGCCTCGATGAGAGGGCGGGCGCGCGCTCAGTGCCGCCGCTCTTTTTTCCCCGAAACCGCCGCGGACGGTTCGGGGGAACCGGTCCCTCCCTTTGTCTCGCACGCTTGACTGGACGCCTTAGGGGGTGCCGACCGCGATCAGGCGGAAGTCGTGGCGCGGCAGGGGCAGCTTGAACCGCCCTTCGGACGCGCGTTCGACGGGCTCGCCGGTTTCGGCGTTGCGGGCCGCGGCATCGGCCGGGAGCCCGAGCGCCGGCAAATCGAGCGAGAGCAAGACCTCGCCGCCCGGGCCGTAGCTCGAAACGGCGAGGAGCGCGCGCCTCTCGCGCGCCAGCACGAGCGTTCTCGCCGGTGCGCCTTCGGTCTTCACGGGCTGGCCTGCGTCCCAATAGCGCCAGATGCGGCAGTCGGGGAGACCGTACCCGAAGTTCGCCAGCAGCGCGGTTGTGCGCTCGTGGAGCGGGCCGTACCAGAGGCCGCACTTGATCTCGTGCGTGAGCGACACGCCCAGCGCGCTGCGGGTGATGCGCTCGTCGCCGTGAAAGAGGTTGTGCCAGACGCTGAGGCAGCCGCTCTGCAGGCCGGTGCTCTGCGCGAGCAGAAGGCTCGTGTCGCCGTCGAGATAGAGCCGCTCTTGGCAGTCCTTGTCTTTGAAATCGCCCTGGTCGCGCCACTCGTGGTCGAGGAGAATGGTGCCGAAGGAAAGAAGCGGAATGAGGTTGGCGTTCGTCATGTGGATGAAGATCAGCGGGCGGTGCCCCAGCTGATGCTGCAGGACGGCGGTGCGCTTCGTCAGCTCGCGGAAAGCGAAGATGTTGACGCCGGGACGGAGCGTGCCGTCGTCGGCCACGTAGCCGGGGCCGTCAGGCGCGTAGTTCGGCGACAGGAAATAGTCGTCGTAGTAGACGCCGTCCGCGAAGGTCTCCAGCATGCGCTTCTGGTAGTGCAGCGCCATGTTCTGCCAACTCGTCACGGGATCCGTGGCGTAGGCGATGCCGGAGGCTTCGCCGGGCACCGCGACCTTGCCGTAGGCGGCCAGGCGGCAGACGCCGGCTTGGGCGCGCACGAAGCGCTCTTCGCCGGGCCAGCGAGGGTCGGCGATGTCGACTGTGCTCCACTCGTCCATGAAGGTCTCGGCCTCTTCACCCCAGTTGATGGCGCGCGCGTTGGCGTAGGGGATGACCCAGCCGGTGCGGCCTTTTCCGGGTTGCGGGTTCCACGCGCCTTTATTGAGAAAGCGCAATGACCAGTTGATGTGGTTGCGGTACGTCGCAAGGTCTTTTTGGAACTCGGGGGCCTGGAAATGTTTGAGCCAGTTCTCGGTATACGCGAGGTCGGCGGTGCCGCCTTTGCGCAGGCGGGCGAACTCGTCATAGATCGAGAAGTCTCTGAAGGCTGGATAGAACGCGTAGCACGGCCCTGCGGCGCCCCAGTAGTAACAGGCGCCCATGAAGCCGAAGTTGACCACCTGCGCGGTGTTGGCGACCGGCGGCCCGGGGAACCAGCGCCGGAAGTTGACGGGCGCTTCCGGCATCGGCTTGGCGGGCGTGGCCATCAGGCCGAAGGTGATGGTGCGCGGATGATCGAGCGTTGTCGGGCGCGTGAAGAAGTGCACGACCAGCGAGGTGGCCCCGCCCTGCCGCCGGATCTCCAGCGCGGGTTTTGCGGGATCCAGATTCCAGTCGCGGTCGTTCTCCGCGAACCAGCAGAGGCCCCGTTCGGGGCCGCCGAGCCAGATGTACGGCACGAACGGAGCGGGCAGCTGATGCCGTCCTACGAACCTCGAATCCCAC
>Ga0116170_10004304_pt1 | contig 13064 bp, 8 predicted proteins | sample AD_JPNHW1_MetaG_FD_89797 | JGI IMG/M metagenome (GOLD analysis project Ga0116170, IMG submission 89797) | Active sludge microbial communities of municipal wastewater-treating anaerobic digesters from Japan - AD_JPNHW1_MetaG | ecosystem: Engineered > Bioreactor > Anaerobic > Digestate | place...
AATTTGCCCAGATCAATTCTGTTATTACAAAAACCGGCGAAAATGGCGACTTAATTTCAATATGCCCGGTTATGGGACTCGACAATCGCCTTGGCACTATTGTGATCACCCATACTCCGAAGAAAAATATTTTTGTTGCTAAGGAAAATAAATAGGTCTGTTATGTTTTTTTGGAAAAAAATCAGAATATACTGGTTTTGTTTAATTTCAATCACCGTGGTGTTGCTGAGCAGTTGCGGCAATCATAAAGCGGTTGATTATTTTACCATTCATGGGAAATTAAAAAATTCTCTGGGTGAAAAAATAGTTTTGCAACAGCTTAAAATTGACAGCATAAAAGCTATTGATTCTGTAAAGGTTGACGAGAATGGTGAATTTACATTTAAGTACACTCCGGAAAATATTGGTTTTTATGTTGTCAAAATAAGTGATGATAATTTCATAACAATATTAGCTGATAAAGGAGAACAAATTGAAATAAGCGCCAATGCAAGACAATTGGCCGGCGATTATACCATTTCAGGTTCATCAGGATCGGCCCTGATTTGCGAATTAAACAATCATACAAGAAAGAACTTTCATAAAACGGATTCTCTATATGAATTGCAGATTCAGTATCAGGAAAGCGACAGTTTCCCCCGGATAAAAAAGGGGCTTGATTCTGTTTATGAGATTATTTTTACAGACCAACAAAAATATGTTCAATGGTTTATTGAAAAAAATAAAACCTCGTTGGCCTCACTAATGGCTTTATACCAGTTTTTCGGAAGGCAAAAACTTTTAAACGAACGGGATCATTTTAAATATTTTAAATTGCTTGACAGTACATTGTTTTTGATTTATCCGCAAAACGATTATGTATTGGAATTACATGAACGGGTAAAAGAAATAAAACACTCTGTTATTGAAAAAGAAAAGAATCTTTCCAGGCTTAAACCCGGGATGCCGGCTCCGGAAATAAGAATGAAAAACATCGGCGGAAATGCTCAATATTTATCCTCGGTAAATGGTAAAAATACCCTTGTTCTTTTTTGGGCAGCGTCAGGCAAAACAAATGACCCAGCCATTGAATGGTATAATTCAATTTTTAAAAAATATCGCGACAAAGGTTTTCAGATTTATGCCATTTCACTTGATCAGGAAAGAAGAGATTGGGAATATGCCATAAGAGAAAAAAAGCTGAACTGGATACATGTAAACGATTTATTGGGCTGGGATTCGCCCGCGGTAAAGGATTATTGTATCGACAGCATCCCTTGTGCGGTACTAATTGATAAAGATGGAGCCATCGTAAAATGGGGAATAAATAATGAGGAATTGCAGGACTGGTTATCTGAAAACTACAAATTCTGACTTGATCAACGGCAGTTATTATAGCAGATAAGAAAAAGGTTTTTATTATTTTTACAATCACAAACAACCCATTTTGACAGGTACAAATCATAAAATATATTTTGTTTCGGATTGCCATTTTGGTATTCCTGATTATCAGAGCAGCCTTATCCGTGAAAAAAAATTTATTGAATGGCTGGAAATGATAAGAAAAGATGCGGCCGAGATTTATATTTTAGGAGATCTTTTTGATTTTTGGTTTGAGTATAAACACGTTGTCCCAAAGGGATACACAAGGCTGCTTGGGAAATTGGCGGAGCTGAGTGATGATGGTATTAAGATTTTTATGTTCACCGGGAACCACGATATGTGGATGTTTGATTATTTCCCGGCAGAACTTGGCGTTGAACTGGTACGGCATGCTGTTGTTAAAGAAATTAACGGGCTAAAAATGATGATAGGGCATGGAGATGGACTGGGAGATGGCGATCATGGGTATAAATTCATAAAAAAACTTTTTGCAGGCAAAATAAGTCAATGGCTTTTTGCACGGCTTCACCCGAATTTTGCAATCAGGCTGGGATTGTTTTTTTCGCGCCGTAGCCGGATAGCCCGCGGCGACAGCGATTTGATATATTCCGGAGAGGAATGTGAACGACTGGTGTGTTACGCTAGAGAGATAAACAAGGAAGAACATTTTGATCTGTTTGTATTTGGCCATCGCCACCTTCCTATTGATATTAAAATTGCTGAAAACACACGATATATAAATCTTGGGGACTGGTTGGTTCATTTTTCCTATGGTGAGCTAAATGGAAATGATTTCGTTTTGAAAAGATTTTAGCCGCTGAGGGTTATTCCTGTTTCAAGAATCCTATCAATGATGAAAAAATGGTATTATCTATTGCTGAATAGTCTTATTAAAAGCATTGTTTTTGTTGCTAAAAAGGCAATAATACCTATTCAAATAATTACCCCAGGGCTTCCGGTTTCGGGCCAGAGGTTAATATTTAAAATTTCCAGACATTATTTACGGTTTCATGATTTGCCGATTAGAAAAATATGTATTCCTGAAAATGAAAAGGCAATAATCTTTTTGCCCCATATGGGCTGGTATAATATGAAACAACGCCCGCGCCATCTGGCCAGGGCATTTGCAAAAGCAGGAATGACGGTTTTTTTCTTAACCCAGAATGTTGATGATAATATTAGCGGTGTAAAAAAAATTAGTGAGAATCTTTATATCTGCTCAAATGTAAGATGTCTGCAAAAAATAGAAATGATTTTGTTTCAGAAATCAAGAAAGCCATTTTATTAAAAGACGATGTAACATATCAATCATTAATAAAGAAGGAGCTTTCCCGTAATACATGGGATTATTATTGTAACATGATTATAAGCAGAATGGTTGATTAAATATATGTATGATTTAAAGCATGAAAAATGAGAAAGAATAAAGGACTTATAGTTTTTATTGCGGTATGCCTGTTCTTATTGCTGCTGATCTTACCTGTTTACAATTATATTGACAATATAAATATTTATCAGGATTTTTCGATCAGAATAGAAGGAGTAACACCCGATAATGCTTCTGCTATCAATGTAAGTGGGATTACACCGATGAATAAAAAAAGGCAGATCGTTTTTTATAAATATAATTGCCAATGGATATCGGTTGATAACTACTTTTTAAAGTCTATAGAGATTACTATTCCGGACTCTCTGATAGATAAGGTCGCTGGCGTTTGGGTACATATTAATAACGGGGATTTTTGGATTGCAGCAGAAGATTTAAAGGAAAAGGAGTCATTGCAGGATCATCATAGCTATTATTTGCCTGCAACGATCAAAAATTCATTTTCATTGCGTAAAGTGATTTCACTTATTATACGCTGGCCTTCTGTTCAAAAAGCCGGCTTTGTTTTATTTATTGGAAGCGCCATTGTTTTATTATTAATGTCTTTATCGTGGTTGAAAAAACAAATTAAACAATTTTTATCATTTTTTAGATTCAAATCAAATGAAGATAAATGGAATAGATATATTAAGGCTAATTTTTTAATGACCCGGAAATATTGGATATTTATTCTTTCTGTTTATCTAATCACAGAGCTTTTATTTCATGTGCTTTTTTATTTTGAAACGGGTTGGTATTTAACAACATCAGGTGTTCTTTTAATTATTTTGCTCAGCATTTTTCTCTATTATATTTTGTTGGGAATAAAAGGTGTTTTTCATTTAAATTATTGCGTGACAAATAGCCTGCCTATGATCATTACGATCGCCATTTTTTTAATTTTTATTGAAATTGTTTTAGTTCTCTATAATTATAAAACTGCAAGTAAATTTGAGTACCAAAAACTATACTATCAATCACAGTATATTCCACAGGAAAAAAACTGGTTTCATCTTTACCATTATAATCATTATTTGCAAACCAGCGAATTCAGTTACTTCAGAAAGGATAATTCAGACACACTGTCGGATATTGAACATAAGGTTCCTAAGAATGAAAACGAATACCGGATTATGGGCATGGGAGATTCTTTTACGGAGGGCTCAGGCGCTGATGTGGATTCTACGTGGCTCAGATTTCTGGAAAGAAGCTTAAAAAAACAACCCTTAAAAAAACAGCTTACGTTTTTTAATGCCGGTGTTGGTGGAAGCGATCCGTTTTTTGAATATATTTTACTAAAAGAGAGATTGTTAAAATACAAACCTGATTTGGTGTTGTTGGCGCTGAATTGTTCCGATTTGGTGGATATTTCTCTTCGCGGGGGGATGGAGCGTTTTCTTCCCGATGGAAAGGTGCAGTATAATCCCGAACCATGGTGGGAACCAATTTATGCACTAAGTCATATTTCAAGATTGTATTTTGAAATAATTGGATATAAGGAGGGCTATTTTCGATATAAAAAGGGGGATTTTGCAAAAGAAAAAAAGGAAACCATTAATGCGATTGGGTTGTTTAATAAACTATCACAGGAATACGGTTTTAAATTATTGGTAATTTTTCATCCTTCAAAAGAGGAATTATTGATTGATGCCTCCACAATGGATGATGTTTATATGAATGTTTCAAAAACAGGCAGACCTGCTTGTTTTAATTTAAGGACATTTTTTATAAAGGAAATTAAGATGAATTCTTTTAATTATTTGGATTATTACTGGAAATATGACGGGCATCATAATGCAAAGGGATACGAAGCTTTTGCAAGAGGCGTGGAATGGAAGTTAAAAGATATGGGAATCATTGATTCTCTAATAGCAAAATAATTATTCAGGGCGGTTATAACTTACTATGCATTTTATATCTTACCAAGATAACACTTCAATGGAATTTCTTCAACGGCAATGCCGCAATAATTACAATCAATGCATTTTGATTTGGTTTGAGATCGGTCTTTAAATTTTTTCACAATATTCGGTTCAATGATGAATGGCCTGCACATTGAAACAAAATCTGCCATACCCTCCGAAATAATTTTATTTATATCATCAATTGATTTAATTCCGCCCACCGCAATTACCGGAATTTTTACATGTTTTTTTAGTTCTTTTGAATATTCGACATTATAGTTTTCGTACGGTTTTATTTTTTTTGTAATTAACGGCACAATAAATTTTGCGATGCTTCTTATCAAAGGTGAGAATGATTTATAATGAAAACTATATTTAAAAACAGCATCAAGAGGCAATTTCTTACCACGTATTGTGTACAACCCGTCTTCATGGGTGCCGCATGACACCTCAATCCCGGCGCATCCTTCTTTTTCAAGCATTTTGGCAATCTCAACAGATTCAGCCATTGCCATACCACCTTTTCTGTTATCATGGGTGTTTAGCTTGACAAGGATAGGATAATTGCCAACAACCTGCTTGGCCTGCGAAAAAATTTCTTTGATAATTCTGAATTTATTTTCAGTTGATCCACCCCATTTATCTTTGCGTTTATTCGAATATGATGATAAAAAATCAGACAATAAAAATCCATGTGCAATATGCAGCTGCACACCGTCAAATCCCGCCTCCCTGGCCCGAACAATTGCATGCACAAAATTCCCGATCACGTCATAGATTTCATCTTCAGTCAGCTCGTGGGGTATCTCTTCATTAAAAGATTTATTTCTTATTGCCGATGGCGCAACAGTTGGCAGGCCTGTTATTTTTGATCTGGTTTGCCTTCCGCAATGAACTATCTGAAGAATAATGGGTGTCTGATACTCATGAATTTTTTGAGTCATTCTGGCGTAAGGGGCAATAAATGAATTATTGTGGATCATCAGCATATTAAGCGAGCTGCTTTTACCATTTTGCATTACAGCAGCAAAACCTGTAATAATACATCCCACATCATTTTTTGCCAGGACTTCATATTTTTTTATTAATGCCTCGGTGGGATAACCGTATTCATCGGCAAGGCCTTCGTGGGTGGCTGAACGTAGAATTTTATTTTTAAGTACAATGGATCCTAAATCAGATTTTTCGAAAATCATAATGCTTTTTTGTAAACGAAAGGTACATTAATTCAATATTTCCTGGATTTTATCAAAAACATACTGAGGTAGTATCTCTTTCATACACACATTGTTTTTGCATGGGGAGAATCTGTGGTTAAAAACATTCACACAGGGACTGCAGGCTAAATTTGTATAAACAATGTGCGTGTTGTCGCTGACAGGTCCGAAAAGAACGGGTGTTTCAGGTCCGAACAATACAATGTTGTGAATATTTGTTAATGAGGCAAAATGGCCAGGCCCGCTGTCGTTGGTAACCAGAATGTCGGACATTGTATATAAAACCAATAGCTCTCTTAATTTTAATTTTCCTGCAAGATTAACGACAATAGGGGATTGGGATTTTGCACTGATGTTCTCGGTTGATACAAAATCCGTCTTCATGCCGGTCAGAACAATTATGATATCATTATATTTCTGCGTTAAAAATTCAATAAGTTGAATGAAATATTCCTGTGGCCATTTTCGGTAGGGTATAATATCGCTGGCATTCGGATTAAGAATTATTATTTTGTTGAATTTGACCGTGCTTGCCTCAGTAATCAGGTTATAAACATACTTTCTTTCCTCTTCTGTCGAGATAAAGGCCGGTTTTTTTATTTGAATTTCTGAAGTGTTAACTTTCGGCAACGGAATTACAGACTTGTCTAACTTTGCAGTTTCAACCAGCAATTCATATCCTATGGTCAGGTGGAGGTAGGGATTATACTGAACCCTGTGTGTAAATAAGTTGCCACGATACGAAAATTCGCTGTTAAAGCGATGGTTCCCGATTCTTTTTTTTGCACCACATAAGTAGCCAATAATTGCCGAAGACCGGGAGAAAAACTCCATATCAATGACCGTATCAATTTTTAATTTTCTGATTTTAAAAAGTGTTTTTAAAAGATCACTGCCGGTTTGAAATAAGCCCTTATTGCGAATTACAAGAATGTTTTCTTCAGGAAGAATATTTAAAATATCAAGGATTGGCCTGTTTTCTTCAAGAACTAAAATAAATACATTTTTCAGGCCGTATTCCTCAATGGCATTTTTGATGGCGCTATATGCAATTACGGTTGCCCCCTGTTCAATAAGTTTTATAAATAATACTTTTTCGGAAGGAACCTGTTTTTTCTTATTACCGGAAAATATTTCCAGTAATGATTTGTACAAGGTTAAAATGTAACATACCGGTATTCCTAGGTATTTGTCAAATCTTCTGATCGTATTGATTTTCATATCCCTTTGGTAGTATGATTAGTTAAAAGACAGTTCCAAAGATACGAGTTTTGCTTTTGAAATAATTAATTTATTTGCAATGAAAACAAGAAAGGCTGCCATGAACCGGCAGCCTTCCGCATTTTATTCAGTCATAAAGATTTTAATGCGCCAGTTTCAGAACCATGCATTTTGATTTGTCGGGACCTAAATAATCAAAGCGCAATGTGTATATTCCTGCCGGTAAATTCTTCGACCGGAATATGACTGTGTGTTTTCCCGATGTTTGCGGTTCATTTAACAGTTCACTAACCCGTTCGCCGATTGCATTATATATATTAATTTTTACATCACCATTTTCAGGAAGATCATAACATAATGTTGTCTGATCATTAAATGGATTGGGATAAGCTGTAAACTCAAAACCGGCATCATTTTGATTGCCCTGAAACAAAACTTTTGGCATAATCAGATAAGCATCATCACTTTCTTCTCCATACATATTGCCAATTACGCCAGGACCTTCCAACGAGAAATCTGATAAATTCCTGCCGGACCCTGGTTTTGCCTGGAATCCGAAACGGATCAATTCCTCATTAGCTGTTACATCGAAATGTTTTGTTGTTGCAAAAACAACACGGATAATACCATCCTCATCAGTTACCAAAAGATCATTGTTATCAGCCAGTATTTCATTAAATGAAGGATTTATCTTTAAAGGAGCGTTCTGGTTTTCGATGCCGGGCATAGATACTCCTACCAACCTGAAATCTTTATCGGGATATTTCAGCTCAAGCCCCAGGGCCGAAAAATCTTTTACTTTGGTACTGATAAGCAGAGGTACTTCAAAATATGAAGGATCGCTTATTGTTGTGTAATCCTCAGAATTTACAACAATATTTTCCGGTAATGATTTCGCCAGGCTCCATGTAGTTGTCGAATCTCTGTACTTGGTACTTGCAGCATTGTAATCACCATAACAAATTGTTTTAAGTGTAATGTTCAGGTTTGAATTGGAAACGGTAACCACGGTATCAAAAGCGACCCAGTTGCCTCTTGGAAAATTTTTGGCAGGATCATATGGAGAACCTACCTTTGCCTTAATTCGTGCAACATCTATAGCATTAATTGTGGAATTGTTGTCAACATTGGCCGCCTTTTTATATTTGGATGAAAAGCATCTTGATGGGTCAACCGTGGTGTCGCTGCCAATATAATATTTTATCAGGGCCACATCAATTGCATTAACGTCGCTGCCGGTCTGCATTGTGTCGGGAGTGTACTTATCATATGACAATTTATAAGTTCCGTTTGAAATATTTGAAAAAAGATAAGCTCCTGCAGCGTCGCTTGTATCCCTGGCTATTTCTGTACCCGATGGATAATTTTTTAGTATCACAATTACATGGTCGATGTCGTAAATAACAGAATTATATGTGGGAGGATTGGGGACAGGACTCCCCACATTTGCCTTGCCGGTATAACGTGTTTTTCCATTGATGACATAGCCGCTGCCGCAATTATTAACAGTAACAATTCTTGTTATTGTTGGTGATGGGGCGCTACAGCCATACGCATAAACCTGGATTGTTACCGTGCCGGAAAACCCAATCGTCCAAGTCATGACTCCAGTGGCTGAATCTATTATCCCTGCAGCAGAATTATTTATTGACCAATGAAACCCCATATTATTTGTCGCTGTAGTTGAGTATGTTGTTGTGGTATTGTTTGTCGGAGAGCAGACAGGTTCTGTTCCCGAGGATATGTTGATAGGCGAAGGAGGGGAGACTTCAGGTATTACGGTTACGTTAAACACGGAAGTGGAAGCCGTACCGCAGGTGTTTGTTACAACACAATAAAATCCATTACTGGCAATCATAACCCCGGGGTTGTAAGTGCTGTTGGTAGCGCCATTGACTAATCCCGATGAGGTTTTGTACCATTGGTAGGTATAGGCACCTGTTCCTCCAACCCCAACCGCGGTTAGTATTCCGGGGTTGGTTTTGTCACAGATGGGAGACGTCCCCCCGGTGATATTGGCTGATAAAACTGCAGAAACGGTTATGTTAACGACACTGCTGTTTGATGAAGTACAGGCATCGGACACGGCACAATAATACCCTGAGCTTGATACAATATTTCCCGGGTTGTAAGTGCTGTTGGTTGCATTTGAAATTAATGTCGATGGTGTTTTATACCACTGATAGGTGTATGTGCCTGTTCCGCCCGATCCGGCAGCCTGAAGTGTTCCCGGATTTGTATTATAACAAATTGGCGAATTTCCGCCATTGATGGTAGCAATAACCGGAGTGGTTGTTGTTGCTGAATGCACTGACGTGGCAGGAGCATTACATCCCGTTGCCGTTGCTGTAATGGTAGATGTTCCGCTCCATCCGGGACTGTATGTTACAGCGCCCGTCGCAGGATCAATGGTGTTGCCGCCTGCAAGGCTTGTCGGATCCAGACTATAGGTAATATTGCTGCTGTTTGCGGCTGTGGCGGAATATGTCACGCTGCCGATGCCCTGGCATCGTGATGATGTTGGCCCCATAGAAAAAACAGGAATTCCAGCGGAAGGCGAAACGGTTAAACTGCAATTGGTTGTGGCTGTAATCCCGTTACCGTCCGTAATGGTAACAGTATATGTTGTGGTACCATTGGTTCCTGTAGGCGGATTTGCTGTAGGGTTAGTGCCCAGGCCACTTGACCATGAGTATACCACTGAAGGATCAGCATTTGCCGGCACTGCAGTCAAAGTTACAGCATCTCCCTGGCAAACAGTAACATTTCCGCCGGTAATACTTACTGTAGGATCAGGCCCTGAAATGCCCGTAAACGCTGATATTACTCCGGCTGTAAGTGTTGCCCCTGCCGCAGTTAATGTGTTTGATCCTAAAAATGTATATTTTATCCAGGGATTGGTCATTTGATTAAAAATACCATTTAACTGGGCGCTTTTTATACTCGTTTCAGTTCCGTAAATATCAGCATTTACATAATTACCGGTAATTGTAGCAATGCAGGATGTAATGCCCGATTGAGTAACACTCCAGTAACGCCTGAGATAATTAATTGAGCTGTAATTGTCGGGATGTTTGATGTCATTTACTTTTATTCCAACATAGGCATTGCTAAATCCCGAACCAGAAGTAACATTTACCGTAATGGGTGAATACTCTGACGTTCCGGAGTTGTCGCCGACAGGAAATAAATACGAGCCTGTACCGGAAAAGTTTTTTCTCAATTCACCACCCTGGTTGGCAATAACCATTTTGCCGGCAGAAAAAGGGCTTCCGGCAACGGATGTGGCTGAGGTTGCCAATGTTAATATGCGTGTCGAAACATTGAAATTTCCCGTTGTAAGGGTTAATGTATTGTTGACATTAGCATCTATATTGCTTAGGGCAACACCATTGCTGGAATTATTTACTGTAAGGTTATAGAATGTTGTTAATGCGGTTCCGCTTATTGTTTGTAAAGAAGAACCATTAAATTCAACACTGCCCGTACCTGAAGAGAACACGGCATTATTTATCCAGTTGCCGGCCAGATAATAAGCACCGTTGCCACCGGCTGTGGCATTATTGGTAAAATTTCCGGTTATGGTCATCGTCCCGGAATTGTCCAAATTACCGGAAGATGCATTATCTGCATTTCCGTTTACTTTAACTATTCCTCCCGTTTTAATCGCGACAACAGCCCCGTTGTTGTAAAATGTCTGGGATTGGACTGTTGTCACGGTAATTAAGAGAAATGCTAATAACAAATATTTTTTCATGCTGATAGCAATTATTTGTTAATAGAATTCATTTCGGATTGATTGAATTTTGATTTTGGAACAAGCAGTTTCCCCTTGCCTGTTTTAGGACATCCGTTATATATGCCCTTAGATTCGGGTTGTCCCCAGATTTCGGGAATAATATATGTATCTGGTTTTTTCTTTGCGACTACTACCTTTTTAGCTTCTGGATATTTTTGCATATACATATCATTACGTTCGGCATATACTGTCCATGACACTTTAGAGTTGGGGACTCCTCCTGCAATTACAAAACTTCCATCCTTGATTTCCTGTTTGATATACAATCCGGGGGCGGGGGCGCCTACCGGGGTTAACTGATAAGAGAAGTTGATGTTGATCGCAGTAAAATAATCGGGAAGACTGATAAGTGCTTCGCCGTTATTATCAAGTTGGGTGTTTCCCCTGTATAAGTTTAACACTTCAGGAGATTCAATGGAAAAGTGTTTTAATATTTTATTTCCCGGATCAAGCGGATGATCAATCACAAATGCTTTAGTGCCAGATGCGCCAAAATTCCCATTACTATATAATCCATATCCATAAGTGTAATCATTAGTTTCTCCCAAAACGCCGATAAATCCAACACCCCAGATACCAACATTGTTGTCAACAAGGCTGGCGCTTACATTTTGTCCATAAACGCCTGCGGCAGGGCCATCATCTGTTTCACCCCATACACCCACATAACCCTGGCCAATAGTTCCAACCGCATTACCAAGAGAAGCTGTTCCGTGATTCAATCCGAACACACCAAACCCGGTCTCATAATTGGTTTCACCTACCGTGCCGTTAAATCCTTTACCCAAAACACCATGTCCTCCTGTTGTACGCAGGTTGTTGCCAAAAATTCCGGCTTCGCCGGTTGCCGTTGATAAAATTTGTCCGCTCACGCCAAAAGCTTTACCACTTGAAGTTCCAAGAACGGCGGTGGTAGGGATTGGGGATCCGCCCACTGTACCATAGTTTGATGCAGTAGTTGCCTGCATGGCAGCATATTGCACACTGGTGGAAGTATTGTCAGCCACAATGGAAGAACCATTACCGCTGTGTGACGATTTCAGGCCGATGGATAATGCATTGGCATCAGTAATGTTGACCGAACTTGTTCCGGTAATTACTATATTTCTACCCAGGCCCGGGCCGCCGCAATCGTAAGCTTGCTGTAACGTACTACAGCCACCGCCACCACCCGTAATGGCGACCCATTGTGTCCCGTTAAAATACCAGAATTGTTGTAAAGAAGTGTCATACACAAGCAATCCGGTTGCGGGAGACGTGATCGCGGTTCTTTGAGCCGTAGTCATCCTGGGCACCAATATCCCTTTACTTGTTGATGTTAAATCAAGAAGTGATGAGTTGTCCGGAGTGTTTGTACCAATACCGACATTTTGTTGTGCAAAAATTTGTTGGTAAAAAACTACAATAAATGTAATAAAAATAAGAATAGCCTTTTTCATTTTTGAAAATTGTTTAATTGTTTCTGATTTATTTTTTTACGAAAATACGTTTATTTTTTTGAAAAGTAAAGAGGTAGTCAATAATTAATGGGTGAAAATTGACAGATTATCGGTGTTTTTCGCTCATTTAAATAAAAATTTCCTATTTGTAACTAATTAATTATTAACTACATATATCTGAAAAACGATATTTTATTTTTAAATATTTTTTTTTGTCTTTTTTTTAGTATATTCGTACCGAAATAGTTGAACTGATGGTCAAAAAGTCAGGAAAAACAATTTTGTCTATAAAACCCCCTAAATTATGAGAAAAAATATTATTGCCATTCGTGCCATTCTTGGCGGTTTTTCACTTTTGCAAAAAAAAGTATTGATTTTTTTATTTAAGAGTCTTGCGGTTTCCTTTATTCTTATTTGCCTTTTTGGCGCAAAGGGAAGTTATGCGGATACGCATACATGGATTGGAACTGCTGCCTCAAGTGCATGGACAACAACAACGAACTGGTCTCCTACAGGTACGCCTGCTGCTGGAGATGCTGTAATTATTGGAGGGACAGCAACAACGATAATTACAGCGGTTCCTAGTATTTCACTTGTTTCAATGACCGTAAATTCAGGTGGAGGTGGAAGTGTTACCCTTCAGTCTTCATCTGCTGTAACGATAACCTTATCAGGGACAGGAAGCGGGGTACTTGTGATTAATAATAATTTAACGCTTGGACCCTATGTGAGTATTTCCAAAAGTAGCACATTAAG
>Ga0116170_10004306_pt1 | contig 13062 bp, 10 predicted proteins | sample AD_JPNHW1_MetaG_FD_89797 | JGI IMG/M metagenome (GOLD analysis project Ga0116170, IMG submission 89797) | Active sludge microbial communities of municipal wastewater-treating anaerobic digesters from Japan - AD_JPNHW1_MetaG | ecosystem: Engineered > Bioreactor > Anaerobic > Digestate | place...
AATTCACCTGAGTATTTCTTATTTGGTATTCCTTTAGGCATAAAAATGTCCCCTTTCGTTAGTCTCAATTTCGGTATATCTCTATTATACCACTTTGTCTAACAAAAGGGGGGCATTTCATTTGATAGAACGGCTGTTATGTATGTTTCTGTCGCTGTGCTTTCACATTTTAGAACAGATACTACTGTGGAGCATTATATTGGGAAATAATTATAAAATACATTGCATAAATTTACATAATATGATATAATTATCAATGTATTTTAGTGGAATTGTTAAAGTGGCTATGTGGTTGGAGTTATAGGGGATTGTATTACATAAATTTAAATTAGCACATTGATATAAAAGGAAGTGTATTAAATGAAGATAGCTATATTACATTTAAGTGATTTTCATATTCTTGCAGGTGAAAGATTTCTTTCCGAAAAAATCAAAAGGTTTGGGGATTCACTAAATATACTAGGTAATGTGGATGAATATGTTATTGTGTTTTCGGGAGATCTTGCAAATTCAGGTAAAGCTAATGAATATAAGTGTTCAAGATACATTATTGGCCAGATAATATATGATATTAAACAAAAAAATGACAACAAGTCTGTAGATTTACTAATGGTTCCCGGAAATCACGATTTGACACTAACAAAAGAATCCAGAGATAGTTCTGTGATTCAAGAGGCTTATGAAAAAAAATCAATAGAGCATAATGTAATAAGTGAGATTGAACTTTTAAATAATTATTATTTTTATTCTCATGCAAATACGCGTGTTCCATATGATAAAATTCTTGAAAGACGATTTTGCACTTATAACGATGAATACAAAATTCAATTTAATTTAATCAATACCTCATTATTTTCAACACTTAAACCGGATGATAAGGAATTGCATTATTTCCCTAAGGATAAAATTGGGCTATTAAAAAAACAAAATGAGGCCAACCTCTGTATCACAGTAATGCATCATAGCTGTGAGTGGTTCAACTGGCAATATCAGTCGGATTTAGAAAAAGCTATTATAAACAGTTCCGAATTATTACTTACAGGACATGATCATTGTGGAAAAGCTAAAAATATATCAATTGATAACAGTATGGATACGTGGATGTCTTGTGCGGGAGAAATGAAATTCTCTAATATTGATTATGAAGATTCATTTAATACTATACTTATTGATACAAATGCAAATACTTTTTGTGGTTATATTTTTAGTTGGGACCCAAAAGAAAAAATATATGTTCATAAAATACTTGTTGATAATAAACATTTACAAAGTAGAACAAGCCAATTAATACCTTTGCCAAGTTATTTAAAAGAATTAAAAGAAGATACATGTAATCATTCAGAAGATTTTACAAAATATTTTGTTTTTCCTAAGCTAATTAGTGAACAAAAAAATGAATTTAGTAAATATGTTAAAGTTTTAAGCTCTGAGGAATTACTTAACTTCATTAGTACTCAAAAGAGAGTATTAATTAGCGGATCCTCAAGCTCTGGAAAATCAACTTTGCTTAAATATTTGTATTGTTCTATTTTTACATCAAAGACACCGTTGTTTTTATCAATTGATTCCACAACAAAAATAAAAACTCAAAATTTTATTAAGCATTTATTTGAAGATCAATATGGTGATGAACCAGTATTATTTGAAAAATACCAACAACTTGAAAAAGATAAAAAGATTTTAATCATTGATGGATGGGACAGGCTTTGTAGTTCAAAAATTCAGGATAATTTATTAACAATAATTAATGAAAATTTTAATTATATTATTATAAGTGAAAATACTACACAACAAAGCCTAATAGATTCTGTTAAAGATGAAATTAACAAGGAGCATTCTTTTCATGAATTGAGGATTAAGCCTTTTTTTGCAGAAAAACGTAATCAGCTTGTTAGAAACATATGCTCGCTTAACAGTTCATACAATGATGAAGATATTAATAAAGTAAATAAATTGATTGATAGCTTAGTAAATAATAACAGCGGATTATTTTCATTAGATCCTGGGTTTATTATTAGATATACTGATTATTTTATCAAAGATCATTTTTATGATTATACAAAAGGTGAAGCTGTCTTTAGCAAAATATTTGAACATGAAATTCAGAGTTCAATTATTTTATTTACAAAAAAAGCTGATGTTGATGAAATAATTACCACGTTTGAAGAATTAGCAGGATACATCTATACTTCACGAAATGATTTGTTGAAAATCGGAGATTTTAGTGCAGTAATAAAAAAATATAATGAAGATTATAGCGTTGATATAAATGCAAATGATGTTTTATCAATTGGACTAAGATCAAAATTATTACGACAAACTGAAGATTTATCTATATATTTCTCAAATAAAAATTATCTCGCCTATTTTATCGCGAAATATTTATTGAGGCTTTCACTAAGTGGCGATATGGATTATTCAGGAATTGAATATGCATTGCATAATATATGTTTCGGAATTAATTCAGATATAATTCTTTTTATTTCGTATTTATCCAGTAATACAAGAACGGTTATGTCTATCGCTAATCAAGCCGGTGAATTGCTATCTCCGTGGGAAGAACTAAATTATGAAGAAAATAATATCAGTTTTATGCGTAGTTTAAAACATAATCAGATTAAAGCTCCTACAAAAGAAGATCATGATAACGTTAAAATTGAAAAAGAACGCATTGAGGAAATGCAATACCCAGAGGAAATAATTGAAGCAAAAGGACTGTTTCAATATGATGAAGAAGATATTGATAAATTTCCATATCGTTTAGTTCGGGCCATTAAATATACTGAAATGCTTTGCAAGTCGTTGCCTGCATTTAATAGCATGTTAAAGCGTACACAAAAAGATAATCTTATTGAATCAATATACTCATATCCACATAAAATTGCATTTGCTCTTTTAAAGCCACTTGATAACAATATTGATAATTTATGTAATGAATTATTAGAATTAGCTAAAGAAACCGGCTTTGAAAAAAAATCAGGACAACCATTTTCAAAAGATGATATTATTGACATGATTAATGAGCATTCTAAAGCAATTGTTTTGAGTATATATGACCACTTTGCAGAATTATGTACAAGTTCTAAAACAATAAGTCTTTTGAGCGAAAAAGAAGTCGCTGGAACATACCAGCGGATACAAAAATTAATGATAAAAGAAAATTCAGGAGATACTGAATCTTTCTTAAAAGAAGCTGATATTATTCTTAAAAATTCAAAAGATGATCAAGTTAAAAACATGGTTAAACTTATCGTAAGAAAGCACTTACTATGTAAAGAGATGCATCATAGTAGAAGACAACAAATAATCGATAAGTATTTAGGAGAAGCCGCAAGAAAGCCTATGCTTTTACAATCAAATTAATAATATAAAATAGTATTACCGTGTCGGTCCTGCCCCAACTTGGCCGTTTTTGTTTCAGAGATTACGACCTAACTACTGAAACAATTAATAGGCGTGTCATCTAGCCACGCTGACGGTAATACTATTCACTTATATTATATATAATGTTTGTCTTGGTTATTCTGTTAATGTGTAAAAATTTAATTATATTGTTATCTATTAGTAAAACCTTATTTCGCATTATTGAATACTATCTTGCTCGATTCAATATAAAATTGAAGAAAGACTCCATCTTGCTCTCATACCCATCCCCCAGACCACTTTCATGGTCTGGGGATTTTTTATGCCTTCTCAAGTGCGAAAAATGTCAAAAAATATGATATTTACATATTCAATATTAACATTTTTTCTGTCTCCGAATAGAATATAAGTAATTATATTGAAGGAGGTTTAGAAATTGAAAGAACTTAATCCTAAAAAAGTATTTGTGCAATATCGCGATATAATGAAACCATATGATCCTGTCATTAGCAGAAAATATACTATTACCCACTCGGATACAACAGCTGAGCTATTTGTGTTTGTGGCCGAAAATTATGCTGAAGATCAAATTACCAAAATGCATGACGAGGTAAGAATTGCTTGGGAGCAAACCCAAAAAGGACTTGCGCTAATTGGTTCTGTGATTGTGGATGGTAAAGATGTTAGTGGAAATTCTTATATTAGAAATAAGATTTTCTATAACGAAATGCCTACCGCACTACAAGCCTTACGCCAAGCTGACAGATTCTTATTTGACAAAGAGCCGGCTCTTGACAACACACCGATATTTATTCACTTTATCTCAAGTAACCCTGCATATGATAAGACATATAATTTTAAAGTTATTGGAAACTACAAGTAAATCAATATTTACCAAATGCCTAATCTATACTTGCATTTAGCTACTAAGATTTTATTGAGCATAGGAAAAAAGTAACCTTTTTTGAGTTTTTTCTTATACTTAATTAGCCCCACCAACTCAGGTGATTGAGTATGGTGGGGTGTTTTGTGTATCAAGATATGTTTGCTGAGCTTCTGCCATCGCCTTTTTTCCATATAAATAAGTAATTTTCATTCTTTCGTATTCTATTTCAGGAATAAGAATTGAATATTTTTGACATGCATTTTGCAATGGGACTCCTAGATTTTCAACTTCAAAAAGAATCTCGCGAAAGATTTCGGGCAAAGAACCTCTTTTAGGTTTTAAAACAAAATCTACTGACTGATCATTTACTTGCGTTAAGTAGTCCTCTGTTGTTTCATATTCTTTTGCAAGAGCGTAGAATCGTTGCCTTGACAGATTTGATAATCCTAAGGCTTTTTCTGTGGTTATATAATAACCCTGCCATGCCCAGTATAATTGAATAAACTTTTCATCAATTTCCTTCTTTATGCGGCCTACACTAGATTGCGTTTCAGAATTTAAGAAATATTTAAGTTCATTTAATAAATAATCAAGACTTGATATTTTATTCTTGTCAAATTCTCCCGCCCAGTCAGCTGTTGAAAATTTGCTTAATCCTGTTTGCTTATTTGAATAATCGGGAATAAGCAATCCGATATAGTTATTTGCTATATACTCATACCATTTTAATATGCTTTTTTTAGTACCAAATGATTTTAGACTATAAATAACAATTACATCACCGGGGCGTGATGTTTCAACTAACTCGCGCAGTTTAGGACGGTCAGCATCAAGCTTAGGTATAAATTCAATAATAATGTTTTCTTCTGGAAGAAACATTGATCGTAAGCTTTTATATGCGGTTGTATTTTTTACGTTCTTCATACGGTTTGAATCAAATCCCTCTTTATTACTTGTAATTGAACCATAGCCATACATATTTCCCATAAGTTCGCCCCTCTCCATATTTTGTTGATGTAATTATACCACTTTGTTTGGTAAAAGTCAATACTTTGTGCAAAAGTATAAAGTCTGTGTTTATTATTAGCAAAAATATATAACATTGTATTTATATCTTGACTTTGTTCTTAAAATATGGTATAATGCAATTGTAGACCAACAACGACCAAATTAATGAGGTGATGTAAATGTAAAAAATGAAAGGAGGACATCAAAATGCTTGAGAATTATAACGATGTTTTAACCGCGGAGGAATTAATTGAGATTTTACGAATTAGTAGGGGTACTGTTTATTCATTGTTAAAGTCAAACACTATAAAATCCATTCGCATTGGTCATACATACAGAGTTCCTAAACAATATCTTAGAGAATATCTCGGAATTTAGTGCGAAAGGAGGAATATATATGTCAAAGAAAACAATAAATGCAAAGCAGGATGGCTATTCAGCATCAATACAATATAAGAAATCCATGTGCTACGTTGTTATACGATATAAAGACGAAGGTAAAGACAAAAGCAAATGGTTTTCAACAGGTTTGCTTGAATCCGCAAAATTATCTGATAAAAAAGAGGCCCTTTCTCATAAATTAAATGAATTTACGATAGAAATGAATAAGGCTAAATTGCATAATGACTCAGATGATATATATTTTCATGAATATCTTGAAAACTGGATAAACAAGAAAAAATTGCTATGCAATGCAAAACAACTCAGACAATCAACTTTTGATTCTTATGAAAATAGAGTTAAAAAGCACTTCATTCCATATTTTAAAAAACTTAATATCAAAATCGGAAATATAAAAACCGCTGACATTGATAAATATTTTACAAGCAAACTATGCGGCGGCCGTTGCGATACCAGCGAAGGCGGTTTGTCCCAACGAACAATTCATGACCATTTAGTATTACTTAAACAAATATTTTCTGATGCAATTAATATTGATGAAATAATTGTAAAGAATCCAACAGCAAAAATTAAAATTGCAAAAGTTAACAAGTACGATATCAGTAAGAGAAACATTATTCAAACAAGTGAAGATATAAGTAGGTTCTTAAAAACAATTTCTAACGAAAAACTTGTAGTACAACTGGCTTTCAAATTAGCTCTTTACTGTGGCTTACGTCGTTCCGAAGTATGTGGTCTTAAGTGGGAATCAATAGATTTTGTAAATAATAAAATTCAAATTAAACATACAGTGGTTAGAAATAATAGCGGAATTGATGCTTCAGATAATACAAAAACCCTTTCCAGCAAAAGAACACTAAACATAAGTGAAAAAATAAAAAATGACTTTCATCAGTTGAAAAAATTTCAAGATGAAAATAAAACACTTTGTGGAAACTGTTATATAGATAGCGACTACGCTTTTTGTTGGGAAGACGGTCGTCTTATTGCCCCAGATTACCTCACTAAAAAACTTTCGAATATTCTTAAAAATAATGGTCAAAAGCATATGAGATTTCATGATTTAAGACATTCCGCAGCAAGTATTCTCTTTAATAATGATGTACAAGCAAAAAACATTCAAGAATTTCTTGGGCACTCAGACATTAGCACAACGATGAACATATATACTCATACCAGTACTGATATAATGGCACAGACATGCGAGAAACTCACAAATATTTTGGAAAGAAATTAATATCAGAATTTTGTTAGAACTTTTGTTAGAACTGATAAAAAACATTAGATTTATTGGAAAATAAAAAATGCTCAAGCCCCTTAAATTAGGACTTGAGCGGTGGTCGAGGTGACGGGATTCGAACCCACGGCCTCTACGTCCCGAACGTAGCGCTCTACCAAACTGAGCCACACCTCGTAAAACATGCTATTAAAACTTGCTAAATTATTATATCACACAAAATATTTAATGTAAATACCATTTTTGAAATTTAGAGATATTTATTGCTAAAATATCAAAGATGAGTGACAGTAACTTCAAAAAAATATGAAATCCCGATAAATTTTTTGTAAAAAGAATACATTTATCAGCTTAACAAGAAAGTTCTTTTGACATTTTGATTATTTTATACGTCAAGTTTAAATTATAAAAATCACCATTTTGCTCTCAAAATCATACAGTATATATAAATACTGTTGAATTTGGGAGGATTTTTTATGGGGTATACATTATTCGCAATTCTTATAATATTTTCTATTATTGTTGTTATTGAATTTACGAAGATTATAACACGATATTTTTTGGCGAATAAAAAAGAAACTGATATTATTACCGTTTTGCCTATCAGCGGGAGGATTGAAGATGTCGAATATCTCATACGTCAGCTTATGTGGAAATCAAATTGGGAAAAATCTTCACAAAAACTTATTCTTCTCAATTTGGGTGCAGACGACGAAACGGTAGGGATCTGTAAAAATCTTTGCAAAGATAATTTATCACTGAAATTTTTTACTCCCAAAGAACTTGAAGAATTTCTTGGCAGTTACAGTGCAAAATAAAGTATAAAAAACTTGCGCCGAAGTTACAAAGTATGCTATAATATATCAATACATCGGCTGATTAAAGGAGCAGAATTATGAATGACAGTGTAAAAGACAGGATTATTGCTCTTACTGATGAGCTTAATCGGCACAATTACAATTATTATGTTCTTGATAATCCGGAAATTGAAGATTATGAATACGACATGAAAATGCAGGAACTTAAAAAGCTTGAGGAGGATTATCCCGAATTAGCTTCAGATAATTCACCGACAAAGCGTGTCGGGGGAGAAGCCCTGAATAAGTTTGAAAAGGTTTCTCATTCTGTTCAAATGGGGAGCCTTCAGGACGTTTTCTCCTTTGAACAGGTTAAGGAATTTTTTGAACGCTGTGTAAATACCGTGAAAAACCCAATATTTATCGTTGAGCCGAAGATAGATGGTCTTTCGGTTTCGCTTGAGTATAAGGACGGAGCTTTTTTCAGAGGTTCAACACGCGGTGACGGTCTTGTCGGCGAGGATATTACCAATAACCTTAAAACCGTTAAATCTATCCCTTTGAAGCTTAACACCGTCGTCCCTTTTATTGAAGTGCGCGGTGAGGTATATATGCCGAAAAAAAGCTTTTTTGCTCTTGTTGAGGAACAGGAGCTTAACGACGAGCAGCCCTTTAAAAATCCGCGTAATGCCGCCGCAGGTTCATTAAGACAAAAAAATCCTAAAATAACTGCAAAGCGAAATCTTGATATATTTGTTTTTAATGTTCAGACCGCCGACGGAATTACCTTTGATTCTCACAAACAATCTCTTGATTTGCTTAAAGAGCTTGGGTTTAAGGTTATTCCGAGTTATATTGAATGCACCTCATGCGATCAGATTTTAAAAAGAATTTCAGAAATCGGCGAAGAAAGAAACAAATATAAATACGACATTGACGGCGTTGTAATAAAGGTGGATAATCTTGAACAACGGGAAGTTTTGGGGAAAACCTCAAAGGTTCCTAAATGGGCGGTTGCATATAAATTTCCGCCTGAGGAAAAGGAAACCGTTCTTAAAGAAATTGAAGTGAATGTCGGAAGAACCGGCGCAATAACCCCCACGGCGGTATTTGATTCCGTGCTTCTTGCGGGAACGAGCGTCAGCCGTGCAGTTCTTCACAATCAGGAATTTATCGACGAGAAAGACATTCGTATCGGCGACACAATTTTGGTGCGAAAAGCCGGTGAAATAATCCCTGAGGTAATTAAAAGTGTAAGGCATGGCGAAAATTCCATACCATATAAACTTCCCGAATTTTGTCCTGCCTGCGGAACGTCGTCCGTCAGATATGAAGATGAAAGCGTTCTGAGATGTCCGAATGTTGACTGTCCTGCACAGCTTTTGCGGAACATAATTCATTTTGCAAGCAAAAGCGCAATGAATATCGAGGGCTTGGGTCCTGCAGTTGTTGAAACGCTTTTGAAAAATGAATTAATTAATTCGGTGGCGGATTTATACATTCTTAAAGCCGACGATTTAATAAAGCTTGACAGATTTGCAGAAAAATCCGCAGAAAATCTTTTAGATGCGATTGAAAAATCAAAATCTGCTCCTCTTGACAGGCTTATTTTCGGACTTGGAATAAGAAATATCGGTCAAAAGTCTGCAACATTATTATGTGAAAAATTCCCGTCAATGGATCGTATAATGAATGCAAAAGCTGATGAAATTGCCTTAATTGAGGGCTTTGGCTCGGTAATGGCGGAAAGCATTGTAAGCGCCTTTTCAGAAGATCACAGAATTAAGCTTGTGGAACGGCTCAAAGAATACGGTCTTAACATGAATTTTCAGTCAAAAGTGAGCGATTTAAGGTTTGGCGGAATGACTTTTGTTCTTACCGGAACGCTCCCCACGCTTTCTCGTGATGAAGCAACTGATATTATTGAGAGATTAGGCGGGAAAACCTCCTCCTCAGTTTCTAAAAAAACAACCTATGTTCTCGCGGGTGAGGATGCAGGAAGCAAGCTTGTCAAGGCACAGTCTTTGGGACTTGAAATTATAGATGAAGAACAATTTTTAAATATAACTAAATAAGGAATGGTGAAAAATGAATATTGATATCAAGCATGTTGCAAAGCTTGCAAGATTAAGAATTGAGGACGAAAAGCTCTCGAAATTTGAAAATGATATGCAGGCGATTGTAAATATGGTCGAAAATCTCCCTGAAATTAAAGAAGAGCTTGTTCTTGATAAGGACAACGCTATGGTATTGAGGCATGATACAGCCGAAATCAGGAAATTCACAAGGGACGAGCTTTTAAAAAATGCTCCGCATATTCAGGCGGGATGTTTGGTTGTACCTAAGACAGTAGAATAAGGAGTTGTAAAAATTGGAACTATACGAAAAATCGGCACATGAGCTTTCAGAAATGTTAAAAAATAAAAAATGCAGTGCGGTTGAATTAACCGAATCTGTTTTTAAAAGAATTTCAGATGTTGAAGAAAAAGTTGACGCTTATCTGACAATATGTAAGGATACTGCGCTTGAAGAGGCAAAAAAAGTAGACGAAAAGCTTTCAATAGGCGAAAAACTTCACCCCCTCGCAGGAATTCCGATAGGAATAAAGGACAATATTTCAACCAAAGGAATAAAAACCACCTGCGCATCTAAAATGTTAGGTGAATATGTTCCGCCGTTTGATGCTTCAGTTATGAACAAAATTAAAAGCGCGGATATGGTTATTACCGGTAAGCTCAATATGGACGAGTTCGCTATGGGCTCCTCAACGGAAAATTCATATTTTAAGACAACAAAAAATCCATATGACCTTTCAAGAATTCCGGGAGGCTCCTCAGGAGGCTCCGCTGCCGCAGTTGCTGCTGGAGAAGCTGTTGTTTCACTGGGTTCTGATACTGGAGGCTCTATTCGTCAGCCCGCGGCATATTGCGGAGTTGTCGGCTTAAAGCCTACTTACGGAAGTGTTTCAAGATATGGTCTTGTTGCTTTTGCATCTTCACTCGACCAGATTGGTCCAATAGGTAGAAATGTTACTGACGTTGCAATGCTCCAGTCGGTTATCTGCGGTCATGATAAAATGGACGCAACATCTAAAAATATTGAGTATCCCGACTTTACAAAATCCCTTTCATCAAATGTCAAGGGTCTTAAAATAGGAATTCCTAAGGAGTATTTTGGCAAGGGAATAGACTCTTCGGTTAAAACTTCTGTTATGAATGCTGTTAAAGAGCTTGAAAATAACGGCGCTGTTGTAAAAGAAATTTCACTTCCAAGTACGGATTATGCAATCAACGCTTATTATATCCTTTCGTCAGCAGAGGCATCGTCAAACCTTGCACGCTTTGACGGCGTAAAATATGGCTACCGCACTGAAAACTACAACGGACTTGTTGATATGTATGAAAAGACAAGAAGCGAGGGCTTCGGCGACGAGGTTAAGAGAAGAATAATGCTCGGCACTTTTGTTTTAAGCAGCGGATATTACGACGCATATTACAAAAAAGCAAAGCTTCTCCAGAAAAAAATATCAGACGAATTTAACGGCGCGTTTAGTGATGTTGACATTATCGCAACGCCGACAACTCCGTCTGCTGCATTTAAAATCGGTGAAAACATCGGCGATCCGCTTAAAATGTACGCAACCGACATTTGTACGGTTACAATAAATATTGCAGGACTTCCCGCTGTCAGCTTACCTTGCGGAAAAGATAACGGAATGCCTGTCGGAATGCAGTTTATTGCCAACAAATTTAATGAACAGACCCTTTTGAATGCGGCGTTCGGGTATGAACAAATTGTCGGCGGATTTAATTCCGTTGCGGCAATAAAGTAAGAAAGGGTGAACGAAATGAACAAAGATTATGAAATGGTTGTCGGACTTGAAGTTCACGCAGAATTAAATACTGAATCTAAAATTTACTGCAGCTGTAAAAATGCTTTCGGGCTTGAAGTAAATACACAGGTTTGCCCTATATGTATGGGTATGCCGGGAACGCTTCCAACCTTAAACGAAAAAGTAGTTGACTATGCTATAAAGATGGGACATGCGCTTAATTGTACAATCAACAGCGTATGCAAACAGGACAGAAAGAATTATTTTTATCCCGACCTGCCAAAGGCATATCAGATTTCTCAGGCTGAGGTTCCGCTTTGTCAGAACGGTCATCTTGATATAATGATTGACGGTGAGATAAGAACAATAGGGGTAACGAGAATTCATATAGAGGAGGATGCGGGAAAGCTACTACATGATGAAGCTTTTGCAGGATCATTGGTGGACTTGAACAGATGCGGCGTTCCTCTTATTGAAATTGTATCTGAGCCGGACATTCGTTCATCCGCGGAAGCAAAAGCTTATCTTGATACAATAAAGTCAATTCTTCAGTATATAGATATTTCTGACTGTAAAATGCAGGAGGGATCTATCCGATGTGACGTGAACGTTTCTGTCCACAAAAAAGACGAACCTTTCGGAACACGCTGTGAGATGAAGAATGTAAACAGCTTCAGTGCGGCGGTAAGAGGAATTGAATATGAATACAGCCGTCAGGTTGCGTTGATTGAGGCGGGCGGAACTGTCGTACAGGAAACACGCCGCTGGGACGATGTAAAGGGCGAAAGCATTACAATGAGAAGCAAGGAAGATGCTCAGGATTACAGATATTTCCCTGAGCCGGATTTACTTACTATTGTTGTGGATGAAGAAAAAATCAAGGCGATTAAAGAAAGTCTTCCTGAACTTCCTAATATTAAGGTAATGAGATATGTAAAGGAATTAGGCTTGACACAGATTGATGCTACTTTGATTACCGAAGCACTTGATAAATCAAAGCTTTTTGATGATACGGTTAAGCTCGGAAAAGGCTCCCCAAAAGGAATTGCAAAGTGGATCTTGAGCGATATTTCAAAATACATCAACGAAACGGGAAAAGATATAAATTCAACCCCGCTTACCGCAAAAAGATTGGGTGAGATGGTTGAAATTATAGAAAAAGGAACAATTTCAAACGCGGCAGGGAAGACGGTATTTGAAACCATTCTCAGCGATGATAAAGACCCCTCTGTAATTATTGAGGAAAAGTCACTTGCTCAGAATTCCGACAATGATTTTCTTGAAAACATCGCAAAAGAAGTTATTTCAAATAACGAGAAATCCGTTACGGATTACAAAAACGGAAAAACGAACGCCTTAGGTTTCCTTGTTGGACAGTGTATGAAGGCTTCAAAAGGAAAAGCAAATCCGGGAATGATGAAAGAAATTGTTGAAAAGTATCTGGCTGAATAAAATACTCCCTGTCTTGAAATAGTCTGGGAGATACAGGAATTAAAAAAATAAACATGGTATCATTGCACTATGCAGTGACACCATG
>Ga0116170_10004308_pt1 | contig 13061 bp, 10 predicted proteins | sample AD_JPNHW1_MetaG_FD_89797 | JGI IMG/M metagenome (GOLD analysis project Ga0116170, IMG submission 89797) | Active sludge microbial communities of municipal wastewater-treating anaerobic digesters from Japan - AD_JPNHW1_MetaG | ecosystem: Engineered > Bioreactor > Anaerobic > Digestate | place...
GTCTGTCGAAGCGAACGATCTTCAGCGATCCGCAACGCTTTGATGTACTCTCCAAAGTCCATTTCTTCGGTGGATTTCATATCGATCCTCCTTTGCTCTGATGTGTGAGTCAATCCTACCACGGGAACGAGTGTTTGTCAATCTGTAAATATCTACATATTCTCAAAATGTCATTATGACAGTCATATGACTGATGGCCGGAAATTGGCAACCGGGAAAGCAAGCGATAAACCGTTGATAATACGATAGAATCTGTATCCATGGATTATGTGACCGTGGTCGCGAGGCATGAGCTAGGCGGGCGTATCCTGCCGGTGGCTTTTCCGTGGAATGAACGGCTGTGGATCACCCAGCTCGAAACGGCAACGGTATGCCGTGACGGCAGGATCGAATTCTGCTTTAAAAAGCAGGTTCAAGGTTGCAAAATAGCCATTTCAAGGTTGCAAAAAGTGGCCTGGTTTTGCAAACTTTAAATGGCCTGAAACCCTTGAAATTCCTACATTTTTTCGTCAAGGTTGCAAGAATTCACAGGGCGTCGTTGTTTTGCAATCTTACGCAATTGCAGCATGATATATATGGTTGCAATGATACTCGAATCGTTTAAATTAACTTTAGGGAATCGCTGATCAATGGCACTCAACGCGAAACGGACACAGGATAGCACGTGAAACGATAATCCTGTGAACGAAAACGTGTCGCTAAGCGTGAAAAAGCACTCTGCCGTGGTAATGGGGCACTTCTTGAGCCCCGAAGGGCAGAGTTAGCCCCTGCAAATTCCAAGTCTTCGACCAGCACGGGCGCACATCCAGAGATTATTACTGGCGAATAACACGAACAGACGGTTGAGGTTTTTGGCGATTCCCCGATACACTGTCTTACGAAAACCACACTGTACCTTGATGAACCGAAAAGGATGCTCCACCTTGCTGCGAACTGATGATTTCTGTCGTTCGATGAGCCGTTCCCAATCCTGTCCTCTATTATCCTTCATGCGATGCAGTTTCCCCGGACGGCGGTTGGTGCGATAATCGATACTGGCAAGATGTTCGTCTGTGCGTATTTCCTCGCGTTTCTCAAGACCAAGATATCCGGAATCGCCATAAACGACAGTATCATCTTCGCGAATCAGTTGCGATGCCACCGTGATATCGTGTACATTGGCAGAAGTTGCGGCGACGGCAACAACATAGCCCGTGCCCGCATCCACGCCGATATGGGTTTTCATGCCAAAGCGCCATTCCTTGCCCTTCATGGTTTGGCACATTTCGGGGTCGCGAGCCTTCTCAGCATTCTTGGTGGAAGAAGGCGCATTGATGATGCTTGCGTCAACGATCGTACCGCCGTGCATGATGCAGCCGCCATGCTCCAACCCTGCTTGAATAGCCTTGAACATTGCTTCGCCCAGTTTGCTTTCTTCCAGCAGATGGCGGAAATGCAACAGCGTGGTTGCGTCCGGAGCCTGCTCCTCCATGAAGTTGATCCCCATAAACTTACGGAAAGAGTAGCTGTCGCAGATCGCGTCCTCAACCCCTTCATCCGAAAGGTTGAACCAGCATTGCAGCAGGTACATTCGCAGCATGATCTCGATTCCTCTGGGTGGTCTGCCACGATTCCCCTTGAAATACAAGGGCTTGATGAGTTCCACCCATTCACTCCAGGGTATCATGTCCTCCATGATATCCAGAAAGTATTCACGTTTGGTTTTCCGCTTGCGTCCACTGTACTCAATATCGCTGAACGTCTGTTGCTTCATGATGCTCACCGCCATTGTTTGATGGCTCTATTATACCATGATTCCCGATTGGGGTCATTTAATCAGTGGTTCCTTAGTATTGACAAACTAAGCAACTTCCAATATAATGCAATTAGCCTCAGAGAGAGGAGGGGAAGAGGGTGTCCCGAGCTCCGTAGAATTTGAAAGGCGACAGCGCCGAGAAGGTCTGATATACTTGAGTTGCACAAACAAGAAATCAGACGATCGAGAAGGAGCTGTCACCCATGAAAGAATACCAGAAGGAACAGGCATCGGTCAAGGGAAGCATCGAGGTCTTGGACGCGGAATTACTCACGACCCTGGCGAGCGAAGGGCTGTTGGCCCTGTCTTTGCAGGTTGGGCTTGAGGTATTCCGTCAGATGCTGGACACAGATGTCGAGGCATTGGCCGGGGCCAAGGGGACACATAACCCGAATCGGGACGCATACCGGCACGGCACGGAACCAACACGGGTGGTCATGGGCGGTCAGAAGGTAGCCGCACAGCGCCCGCGCGTTCGGAGCAAGGATGGCGCGGAGCTTCAATTGCCGACGCTGGGCCTGTTTCAGAACGAGGATCCGTTGAATCGGGCATTGCTCTCCCGACTGTTGAGCGGCGTGAGCACGCGGAAATACGCGCGCACCGTGGATGAACCAACGGAAGATGCGTCGTGCGTGAGCAAGAGCGAGGTCAGCCGCCGGTTCGCGCAGGCGATGGAAACAGAGATGGATGAATTCTTCAAGCGCCGGATCGAGGGCAGATATCCCATTTTAATGATGGACGGGCTTTCGCTGGGGAAGATGACGATCATAGCGGCAATGGGGATCGATGCGGAAGGCAGGAAACGCATTCTGGGTCTGGTCGAAGGCGGATCGGAGAACAGCGAAGTCGTGAAAGCGCTGTTGGCCGATATGATTACGCGTGGTCTTGATCCCTCCGAACCTCGGCTGTACGTTCTGGATGGCGGGAAAGCACTCCACAAAGCAGTGACGGACGTGTTTGGCAAGAGGGCCATCATTCAGCGCTGCCAAGTTCATAAGAAGCGCAATGTGCTTGCGCACCTGCCGGAATCGGAACAGACGCGGGTATCCATCGCCCTGACAATGGCATACCGCGAGTTTGATTATACGAAGGCCAAGTCGGCGCTGGAGCTTCTGTTGAAGGATCTTTCGTACCGATACCCGAAGGCCGCGGACAGTCTGCGGGAGGGCCTGGAAGAAACGCTGACCGTCCACCGCCTGAAGCTGCCGGGGCTTCTGCGCCAGACGCTTAATTCGACCAACGCGATGGAATCCGCCAATTCCGTGTGCATGGGGATCATCCGCCGCGTGTGCAATTTCAAGAATGGCGCGATGACACTGCGTTATGCTGCCGCTGGCTTTCTGGAAGCAGAGCGCGGTTTCCGCCGGATCAAGGGCTTCAGGCAGATTCCCGTCTTGCAATCTGCTCTTGTCAGATTGACAGAAACAGGCGATTGGGCTACACTGGAATCTGTATAGGCAACGAGCTCAGTGCCCTCTCGACGTTCTCGCTCTTCTTCAAATTCCACGGCGGTTGGGACAGGCTCCGTTTGCGGGAATGGCCTTCCTGTCGTTGTTGGCGTGCGTATGGATTTTGATCGTTGTGAAAAGCCACAAATCGAGGAGAAAATCAGTTTGAGAAGCGCCTTGGATTCATACGGGCAACGCTGTATTGGAACGAGGAATTGAGACTATTCGATCAAGCCACAGTTAAACGACTATCGCCGGAACGAAAGATCAACCATAACGGAACCTATTTGTTTCATTGGACTTGGAGGCAACCATGTTTTACGGGAATTATCGTTTCGAAGGCCCCCCGAAGAAAAAGTATAATCTGTTTCGCGTGTTTCTTCTTGTGACTGTTTTGATATGTCTATTGGTCAGTATCATTGTAATAGCTTCCTATCTGATCCATTCCGCACAAAATCAAAAAGCCCAGCAAGAAATGGCGGCCGAATTTCATCAAGACAGTGTGGTGGCCGGGGCCGCAGCTCAAACGATAAGTTACCAAAGCAGCCCGACTGTTGTGCCATCCACACCTACCGCCAAGTATGTGTTTGAAGCAACCCCCACATTGTCGCCAACTCAAAGCCAAAAATTCTTTCAGGTGGTCGGGATTCCAACACAGGAATTCAGGTCTCTAATCAGGAAGAACCCGGACGTCATCGGATGGATTACAATCGATGGAGTTGTTGATCAGCCTGTTGTATTCCGTGACAACACCTATTACATGACACATGACGTTAATCGGAATCCGAACAGCTGCGGCGCGATCTTTCTGGATGAGGATCACCCGATCCATGAAGAGTCTCAAAATCTGCTTATCTACGGCCATAACATGAAAGATCAATCGATGTTTGGAAAACTTCAAAAATATCTGGATATTGTGTTCCTTCGGAATCACTATACCATCACTTTTTCCACTCGATACGATACCTTCACCTATCTGATTTTCTCCGTTGCGCATCTGTCAGTTAATCCAAATTCACAAGGATTTTTGTGCTTTTGGGAGCACCCAAAATTTGAAAACGCAGAGGCATTCCGATCCTATATCGCAAGTATAAACAAGCATTCCATTTTCACACCCTATCTGGCGGTGGATGAAAATGACACGCTTCTGACGTTGGTGACCTGCGACGGGAATGATGAGGAGCGATTGGTTATTTTTGCACGGCGGCAACGTCAGAGCGATACCCCGGAAAGTATACGTCATGCGCAATTAAACCTTGTTCCACGTTAAAAACGCGATTTAGCGTTCAAAGGCTCACAAATGGCGCACTTTCTAAAATGCCGGAACCGTACCGTATCCAAACATCAACTGTGGTTCCATCACAGTTATCGATCAGCGTTTTGCCTAAAACAGAATGAAGGACTTGGTGATCTTCGAAGGTTTGATGCCTTTCGAGGGTTCGTTATCGCCGGCACGTGGCGGGGGTTGCGTTGTCAATGGCGGTTGAGCCTATCCAGCAAATGGGTCGTGTAATGAAGCGTTTTTGTTGGGCATGTATCTACACAGTGCCCACAGCCTACACAAAGGCTGTGGCAGACTGGCGCCTTTTTTTCAGCATAATCCCTGACATCGATCGACATGGGGCAAACCGCTGTACACCGGCCACATTTGATACATTTGGCGAGGTCTGTCTGAATACGTTGCCCGCCGATTTTCGCAAGCCCGGATAGGACTGTACCCAATGGACAGTAGTAGCAATAGCCTCGCCCTAAAAATGCCACCCAGAAGAACATCGCCATTAAAAGCTCCCCCGTGAGGTAGATATAGGTTTCGGCTTTTGCCAGTGAGGCTCGCAACGCTGCGGGTGTAATGCCCAACAGGGATGCCGTCCACCAAACTGTAAAGAAGCACGCAATAGCAAAGAGCGCCCATCTTGCTGTTTTAAGCAGGGATTTCTGTCGGTTGCTGGGTTTATGCCCTGTGCCCAGCAGAGGCATCGCGGGTTCGAACACTTCAGCCGCAAAGCCATTAAACAGGCAGAGCATGGAGCACTGCAACCGACGGCCGAACAATACCGTACCCACAAAAATGAAAACCGTTGCGATTCCGTAAAAAATGAGAACACCCATAACGCCGGCCGTCCCCCACAGGGGAGCACGGCTCGTGTAGAAGGCAGAGGTTCTGTCCAGAAGTTGAAGCGGCGTTGTGGTCCAAGGTAACGGCATTGTAAAGAAGTACCACTCGCTGTTGCCGGTAGTCAGGGGCAAGGCGATGTGCACCAGCAGGGCCGAAACGGTAAATCCAACCATGTTACGGATTCGAAGCGTCGTTCGGCCAGATCTTTTCACAACCTTGATTGTCAGGAAACTGGCGACGATGATAAAGCCTGTCTTAATCCAGTTTTCGTAAAAATGCCAAAACCAGGTAAGAAACCTTGCTGTGGTTGCGTCTGCGTGAGGCGCATATCCATAGTTCAAGCCTGCGATGATAACGCATAAGATAATGTATATCCACAGAATGATTTTCAGGCTCTTTACATCCATAGCTTTCGTTTTCATGATAACGCTCCGCTGTTCAGTTACGGATTTGGCAGCGTCATTATACCATAACGCCGTAGAGGCGTCGAATCCACTATGAAATAATGCAACCACTGTTACGCTCTTTGTCTTAAGAGGGGGGCACAGACGGCCCAAATGCAGGACGGTGAATCCCTTGAAAGGAATTTTCAATTCCAGCGCGAATATTCACCGTAGGGATTTACAGATACGAAGTAACGGAATACAGCGTGGTAATGGAATCATCAGAACTTGAAGATCAGCATCCCGCTCAGTTGTGTTCCGTTCAGCATATTCGAACGCGCGCATGATCACCACATCTGAATACAAGGGCGGAGATGATTTCTGTTGCAAAATGAAAAGGCACCGGATACCGACCGTTTGAAGTTACCCTTACAGAATATGCAGTATGATGTGCTGATAATTGGCGCTGGGCTATCCGGCCTAACCGCGGCAAGCCTTTTAGCAAAACGGGGGTTGCATGTAGGCGTTCTGGAGCACGGCGATACGCCCGGCGGTTCCTGCGGCATTTTCAGGCGACAAGGGGCGACCTTCGATCAGGGTTCATCCATGCTGTACGGATTTGGCGAACAGGGCTTCAATGCGCATCGGTTCGTGATGAACTGCCTGGAGGAACCCATTGATGTGATTCGGCATGAAGTGCTTTATACAGTACAATATCAAGGCAGAGCGATCCGCTTCTGGCCTGATGTGAACCGGTTTGCTGAAGAGCTATCCGAAGTTTTCCCTAACGAGCGCATGGCCATAAACCGTTTCTATGCGGATATGGGAAAACTATACCGTCATGTGATGGCTGAAAACCCCAACTATACATCGCCCGATGAAACAGACCCCATCGCGGGGGCTAAAGGGTTTTTGCGTCATCCGCTCAGTTACCTGCGTTTTCTCAGCTATCTGAACATCAGTGCGCATCGGCTGCTTGCGCGTTATTTTCACGGCCCGGAGATTTTTCAGTTTTTTGACAAACTCACTTCCACCTACTGTTACGCGACAGTTCAGGAAGCCCCAGCCGTGCTGGCGGCTGTTATGTTTGTGGACAACCATGTTGGCGGCAGCTACTATCCGGCGGGTTCAACGCTCTTTTTACCGGGTAAACTGGAAAAAGTGCTTGAGGAGCATGGCGGTGAAATCCACTATGGTTGCACTGTAAAAGAAATCCTCTTTGAGCATGGAAAAGCGATCGGCGTTTGCACCCGGGATGGATCCATTTACCGCGCGCAGGATGTGGTGTACTCCGGTACGGTATGGAATTTATACGGATCGCTGATTCCCGCTCGCGAAACATCGGAAGCGCGCAGGCATTGGGCACAGTCGCAAAAGCCCACCTACCCAAGCATTGTTCTGTATGCGTTGGTGGACCGTGATCGGATCCCGCCGGATACGCAGCCGGTGGAAATGCTCGTAGGCAATCCCGCGTCGATTGACGAGAGCGAGGTAACCGTATATATCCCAAGTTTGGACGATCCGTCCATCTGCGCGGCCGACGTGCACGTAATTGAAGCAATTGGCCCCAGCTTCGGCGTCTGGGATAACCTGACCGACGAAGACTATCATCAACGCAAAGCCGAGGAACGCGACCGACTGCTGGAGGTTCTCGCCCGCAGGTTTCCCGGCATTGAAAACCACGTGCGCTACTCGGAGGTTGCCACACCGCGAACCATTGAGCGTTACTGCCTCAAAAACGGCGGCGCTGTGGCAGGCCCCAAACAGATGTTGGGTCAGCATATGTTCAGGCGCTTACATATTCGCACAGAATGGCACAACCTGTACTGTTGCGGCGAGTCAACCGTGATGGGTACGGGCACGCCGGCTGTGACCACCTCAGGCTTGAGCGCCGCCAACGCTGTGCTTAAAAGCCGCGGGCTTCAGCCGTTCACTTATCAACCAAGCCAAAAAAACTATGTGCGGGTTCTCTTGCCCAATCCAAAGCCGGAAGATGTGTACCCGCAGCTCAAACCGATGCTTCGCGCCCTGATGAACCAGGCCAACGCGTGTCAATTTTGCGAAAAACCGCGCTGCATGGACCGTAAGGTTTTGGATGTTCCGGCCATTATGCGGCGGGTCGCGGTTGGGAATATTGTGGGTGCGAAAAGGGCCATGCGAAGCCTTCCGGATCACGCGTTTTTAGAGAGCGCCGAATCCCGTTGTGTTGAGAATACCCGGATCAACAAGCCGGTGCCCATTCGTCAAATATTGCAGCAGTTATTGCAGATGGAGTAGGTTTCATGATTGAGATGACGGATATTCTTGTGGTTGGCGCCGGTATGGCGGGATTAACCGCCGCCGCTTATGCGGCCAAGGCGGGGCGCGCCGTGACGGTGTGCGAGCGCGCCGCAAAGGTTGGCGGACTTGTGACTGATTTTTCCGCGCAGGGCTTTCACTTTGACGCCGGGTTGCGTGCCGTGGAAAACTCCGGCGTCGTTCAGCCCATGTTACGTGACCTCGGGCTTCATGTTGAGTTTTTACCCAATCCGGTTACCATCCGTGTGCAAGACCGGCAACTGCGGCTGGATCACGATGGCCTTGCGGAATATGGCGCACTGCTTACGGGGTTGTTCCCGCATCACGCATCAGACGTTCGCGCGATTGTGCGCGAAATCGAGCGCGTGATGGCCATCATGGATGTTTTATACGGCATCGACAACCCGCTTTTCTTAGATATCAAGAACGACCCCGCTTATCTGATCCATACCCTTCTGCCCTGGCTGCTTCGGTACAGGCGTAACATGCGCAAGGTTAAAAAGCTTCAGCAGCCCATCGAAGCCTACTTAGCCCGTTTCACCAACCATCAAGCCTTGATCGACACCATAGCCCAGCATTTTTTCCGAAACACGCCCAGCTTTTTTGCGCTGAGCTACTTCGGCCTGTATCAGGATTACCAGTACCCACAGGGCGGTACGGGCGCGCTGCCGCTCGCGATGGCGGAATCCATACGGGCAAAGCATGGCAAAGTTCTCTGCAATACGGGTATTGTGAAGGTTGATCCTGTTGCAAGGATTGCCACAACCGAAGCGGGGGTTGCCCTTCATTATCAGGAAATGGTATGGGCAGGCGACCTTAAGGCTTTGTACAGAGCGGTTGAGGAGGGTTCGTTTCGCTCCCAATCATGGAGGGCCATGGCAGAAAAGGTCGCGCATGCGCGCGGGGGCGATTCCGTGCTCACGGTGTTTCTCTCGTTGGATCTGCCTCCGGCGGATGTGGAGCGCGCGTTTGGAGCGCATTGTTTCTATACGCCCAGTACGGAGGGCCTTTCCAGCCTGGGGCTAGATCGCTGGCAGCAGGCCGCGGACGCGACGGATCGCCGCGCGGCCATGACGGCGTGGGTGATCCGTTATCTGAAGCTTACGACGTATGAAATCTCCTGCCCGGTTTTACGGGACAGCACGCTGGCTCCGCAAAACCAGTGCGGGCTGATCGTGAGCACATTGTTCAGTTATGATCTGACCCTCGCATTCAAGCAATGCGGTGAGTCGGAAGCTTTGAAAAGCTTATGCGTTGAGACAATAACGGACTTGTTAGCAGCAGCAATGCCCACAGTTCGTAGCAAATTGCTGTATGCTTCCTGCGCAACGCCGCTGACGCTGGAAAAATATACGGGAAACACGGATGGCGCAATCACTGGTTGGGCATTCACCGGCGATATACCCGCCGAAGCTCGGTTTACCAAGATCGCTCATTCTGTGCGAACCCCCCTGCCCCACGTGTATCAGGCGGGTCAATGGTCGTTCAGCCCCTCTGGCCTTCCGGTTTCCATCATCACCGGAAAGCTGGCTGCGGATACGGCGCTGAAAAGCCTTGGAAAAAGCCATGGCCGCTGAATTATGGTTTGGGGTTGTTGGCCTCGTGATCAGCCGTATCCTGTTCCGTAGGTTTCCCATGCTGCCCATCCATCAGCAAGGGGTGAATACCGGCAAGCTATCCGTCATCATTCCTGCACGCAATGAGGCGCACAACCTGCCCAATCTATTGACCGACCTTGCCTGCCAAACCGTGCAACCATTGGAAATCCTCTGTGTTAACGATGATTCGGAAGATGATACGGCATACGTCGCGGCTGCGAATGGCGCAACCGTCGTTCAGGCTGCCAACCGGCCTGCGGGATGGTTGGGCAAAGCGTGGGCCTGTGAGTGTGGAGCGCGCTTTGCCAAGGGCGAGTATCTCCTTTTTATCGACGCGGATGTGAGACTGGCGGCGAATGCGCTTGCCGCGCTGTGGACCGAATGTAACCGCAGTCAAGCCGTTATATCCGTTCAGCCCTATCACAGTGTTGCCGGCGGCTATGAGCAGCTCGCGCTGATATTTAACCTTGTTCAGGCTGGCGCAAACGGTATGTGCCTGCCGCGTCAGTCAGCTGTGGGGCTTTATGGGCCGCTCATATGGATCAGCCGGGCTGTCTATGACCAAATTGGCGGTTATGCAAGCGTGCGATCCTCTATTGTTGAGGATGTTGCCCTTGGATCACGACTTCTATCCAAAGGGTTTCCGCTTCACCTCTTCACAGGCGGCGGGGCGGTACGCTTTCGAATGTACCGTGATGGCATTGCATCGCTGGTGCAGGGATGGACAAAGAATTTCGCCGCCGGCGCTGCCAAATCACCCCTGTGGCTTACCATCCTTGTTTTTTTATGGGTGACGGGCTGTGCCGCCGTACCGCTTGGGTTATTCCTTTCCCTATTCGCCGCGCAATGGGTCGAAAGCGCCTTGTTTAGCCTGCTGTATCTGGCGTGGATCAGCGAAATGTGGCGTGTCGGCCGCAAAATCGGCAGCTTTCAGACCTTCATCTTTGCTTTTTACCCCTTATCGCTTGGCTTGTTTGTAGGGGTGTTTCTGCGCTCGGCTGTCAAGCGGCTGCTCAAACGCCCGGTGCAATGGAAAAACCGAAGCATACCATGGGGGTGACGATTCAATGCAGCTGATATCCTTACCTGCCCCGTGGACCCTTGCCCTGTGCTTTATCGGTTGGTTTGTTTTCCAATCCGGGGCTGCCTGGCTCTGCTTTCATATACCCGACGCATGGTTCAAAGCGGATCGGTTTCCGTTCCGCACAACCCGATGGGAAGCGGACGGTCGGTTGTTCGCCTTCCTGCGCGTGCAGCATTGGAAACGTTGGTTGCCGGATGGCGCGGCAGTGGTCCGGGGTGGATATCGCAAGAAGAACCTGACAGATTTCTCTCAGGAAAATTTGGAGCGATTTGTGGTGGAGTCCTGCCGCGGCGAGCTGACGCACCTGTTGGCGATTTTACCTTTCTGGGTTTTCGGGTTCATCGGCCCTCCCCTCCTGCTATGGATCATGCTTGCCTATGCGCTTGCGGTTAACGCTCCCTGTATCATCGCGCAGCGCTACAATCGCCCGCGTATCCTGCGCCTGCTCCGTCTTTATCAAAACAAAGGCAGCGCTCGGTAATCGGCCAATGACGAAACGGCATTCATGCCAGGCTGTGAATAGAAACACCCACGGACTGATTTTCATCCCTGTAAAGAGATGCTATCGTTCGCATAAACAAAACACGCAATGCCCCCAAATGCTGTCCGGCCTATGGGGGTGTTGCGTGTTGATGAGGTTGAGAACGGTATGAGGATTAACGCAAAGCCAACCCCATCAGAGGTTCAAGCCATAACGTTCGTTCTCTGCGAGGCAAACCATTTTTCATTCCCGGGGTTAAAAACGAACCGACCAAGATCATCGTTGTCAGCCATTTCTGCGCCGATCCCCTTACGCGCTTCGCGGGGTTGCTGTTTACATGCCCCGAACCTCGAAGGCGATGTTATGCTCCTTAGCGTACTGCTGTGCAAACGAGCCCTCGGGAGCAACCAGCGTCAGTGCGGGGTTTTCCGGCAGTGTAAGGTCGCCGATCGCCAACACGCTGGCCGGCAGCGTGAGCCGTGTCAGCGATGTGCAGTCACACAGGAGATTGTCCGCCAGCGCTGTGATACCCTCGGGAATCGTGACCTCCGTCAGTTGGTTACAGCCTTGAAACGCGCCAAGCCCGATACTGGTAACCGTGGACGGGATCACCAGCGATGTAAGCCCTTCGCAGCCGAAAAACGCCGTATCGCCAATGGTTTTCAGGCCTTCGCTGAGCGAGACCGTTTCAACCGGGCTGAACAGGAACGCGTCGGTGGCTAAGGTTGTAATGCCTTCAGGCACAGTTATTGTTAGCAGCGTGTCCTGAGGGAAGCAGTACGAGTCCACCATGGTGACGGTCAGTCCATCCAGTGTGACCGGCACGGTAACGTCCGTTGCTGTTCCCTGATAACGCTCAAGCGCAAGGGTGCCGTCCGTTTGTTTCAGGTAGAGCCAATCGCCTGACGAAACGGTATCTAGTTGCGATAACCGATCGTCATAATTGGATTCGGCGTCACCCTCATAATCGTCCGCAAGCGCTATCTGCAAGGGTACCAGCGCGAGCATCGGTAACAGTAACAGCACACAAACCCGTTTGCACACCATGAAAAACACTCCTCTCTGTCCTGAAAGCCTAATCTGTCTGAAAACCGTCTCATTTGGTCAAGGGGTGCACCGCTATCGCGGTCAAACGCAATCAAGAGATGGGTTTTGCCAATCGGCAAATGTTCATGCTGTGCGTAAGCTTACTGCAAATCGAGAAGGGCTGATAACCGCACCCGCGATGATGCTCAGTTGGGCTTTGCCTGTGTTTCAGCGCTGCCCATAAAAAGAGGATGATCAGCAGCGGGTACAAACCGTTTGTTGATGGTATACTTCAGCTTCCTCAAGCTTTTCCCTGCTAATAAGGCAATAAAATGATTCCGATAGATCAAAGGGCTTAACAAAGCCCAATTGGATGGCAAGACCGGAAAGTTGAAAACAGTAGCTACCTTTTTTACCAACAATATTTCCGAACTGCTGGCAGGCACAATCAGGAATCGGGGATCGAGATGTTGAAATATGCCTGGTCGTTTGATGATAACAGTCCGGATGGATTTGACGATGACTGTTTATCGTGATATGCTAACATAAAGCTATTGCGCGCTGTTATCATGGCAGCGGTTACAGATAGGATGAACCCTATGGAGATTAAACGCATTTCCGAAAATAAAAAGCAGTTCCTGGATTTGCTCTTGCTGGCTGATGAACAGGAGTCCATGATAGACCAATATCTGGAACGCGGAGATCTGTTGAGCCTGTCCCAACCGCCGTGGAATTTGAAGAAGAGCGAGAACGTCGAGAGGGCACTGAGCTCGTTGCCTATGCAGATTCCAGTGTAGCCCAATCGCCTGTTTCTGTCAATCTGACAAGAGCA
>Ga0116170_10004309_pt1 | contig 13061 bp, 10 predicted proteins | sample AD_JPNHW1_MetaG_FD_89797 | JGI IMG/M metagenome (GOLD analysis project Ga0116170, IMG submission 89797) | Active sludge microbial communities of municipal wastewater-treating anaerobic digesters from Japan - AD_JPNHW1_MetaG | ecosystem: Engineered > Bioreactor > Anaerobic > Digestate | place...
CAAACGCCCGTTATGTCAACTAAATAGGTGTATCTCAAAAAATGCCGAAAACATGTTTTAAACGCCGCGCATTTTATATGAGACGCCGTTCAAATTCAAAGATATCTTTATTTTTGAATTTTTCAAGATCCGTTTAATTCAATTTTTGCAGAGTGTGAAAATCATATAAAATATGGCCGCGGCAAATACTTTACCGCGGCCGGGAATATAAAATTTCTGTGCCTACAGCAGCACCTTATAAGCATGAAGAAGAAGGTTTATTGTCAGTTCCGCCATTTCGCCCGGTGTTTCCTTCATCCCCATTTTAATCCATCTTTCAAATAAACTTATGCTTCCGCCGCTGACAAACGAACAAAAATATTCCAGGTTGGTTTGATTCTCTTTTTTAATCAAGCCTTCAAAGGTCTTCAAAAAATTAGTCCGGACAATATCAATAAGATCGTCTAAAAATGCCGAATTCTTGTTGTGCCCGAGAAAGACCAGACATAAATCTGCGTTCTCACGAAAAAAAACAAAGAGATAGATAAGCATAGGGCGAGGATAGATATCCGAGTCATCATTGATCGGTTTATCGACGATTGCTCGGAAATCATTTTTAAACTTTTCCTCTGTTTGCCGCACCATGTCCGGTATATTATTATAATACTTATAAAATGACCCTCTGCTGACATTGACATGCGCCGTCAGCTCCTTAACGGTTATTTCGTCAGCATGTTTTACAAGCATTAATTCGGTTAGACCTTGACGCAGCAGTTTTTTTGTTCTCTTTGCCCTTAAGTCTTCATATTTCTGTTCCAAACATATCCACCCTTAACGCAAATTACAGCTTGATAAAATCTCGAAGAAAACAATGAAACCGTCCCTTAATCAATCCATGGAATAAATTTTTTCGTGTTGTCAATCATTTCCTCATAAAGCTTGCGGGCGTCGTCATAACTTATAACCATCTGAGGGTCATTCAGGAAAGCGTTAAAGCCAAGCTCTTTGTCCTTCGTAAAAACAGCTTTGATAATTGTTTCCTGGTTATGAATAATACGGTCGACAAGGATTTGAATGTCCCATTTCATCGCACCCGCCTGAAGGGGCAAAACACTGTTGTTGGAAAAATATGCGTTTGTTTCAACAACAGCGCCGAGCGGAAGATTTGTTAACTGCCCTATGTTCGGTATATTAACATTGAATACAGCCGATTCAATACCGAGCAGCGCCTTCATTTGTTTAACGCCCTGCTCCCCGGAGAATTTCAGCTTATAAGGCTCTGTCTGTTCCATTTTTGCTTTGCTTTTTTCAAGACGGTCAATAAGCCCCTTCTTGCGGCCGGATACGGATGTAAGCCTGTAATTCCATCGCGCGGCAACATCCGGATTTTTTAAATACCAAGGCGGCAGGAATTCAACAAGATGCCTGTCACCGGCGGCGGCAATAACCCCGTAGCGTTTAAACAGATCAAATTTGACCGAATGTGAACCGTATTTTTGCGCAACCCAATTATTCTCCTTGTCGGTAAAGTCAAATTTCTCAATTAATTCCGCATAAACGGGCAGCAAGTCCCTGCCTTTGTAAGACGCTTTGTCCACCCAGGTAAAGTGATTGATTCCCTGAACATTGATTTCAATATCCCCCTCCGCAGGAAAATCTTCATCAAGAACCGTTGTAACCGCCAGACAGAGCAACGCCTTAATGCCGGCTACCTCATGGCAGCAGCCAAACGCTTTGATTCCCGGAAACACCTCATACATTGCCCTTGTGCAAAGAGTCATCGGATTTGTGTAATTGATTACCCACGCTTCGGGCGCATATTTTTTTATTGCTTCGGCAAACTCCGCAAACATCGGAATGGCGCGATAGGCTCTGATTTGCCCGCCGGGGCCGGTAGAATCGCCGACCGGCTGATAGATACCGTATTTTTCGGGGGCATGAACATCGCTTTCCATTTCGTCAAATGTGCCGGGCAATATTGAAATAACAATAAAATCGGCACCGGTTACAGCTTCCTCAAGCGTTTTGACAGCTTTGTATTTCCAAATGCTTTTAACATTCTCGGCATCCGCGTATTTATTGCCGATAATTTCATTGTGCTGCGCAGCCTCAAAATCAATATCATACAATCGGACTGTTCCGTTAAGTTTCGGTTCGCCTGCAAGGTCGCCCATCAGCCCCCATGCCCAGCCTCTTGAACCTCCGCCGATATATGCTATGCTTATCTCCGTTACATTACCGTTATCATGACGTTTCATATCAAGTCTCCCCTTTATAATGATTATTTAAAGCAATCATCGCAAACCTCATCAAGGCAATACTTGCCCCGGCGGAAAGGTTCTCTGTCTATCCACATTCCGTTTGTGAAATCCGGTACCGGCACAGGCATACTTCCCATGGCAACCGACTGTTCCGAAAGATAGGTTACAGACATCCACGCTGCAGCATCATAAACATCTATCGGCGGCTGAACATGTTTAACCGCGCTTTCAACAAATGCGCAAAGCACCAAATAATCCATCCCACCGTGTCCGCCGGCATGAATTCCGTCTTTCGCATATTGCCTCCACAAGGGATGTTCGTATTTTTCCCTGTAAGGCGTGAAAGGCTCCCATTTGTGTTCCGGGCTGCTTTCCTGAAGATAAATCTGTTCGCCGTCTTCCATCCAAATACCTTTTGTCCCTTGAATTTTATAGTTCCGTGAATACGGCCGCGGCAGCGTGCATTCGTTCGAAAGAAGAATCGTTTCGCCGTGAGCGCATTTTATGACGGTTGTCACAATATCGCCCTGCTCGAAATTTGTTGATAACAGCATGTTTTTTTCCCTGTTCACATCATCCATCGTAAAATCAAATTTTGAGATATCATGGTCAAATCTGTCGCCGTTTACCCAATTATGCAGTCCTCTTGATTTGCTTGCAGTTGCGGTTAAAGACAAAAAGCGGTTGCCCCTGTTAATATTCAGCAGCTTTGATATGGGGCCCAACTGATGAGTCGGATACAGATCTCCGTTACGGTTGATAAAATTCGGCAGCCTTCCGTGGCGAAGCAAATTCCCCAAAGCGATTTCATCGCATAAATCGTGCTGATATCCGCCCTGCGCATGAATAATCTCGCCGAACAGATTTTTTCTTGCCATATTGAATAATGCCAGTTCGTTCCTGTCATAGCAGCAATTCTCAAGGAGCATACAAAATTTCCCGGTTTCTTCGGAGGTTCGGACCAATTGCCAGCATTCTTCCGCAGAAGAAGCTCCTCCCACTTCTATCGCCACATTTTTTCCGGCCCGCATTGAATCGACAGCAATGCGGACGTGCGTAATCCATGTTGTACAGCACAAAACGGCGGTAATATCCTTTCTGTACAGCATTTCTCTGTAATCAAGATACATAGCAGGAATATTCCCGGCGTTCTTCTTTACTATTTCAACACCGTCAAATGCCCGGTCTTCCAAAATATCGCATACAGCGGTTACCGCAGCCCCTTCAATCGAGATTAATTCTTTCAGCATTTCGCGGCCTCTGCCGCTGATACCGATAACGCCGAAATTGCATTTTCCGTTCTCCATCAGGTAGCCCCCATCGCACATTATGTCACAATCTGCCGGATTAATCCATACAACAGAATACAGTGTATAAGCAGCATATTTGTTTTTCATTATATGCGCTTTTTTAGCAACTTTCAATTAAATTCATTCGATTGTCCGGTTGACATAAAAGTTCAAGCGGCATATACTTTGTTTATTCGTGAATTTATTAAAATCTAATTTGCAGGGTGTTAAAAATGAAAATAAAAGCTCTTTCAACGCACGCGCTTGCCGTTGCGCTCACCGTATCTCTTCTCATGCCGTACGGCGTCAAAGCATCTGCTGCCCAAAATATAACAGGGAACAAAGACTTTACTATAACCGACCCCTACAAAACTGTCGATTGGTCGGTCTGGAAGCATTACAAGGCGAACCTTCATACTCATTCCACCGCCAGCGACGGTTCTGTCAACTTCGACAAAATGATTGAGGCTCATTATGAAAAAGGTTATGACATTTTGGCGATGACGGACCATGCTGTTGTCAACAAGGGTTGGAACATCGATCCGAAAATAGTGCCGCTCATCAGTTATTCATCCTATTTGAATGACCCCAAGCCTTTGACCGATGAACGCTATGCCGAGATTAAAGCAGGCATCGGCCGCTCGGGCAAAGGCATGACCGATGTTCCGTGCGGTGTTGAATTGAACGCTGTTTCGATGAAACTGACGCATGTAAACGGTTTTTTTGCCGATTACGGACAAGGCTTGTGGGGCCGGGAAAACGACTATGAAACACCGATTGCCGGAGTTGACGCGCTGGGCGGTTTAACGGTTATTAACCATCCGGGTTATTGGCTCGGTTCGGGCAAAGATGCCGGCAGGGCAAAAGATCCGAAAAACATCAAATTCTTCGGCAATTTATTTAAAAAGTATGATTCCTGCCTTGGCATTGAGGTGGCTGTCGAAAAAGACGGAGCGACAAGAAACGACCGTGTGTTTTGGGACTGTCTGCTTGAAAAAGTAATCCCGTACGGCAGAAATGTCTGGGGATTTGCAAACAGCGACGCTCATAATATCGAAAGTATCGGAGTCGCTTATGATGATTTTGTCATGCCGGAAAACACCGTTGCAAATGTTCGCACCGCAATGGAAAACGGCACATTATTCGCTTGCGCGCTTTATGCCCACAATGAACTCGGTGAAAACTTTGTTGCGTCAGGCAGCTGCCCGTGCGTCACAAGCATCACCGTTGACGACAGCACAGACCAAATCACCGTGCAAGGCGCAGATTATACCGAAATCCAATGGATTGCAAAGGGAGAGATTATAGCAACCGGCTCAACTATTGACTTGAATGCTTATGAGAACCAGATCGGATGTTATGTGCGTGCCCAACTTCTCGGGCCCGGAGGAATTTGCTACACGCAAGCCTTTGCCTTAAACGGCACAAGCACACCTGCCGTTGATACAGAAGATTCCGCCTTGACCAAACTTTGGAACAATTTTATTTTTAAAATTACAAGCACAAGGCTTTATGTGATTTTCGAGCTGCTTTTCAGGGCACTGTAACTCCTCACCCCTTGTTTGCAAAACAGCAGCCTGTCATTAATCCCGGAATTTTAAATATTTTAATATAAAGGAGTAAAAAGATGAACAGCAAGAAGTTTTTTCGGCAAATCACAGTTTTCACGCTTGCAGGGGCAATGCTGGTGCCTTTCGGAATAGGTGCGTCCGCGGTTCAGGATATAACCGGAACAAAAAGCTACACCATTACAAACCCCTACGCAACAGTTGATTGGAACACATGGAAGCATTACAGGGCGAATCTGCATGCGCATTCCACCGTCAGCGACGGCGAAGACTCTTTTACGGATGTTATCGAGGCCTATTACGCGGCAGGATTTGATATTCTGGCTATGACAGACCATGGCGTTGTGAACAAGGGCTGGGATAAAACACCGAATCCTGTTCCCCTGCTCAGCTTTCACTTTTTAAATCCCCTCCAGAAACCGGTTCCGCTGACCAAGGAAAGGTATCAGGAAATTACCACCGGGGCAGATCGCGGCGGCAGAGGGATGACCGATGTCCCGCAAGGAATCGAAATGAATACTGCAGTGCTTACTAAGAGCCATGTGAACGGGTTTTTCTGCGGTTACGGCCAGGGTTTATGGGGGAAAGAAAACGATTTCGAAGGCCCTATTAAAGCGGTTGACAAACTCGGCGGCGTCACATTTATAAACCACCCGGGCGACTGGCTTGATTCCGCAAAAGATGTCAGTATTGCAAAAGATCCCAAAAACATAAAATTCTTTGCGGATATCCTGAAAAAGTATGATTCCTGCCTTGGCATTGAAGTTCTCAACGAGCGCGACAGCCCGACAAGAAATGACCGTGTTCTATGGGACGGTTTGCTTGAAAGTGTTATTCCGACCGGAAGAAATGTTTGGGGCTTCGCAAACACAGATTCCCATAAAATGAGCAACGTCGATTCGGAATTTGAAGTATTTATGATGCCGGCAAACACTGTTGCCAATGTGCGCACCGCAATGGAAAACGGCACTTTCTTTGCCTGCGGACGAACTGCCCGCAATGAGCTGGGCGACAGCTTCAACGGGACCGGCGTTTATCCGACAGTTACAAATATCGCAGTTGACGAGGGAACCGATCAAATCACTGTTCTCGGCGCAGATTATGACACGATACAGTGGGTCGCGAAAGGCGAGATTATCGCAACGGGAAACACAATTGATTTGAACGCTTATGAAAGCCAAATCGGCTGTTATGTCCGGGCACAGCTGAAAGGTCCGGGCGGTATTTGCTTTACGCAAGCCTTTGCGGTTAATGACGGCAGCACACCAGCTCCCGAGCAAAAAGATCCTTTCTTAACCCGCCTTTTGGATAAATTGATTTTTGCGCTCAAGAGCAACAGATTGTATGTTATTGTTGATGAAATCATCAAACAGCTTAACAAGAACTGAGCTTTGTCAAGTTAAAGCAAAGCCCCCTGCCGGCCGGCAGGGGGCTTTGCCATCGATTGCGCTTAAAGTGCAAGGTTAATTAAACTTGAATATTCCGAATGTCAGGGTTTCAAAAATGTTATATGCTTTGATGATCATTTGATCAATCCACGCGACCGATGTAAGGTCCGAAATATAAAACTTTTGATGGTCATTCATCAAATCGCCGTAATAAACAGAATAGGTTTCATAGTTAGCCGGATCATTTTCATTGATATTAAAAATGCGGATGCTTCGTTTTTCGCCGTCCCCGTACGCCCTGAAGCCGGTTCCCCCGTTGTAGCCCATTTTGATGCCGTCTTTTGTCGTCCCGACAAAATTGTTAACATGATCATGGCCGAAAAACGCGCCGATGATGTTGCCCTCTTTCAGCCAGCTGTTATACTGGCCGTAATTGACCGCGGAACTGCAGGGCGGCTCATGGCATGTGCCGGCAGCCAGATTCCCGTCCACCTGATACCATACAGAATCCTTCAGGACAGCATTTTCAGTCCCAAGCGGCACTTTTTTCAGCAGCTGATAAATTTCCGGAACGGGTATATGCTGGAATAATAATGACGGGACTGCTTTGCCCCCGTTTGATTCTTTCAGTGCATCACTCACAGCTTCATACCAGGCGATCTGATCTGCATGGACTCCGTCATATCCCCCGGCAGCCGCTTTATTATGTGTATCCATCATAAATATATTAAATGCCGTTTTTGTGCCGTCGCTGCTGAGAACCGGAAGATTGTATGTTCCGACACCGGAAAGGGCATTTCCCTCATCCACCGCGCGGCAATTTGAATAGGACATATACATAGACATTTGAGCTTCCTTTGCAATACCGGTTTCTTCGTCATGATTCCCAAAAACAACAGCAAACGGTATATTGCGCTTTGCTAAAGGAAGGATAATATTGTCAATAGCCTTGTTCACCCTTTTCGTTGTCGCACCAATAAAATTATCGGCAACATTGTCACCTGTAAAAACAACCAAATCGGGTTTTTCGGTATCAAGAGCCTTGTTGATAAAATTAAGCAATTTCTTTCTTGTAAAATCAGTATCCTGTGTATCGCTCAGCATCATAATTTTAAAAGATCCGTTACTGTTGAATTGAAGTGCCTTTTTTTCTTTTATGCCTGCAGATTCAGCCGATGCCGGTAAAAATAACGCAGAAAACAAACTTAGTGCCAAAAAAACCGCAACAATCTTTTTTACTGCTTTTTTCATAATATCGCTCCTCAGCTTCGCAAAGTATTTTTATTATAATATCAATGTTTGGATTATTCAAGTGATTTTTCTTTGAACGGCAAAATACAGGAACTGCGTAATATTCTTAATGATATCTTGATGAATATTTAAAATTTTGCTATAATAAGAGATCAAAATTATACTGTGCAACCCGATGATAACAATGTCTGGTTACGCAAAATCCGAAAGACGAGATGGACCGAATGGAAAATACAAGAAAAGTTCTGCTTATTATCAATCCTTGCGCCGGCAGAAAAAAATCGAAACCCGGAACCTATGATATTGTTGATATGCTTTCAAACCGGGGACTTGACTTCACGGTAAAAACAACAACAGGTATCGGCGATGCGACTAAAATTGTCAGGGACAATTACCAAGGCCACAATATGGTTGTTTGCTGCGGCGGAGACGGCACTTTAAACGAGACTATCAACGGGATTATGAGCCTGCCGGCACGCATACCTTTGGGATATATTCCGACAGGCTCAACAAATGACCTTGCGTCTACAATCGGCATCCCCTCCGACATCAAAAAAGCAACGGAGCTGATTGTCGGGGGCAGAATACACAGTTACGATATCGGGCTTTTTAACAACCGCCATTTTTGCTATGTTGCATCTTTCGGAGCGGGTACCGAAATGTCATACAGGACACCGCAAAAAATGAAAAATGTTCTTGGGCATTCCGCTTACCTGATTAACGGGTTTGTTATTCATTTAATACCCCTGCTGATTAATCTTAAGCCGACTCATATGAAAATAGAATATGATGAGGGGATAATAGAAGATGACTTCTTTTTCGGTGCAATATCAAACTCCACATCGGTTGCCGGGCTGTTCAAATATGACAAGCACGATGTAAAGCTTGACGACGGAAAATTCGAAATGATACTTGTGCGGGGGCTCAGAAACAGCGCAGAAGCTTTCGAAATGGTTAAAAAAATTCAGAAAAGAGCCTATGACGGGGAACGCCTGCTCTTTCTCAGAACAGAAAGGGCAAAAATCACATCCGAAATTGCCGTTCCCTGGACCCTTGACGGTGAATTTGGCGGTGGTCATAAAGAAGTTCGTTTTTCCGTGCTTTCGCAGGCAATCGATATTTGCTCACCCGAAAACGACTTGTTTAATAAAAGCAGCTGGGAAGCTTATTCAGCTGCGGTATAATGCAGTATACGGATATAATATTCGGTTTTTTTGTAAAAGGAGCATATTTTCAATGCCAAACAGATTCAGCAGCTATATTGCAAAAATATCTCAGTTTATGTATGGGAGAAACGGTTTTGACAAGTACTCGGGATTTCTGATTCTAATAAGCCTGCTTGCAAACGGCGCAAATTCTTTAATTTGGGCAAAAATACCCTCTATTGTTCTCTATGCTGTTTCCGCATTGTTTTTCATATATGCCGTATTCCGGATACTGTCAAAAAATATTGTCAAACGCCAAAACGAAAACAGCGGATTCAGCCGGCTGCTGAAAACAATGAATATTAACGGAACTTTTTATAAAATAAAGAACAAAACAAAAGAACTGAACCTGAGAGTCAGGTTTGCCGGCACACACCGTTTTCGCAGATGCCGCAACTGCGGGGAACTTTTACGCCTGAGCAAAAAAAGAGGCCCCAGAGAAATAACCTGCCCTAAATGCCGCAGCCGTCAAAAATTCAAAATCTGGTTATAACTTTTATTGCTTTCCGGGTCCGGCCATCGCAATTATTTAAAAAATGAGGTGAAAGGTTATGAACCTGCAAAAATTTACACAAAAAAGCATTGACGCAATTCAAGCTGCGCAAAGTCTTGTCATCGAATACGGCAATCAGCAGCTTGAACAATCCCATTTGTTCCTTGCGCTTATTAAGCAGGAAAACGGTTTGATCGGAGAACTTGTTAAGAACATAGGCCTTTCTGTTGATGAACTGGCCTATGCGCTGGAAAAATCCGTAAACCGCATCCCAAAAGTTCAAAGCAGTACCCAAGCGGAAAAAATCTATATTTCACGGGATGTCGAAAGCGCCCTCGAAGATGCCGAAAAACAAGCCGAGAAGATGAGGGATGAATTTATTTCAGTCGAGCATATCATGCTGGGCTTAATTTCAAAGCCGGACGCTTCCGTGAAGGAAATTCTTTCACAATACCGCATAACCAAGGAAATTTTTCTTGCCGCACTGAAAAGCGTCAGGGGAAACCGCAATGTTACGACCGACAATCCGGAAGACACATATGATGTTTTAAAAAAATACGGAAAGGATCTCACTGAACTGGCAAAACAGCAAAAGCTTGACCCTGTCATCGGGAGAGACGAGGAAATCAGAAATGTAATCCGCATCCTTTCAAGAAAAACAAAAAACAATCCGTGCCTGATCGGCGAACCCGGTGTAGGCAAAACAGCTATTGCGGAAGGTCTCGCTATACGGATTGTCAAGAATGACGTGCCGGATAAACTAAAGAACAAAATTATTTTTTCGCTCGATATGGGCGCGGTCATAGCAGGCGCAAAATTCAGAGGTGAATTTGAGGAAAGACTGAAAGCTGTGCTTAATGAAGTCCAGTCAAGCAGCGGAAAAATAATCCTTTTTATTGATGAGCTACACACCATTGTAGGCGCAGGCAAAGCCGAAGGCTCAATGGACGCCGGCAACATTCTCAAACCGATGCTTGCGCGCGGAGAACTGCACTGCATCGGGGCAACTACACTCAATGAATACCGCCAATATATCGAAAAAGATGCGGCTCTTGAAAGACGTTTTCAGCCGGTTCTTGTCACCGAGCCGTCTGTTGAGGACACAATTTCAATACTTCGCGGGCTTAAGGAACGGTATGAGGTGTTTCACGGAGTAAAAATTCAGGACAGCGCGCTGATTGCTGCCGCAACGCTCTCCGAAAGATATATTTCCGACCGTTTTCTGCCGGATAAAGCGATAGATCTGGTTGATGAGGCTTGCGCTTCGATAAAAAACGAGATAGATTCCATGCCGGTTGAGCTTGATGAGATATCCCATAAAATAATGCAGCTTGAAATTGAAGAAGCCGCGCTGAAGAAAGAAACAGACAAGCTTTCGCAAGATCATTTAGCCCAAATTCAGATTGAGCTTTCAAACCTTCGCGACAGTTTTGCGCAGTTAAAAGCAAAATGGGACAACGAGAAAAACTCAATCGGCAAAGTTCAGAAAATCCGCGAAGAAATCGAGAAAGTAAATTCACAAATCGAAAAAGCGCAAAATGAGTATGATTTGAATCTCCTTGCCGAGCTTAAGCACGGCAAACTTCCTCAGCTTCAGAAAGACCTCGCGGCCGAGGAAGAAAAAGCAGAAACCTCCGAAAAAAACACTTTGCTGCGTGACAGGGTTACAGAAGAAGAAATTGCAAAAATTGTTGCCCGCTGGACAAACATACCTGTCTCAAAACTTATGGAAAGCGAGCGAAACAAGCTTCTCAATCTTGATGTCATCCTGCACAAACGGGTTATCGGCCAGGACGAAGCGGTTCTTAAAGTTTGTGACGCCATTCTTCGATCACGTGCCGGCATCCAGGACCCCAAAAGGCCTATAGGGTCTTTCCTGTTTCTCGGTCCAACAGGTGTCGGAAAAACCGAGCTTGCCAAAGCGCTTGCGGAAGCGCTCTTTGATAATGAACATAACATCATAAGAATTGATATGAGCGAATATATGGAAAAGTATTCTGTTTCCAGGCTTATCGGCGCCCCTCCGGGTTATGTGGGTTATGAGGAAGGCGGCCAATTAACGGAAGCGGTCAGGCGCAAGCCCTATGCTGTTATTCTGTTTGATGAAGTCGAGAAAGCTCATCCGGATGTCTTTAATGTTTTACTGCAGGTGCTTGATGACGGGCGCATAACAGACAGCCAGGGCAGAACAGTTGATTTTAAAAACACCATTATCGTACTGACATCCAATCTCGGTTCCGATATTATACTTGAGGGCATTCAAGACGACGGAGAAATACGGGAAGAAGCAAAAGAGCAGGTCTCCGCTATGCTCAGGCACAGTTTCCGTCCTGAATTTTTGAACAGGCTTGACGAAATTGTTTTCTATAAGCCTTTGACAAAAGAAAATATTTTTAAAATTGCGGATCTGCTTATCGCAGACCTCGGGAAACGGCTTGCCGATAAACAGCTGAAAATCAGTGTCACAGAGAAAGCAAAAGACTATCTGGTTGATGTCGGTTATGACCCTGTTTTCGGCGCAAGGCCGCTGAAAAGATTCATACAATCAAAAGTCGAAACGCTTATAGCACGAAAAATCATCAGGGAAGACCCGGCACCGGGCACCGAGATTACGGTTGATTTTAACGGTCAAGAGTTGGTAACCGATTAGCGGTTAAACTTAATATAAAAGAGCCCTTGATTTCATGATGATTTCAAGGGCTTCTTTATCGCATTTCAGATTATTTATTTCTATTGAAAACAAAAAAATAATCTTAATATTATTATAAAAGCTCTTGACAATTGAACATATATTCAATTATAATACAGTTGAATATACGTTCAATTGTTTTGCATTGAGGTGTTCTGCATGGGTAAGAACAAAATGCTGTGCGACTGTGAGAGTATTCACGGCGAAGCAATAAAACAAGTCCTGAATGCCATGTTAAAAGATAAGGATTTTTCTGAATTATCGGATTTTTTCAAGGTGTTTGGTGACAGCACAAGAGTAAAAATTCTTTGGGCGCTCGATAATGCCGAGTTGTGTGTATGTGATATTGCTGTCCTGATTAATATGACAAAGTCTGCGGTTTCCCATCAGCTTGGTATTCTGAGAGAAAAAAGGTTGGTTAAAATAAGGCGGGAAGGCAAGGTTGTATATTATTCACTTGCCGACAGCCATGTAAAAGAAATAATTGAAAAGGCAGTTGAACATTTAGATGAGCAAAAATAACAAAGCAAGCAAAAATATTTTAACAGCTTTTGCCTTGAATTTGATTTTTGTCTTTATCGAGGTCGCAGGCGGATTGTTTACCAACAGTATTGCCATCCTGTCGGATTCAATTCACGATCTTGGCGACTGCCTTGCCATAGGCGGCGCTTTCGTTTTTGAAAAAATATCAAATAAAGGCCACAACGACACATACACTTACGGATACAGGAGATACTCGCTGATATCAGCGGTATTAACCGCATCCATCCTCGTCGCAGGCAGTATAATAGTTATTATTTCTTCCGTCAACAGGATTAAGAATCCGGAAGAAATCAACGGCAAAGGAATGCTGATCATAGCGGTATTCGGAATAATCATTAACGGATTTGCGGCGTTTAGAATGTCCAGAGGACATAATGTCAACGAAAAAGTAATCA
>Ga0116170_10004311_pt1 | contig 13060 bp, 9 predicted proteins | sample AD_JPNHW1_MetaG_FD_89797 | JGI IMG/M metagenome (GOLD analysis project Ga0116170, IMG submission 89797) | Active sludge microbial communities of municipal wastewater-treating anaerobic digesters from Japan - AD_JPNHW1_MetaG | ecosystem: Engineered > Bioreactor > Anaerobic > Digestate | place...
AAAATAATCCGTCGCCGTGACAGCCGTGATACCGTAAGAGCACAGCCGGTCCATAAAAATTCTCAAGTCATGAACGAATTCGGCGTCAAAGGGCCTGTTTTCATAACACGAAAAATTCAGAAGATAATTGAAGCCCATGCCGGCATTCCTGACTTTTTTTATATGCGCGGCTATCATTTTTTCGCTTGTCGGAGGCAATATCAGGCTCGGCCTGCCGCCGCCGTATTTGTCAATTTGCGCCTGGCCGTATACCGCGTCGATCGATTCGGCGGGCAATTTGTCGATAAGCTTATCATCCCAGTTGGTAGGCACAATTAATCTCAAGCTCTTTGATCTCCTTTAGAATTTTTTCGCGTTCGCTCTCGTCATAAGAACCGTGTTTTTTGAAAAAATCAAGGCATTTAAGGCATTTGTCGCAGTCAAGATACGCGCAGAGGCTCCTTAAGCCTATCGATTCATCGACTATTTTCGCCGCCGCTTCCGGACCGAGTTTGATCGAATTAAATCTTAAATTAGACAGGCAAAAATAATTTTTAACGATCGAAAAAACGTTTTGGACCGGCGCCGCTCTGAAATATGCGTCGAAAACCAATTTGACCGAATCAAAAGTGGCGTTTGAATCCGAGATGAAATAGTCAAGTTCGGGATATTCGTTTTTGAACCCGTCGAAAAGCTGTGGCGGTAAAAATCCTGCCGATAGGTGTTTTTCAGGTTTTTTAATTTTTTCGGCGACGCACGTAAGACCGGCGATATCCGTGGACTGCATTTTATGAGAAATGAAATTTTGTGAAAAGTGAGACATTTCGGCGAGGTGTCTTACGCAGAAGATAGAATGAAGGTAGCAACCCGAATTCAAATAGATAATATTTAATTTTTCGCTGAATTCGCGGTGGATCATGTCCAGAAAATTTTTATCGCGCGCGAGAAAGAAGGAATATATTATGCCGTCGGCGCCCTGCGAAAACGTGGTTTCAGCGCTCTGACGGCTGTCGATCCGGGCCGCCGGAGATATTATGACCTTCAGTTTCGGGAACTGCTTCTGAATGATCTGCATCAGCATCAGCGATGAAACGATAACGCCGTCGCATCCGCAGTCATGCACTTTCTTTAAAAACTCGATCAATTTAAAATGCGGTCCGCGCAGAAATTCGATATTATTCAAACAGACCGCATCCATTAAATAATAAAAGCTCTTGCCTCTGGACCTGACGTGGTCGGAGAAATTTTTGACTTCCTTGAATCCGGCGGGCGCCCGGTTTTTTAAAAACAGATCGAAAACGCTGCCTACGTTGTCTTTAGGCATACGGCCGAAAAAAATTATTTCGTCATTTTTAGCGGTGGAAAAATGATCTGAATAATTGGCGTCAAGGTTTGCCGGCACGAATATTTTCAAGCGTTTAACCTCGATCTTTTTTGTAATGTATCATAGAGGTTTATTTTTTCGCCTGCGCCGCCGGGGCCGAGAGAATATTTACGAGGCCCTGCGCGACAACCCTTACGAATTCCGTAGGCATTTCAGGATTGAGGTTTTCGACATGGTCGGTTACCTGATGGTAGTTAGGGTTCGAGCCGTATTCGTCTTCTATGAAAAGAAATGATGGCGCTCCTGCGTTAATAAATGATACGTGGTCGCTTCCCCATACGTTATACGACATGGTGACTTTCAGTTTGCCGCCCTGTTTAGCTACCGCGAGAAAGTTTCCAACGAATCCGTCGTATGCCTGTTTTGTCTGCCAGAGTGATGAGATCGGAGGTTTTTTATCGAATCCGATCATGTCCAGATTTACCATTCCGAGAACGTTCTTTATTTCGCCGCTGGCCTTGAGCTGGCTCGCGTAAGCTTTGCTTCCGTGAAGCCCGAGTTCCTCGCCCGCGAAGAGAACGAATCTGACCTTATCGGCGAACGGGAATTTTGAAATGATGGTAGCCACTTCGATAACGCCGGCGGAGCCGCTTGCGTTATCGTCCGCGCCTGGCGCTTCGATCGAAGGATTCGGGGACATCGAATCGAGATGGCCGCCTACGACGTAAAAATCGCTTGTTTTATTATCTGGTTTTTTCTGCGCCACTACGTTGTATTGAGTTTGGCCGTTGTCGCTATATTCAACGAGCTTGGCTTCGAATCCGAGTTTTTTGAATTCTTCGATAGCGAAATTAGCGGCTTTGAGGTAGCCTTCTGAATATGAGTATCTGGTTTTGAAATTTTCTAATGTTTTGATGCGGGCAATGAGCCTTTCAGTGTTAACGTTTATGATTTCGCCCATTTTGATTTCGGGTATATTGATATGTTTGATGTTTACGGCTACGCGGATATTCTGTTTGAGCGTTTCAAGCTTAAAGTGATTGCTTTCAAGTTTCGCGATCTCGTTGAAAACATTTGGCGGCGCCTGAAATATAGTGTAAGGTCCGTTTTCGTATATTATGTTGAGCTCTTCTCTGTACTGGTCTATCGGTGAATTTATGCCGCGTTTGATCGAGAGCATCGGTTCGCTCATGTCACTTTGAGTAAAAATACCGGTTTTTACAACGGCCTGGTCTGGAATGCGCGGTTGCTTACCGCTTTTATACGATATAAAGAAATCGTTATCCAGTTCGCACCAGTATGTCATATTTTCGTCGCTTTTAAACTTTGAAAGTTCCGGCGTGTCGATCCTTGTTATATCGACGAGCATGTGTTTAAGGGCTACTCTATTGTCGGAGTTTCCTATTTCGGCGGCGCCGAGCTGCCCGAAATTTAATGTCAGGATTAAGATCGCAAGAATAAAAGATAAACGACGCATATTTTGCTCCTTAATTTATAATCAATATTAATAATTCATGTCAATATTTTAGTATGCGCCTTAATTATATAAAAAAATAGCGATATTGTCAAAAAAAACCTCTTTTTATTTTTGATCGGGGCATTTTTAGCCTGGCGGAATTTCCAGCGGATAAAACCGGGTTGACTTTCATCGATTTAAAAGGTATTATTAATATCTCATGAAAAACGCTGAAACTAAATATAATATAGCGCTTTGCGCCATAAATACCAGATACAGCCAGAGTTCAATAGCCATCGATTACCTTTCGGCTTATCTTGAAAAATATATGTCGGGAAAGCCGGATATCAAAGAAAGCTACGACCTTAAAATTTTCGAATTCAATCTTACGGACAGTTTTGAATTTATGGCGAGAGCCCTCTGCCGCGAAGATATTCATCTTTATTGCTTTTCGGTATATATCTGGAACCGCGAGATAACGGCTCGGCTGATATCATTCATAAAAAAAGCGTTTCCGGAAGCCTTCGTTTTAGTAGGAGGACCGGAGGTTGTTTCGGCGTGCGCCGGCGAATCAGAGGCGATGATAGGCGCCGATGTAGCCCTCTGCGGAGAAGGCGAATGGTCCTTCGCGCGGTTCGTTGAACTGAAGATAAATTATTTTAAAAATGGTATGGCGCATAACTTTATAAATAAAGACGAATTTTGCGCGATTCCGGGTATCGCCATATCCGGGCTGAACGGTCCGGAAGCCTTTTTTTATTCATCCGAACCGGCTGTTTTTGACGATCCGGATGAGCTGCCGTCTATCTATGACGCGTATATGAAACTTCGAACGCCCAGATCATATGTTTATCTTGAAACTTCCAGGGGCTGCCCGAATCATTGCTATTATTGCCTGAGTTCGCTGAAACCTTCGGGCAAGCCAGCTGTCAGGCGATTTTCGATGGAACGCGTTTTTTCGGATATCGATAAGATAACCGATACGCTTAAAATTGAAAAAGTGCGCGTAATAGACAGGACCTTTAACGAGGACCCCGAAAGGGCTCTGAAGATATTTAAACATATCGCGGCTAAAAATATTGAAAACATGATGTTTCAGTTTGAAATGAGCCCTTATAAATTCACGCCCGAACTGCTGGATTTTTTGAGAACGCTTAAGAAAAAATGCTTTCAGTTCGAGATAGGAATTCAGTCCTTCGATTCAGGCTCTCTCGATTCGGTAGGCCGCGGTGATATGGCGGCTGACGTTAAAAATATTGAACGTGAGAAAAAACATACGCCGTCCGAAATTCTCGACATTCTCATAAATGAGACGCGGGTCGAAATCCATGCCGACCTTATGTTCGGCCTTCCGGCTGATACGGTTGATTCCTGCATCGGCTCATTCGACGCGCTTTTAATGAAAATGCCTGACAGCGTTCAGTTCTGGCAGCTTAAAATGCTTCGCGGCACGCGCCTTAGAAATGAAGCGGAAAAGCTTCGAATGGCTTATGAAAGTTATCCGCCATACGCCGTTATAAGGACTCCGAAAATGAGCGTCGCGGATATATTCAGGCTTCAAAAACTTGGCCGTTATCTCGACCTTTTATATAATCACGGCCATATTAAAAACAGCGTCGGATTTTTGTTCGGAATAACTAAAAGTCCGTCATGGCTTTTCTTTTCAATAATAGAACATTTCGAAAAAAATAACATCGCCGAGACGGCCGTATCGCGCTCAAATCTTTTTCAATATATAAAGGAGTTCGCGGAAAGAACCGTTAAGATCAAAAATGAGCGGCATTATGATATTTTGCTGGACTATTTGAGGCTGGATTTTATAGAGGGCGAGAAAAAGCGTTTTTCGATGCCGGAATTTCTTGAAAAACCGTATCAGAATATCAACGCCGGACTTTTTTCTAAAATTTTAGAATCCTTCGACGCGGAAAAAAGAAGAATAAAAATTTCAAAAACGTATTCATTCCATAAGTTCTCATATGATATTTCCGGAAACGGGCGGACGCCTGAAAAAAAAGAATGCGCGCTTGTTTTGAAACATTTAGTTAATCCCGACGGATCTTTCGGGGCCGAAAAACAATTTTTATTCGAAAAAGACATGATTAAAGCTCTCGACTTTCTATCGTTCGCGGATAAGAACAGATACGCGAGATCTGAAAATTCTGAAACGCTTTTTAATGCCGGGCTGGAAGGCGTTTTAAAGGAAACGACGGCTGAAATTCTGGCCGGTATCGAATCTTTGAGAGCGGCCGGAATAGTTTTATAATAGTTCTCTGAAAAAAAATTCTAAGCGGAGGAAATAATATGGTAAAAAGAGTTTATATAACCGATGATTGTATCGCCTGTATGGCTTGCGAACAGACATGCCCCGACGTTTTCAAGGTCGTCGGATCGAAATCGTCGATTCTTCAGACCGCTGATTTCGTGAAAAGCGAATCGTGTATAAAGCAGTCCGCGATGGGTTGCCCCGTGGAAGCTATAAAATACGAATAGTTCGGCCGGCATGAAAAAAGCCTTCTATTTTATTTTGAAGGCTTTTAATATTTTGTTGATTTATTATTAAGATCTTATGGAAACCGCCTGTTTTGCTTCCGCGGCGAGTAATTGTTTATAAGCGTTCAAAAAATCCTTTTCGTGCGGATAGTAATCGCCGAGCGTGTCGTACACTTCGAAGGCTTTATCGATCCTGTCCGTTCTCAGATATATGTCCGCAAGGTCGAAGTTGGCCGATACGTTTTCGGGGTATTTTTTCAGAAAACTCTCGCTCAGGTGAAGCAGATTGAAGTATGCTGCCGTTTTTTTTGCTTTTGCCGCGTCTTTTATGTAATTCTCGCCGTCTTCATATTTTTGAACGAATAAAGTGCGGGCGCCGTTATTTGAAATTATCTGCGGCGTGTAGTCGAAAACTATTTTATCGGCCGTATTACGAGCCGGTGATTTTGTTCCGGGTACGTATTTTTTTAATTGCGTTGATATGGACTTTTTTAATTTTGAAGCGGCCGTTTTACAGTTTTCTATGATCGTTTTGCAGTTTTCTAAATTTTTCCCAAGCCTTATATATATAAGCAGAAAAAGAAGAGAACCGGCCAGAAACATCTTTTTTAAAAAGTCAAACGTATAAAATGATTCAAGGACCGCCGCGCTTTCAGCGTTGCCGCGGTTCTTCGCGATTTCCAGAGCGCTTATTCCGTTCGCGTCGGTTTTGTCGTATCTTGCGCCGCGTTTTAATAATAAGCGGATCGTTTCGTCGTTGTCCGAGGGTCCCATGGCGGCGAGCATCAGAAGAGTGGTTCCGCCCGGGCCTTCGGTATTCACGTTTTCGCCTTTTTCAAGAAAAGACGTTAAACGAACCGAATCGCCATGATACGCGGCTTTCATAGCTTCCGTCATAAGCGCGCCATTGATTTCTTCAGGGCCGTTATTTTTAACGGTCTGGCCGTAAGCCGTATTAACGATAAAAAGAGACAAAACGATTATAAAAAAGAGCTTCTTCATACTCACCATTCCTGCTTTTATACAAACCGAATACTGCGCGGTATTATTTAAAATTCTACATTTATTTCAAGCTTTTGTCAATATAAATTCAGAAAGACGCACCGGGTTAAAGTTAAATGTCTTATTATCATTAACTTTATGTGGGTATAGGCTATCTGGCAGAAACTTTCGGACCGATAACCGCGTTCACCATTTCATCCCACGCATAAGAAGCGAACTTCAATGTCGAATATTTCTGGTTGAACGTCGAGCGCGGAAAATAAATTGCGAGTCCCGTGGCGTTCTTTGCGGTGCCGCCAGTTACGCTATTTACGACTATCGCTTTAGAAAGCGCCATCAAAACCGTCTCTCCCGCTTTTTTCACTTCCGCGGCGTCCATGCTGCCAATGACGAGTTTTATAAAGTCGCCGATGTCTATATATGCCGAAATTTCAAATTTTTGAGCTTGCGCAACGCAAATTTTTACCGTCTTTATCCGCTCATCGCTCGTTAAAGCCGAAATCAGAATTTTTGAAAAATTGTCGATTTCAGTCGCAAGAGCCGGTAAATAAGAAGTGTCGATCACCGACATCGTGACCCCCTTTTTATTTGACAAATAACTTTGCGAATAAGCGTTGACTATCAATTTTGAAAGATCCAGCGGAGCGGTTTCAGGGCTTTTAAAAAGGGACGCATATATGTGATCATAGGGCCAGCCGTCGCCCGGTTCCGTTTCTTCGGATGCGACAACGTATGACGCGTTCTCTCTCAATTCGTAAGCCACTTCGATCATCTGCATGAGGCATGCGTCCATCCCGAAAAGATCAATGGGTTTTCCGATGATCCCGTGGACGGCTTCGAGCGCTATGCCGAGCTCGGCCGCCGTGATTATTTTTCCGGATTGTTCGTCGTAAGAAATTCCCTTCCGTTTACTATTTGCCATTCTCCAGCCAGCGCCATGGTTCCATATGACCAATGCGTATTTTTCCGCCGGATAATTATCGGCGCACCATTTTGAAAAATTTATGATCTGCCTGTAGTCGCCCATGTCGACTTCGCCGAGTTCTTCGACCTTGGCCGAAACAAGCCCCCAGTCGTCTTTGGGAGCTCCGGCGGCCCTCCTGCTGACCATGTATCTCCGGGCCGTTTTTTCACGCGCCCGGTCGATCTGGACGAGTATGTTCACGTCGTCGGAAATACCGGCCGTTTCCATCTCGCACATATCTTTAATTCCCTGACGGTCGAGATCGTTGTCGGCGTTCATGAAAACCATCACGCACCATTTAGCGGGCGCCGGCGTACCGGCGGAAGCGGCAAATGACGCGCTGCCGGAGATTTGAAACAATATCAAAAGGATCAGAAACAAAGCTGATTTTACTCTACTCATCGGAAATCCCTCCCTGAAAATATACCGTTATTCGGATGATATTTATATTGGCTAAAACCAAATAAACATAATAAAACACGGCCATAGGAAATAAATATTAAGTTGTTGAGATGGATCAGGGATTTTGTGTTACTGCGGATCCTAAAAAGATATAGGACGCCGTAGCTCGATAAGAAATCAGCTTCAAAACCCGCTCCTCCCCGCAAACATCGGGACAGGAACAAATTTATATTCAATTGTATTTTCGACAGTGATCGATCAAAATCACTATCAATAAAATTATACTCGCCCGGAAAACTTTTGTCAAGGAAATGGCGAAAATTTGCAAAAATCGTTATAAAAAAACCTCCCCGATACCAACCGGAGAGGTTCTTTAGTAAGTATTATACGGTTATATTTATTTCTTTGATTTTTATCGCGTGCTCAAATATTACTTGCCGGTTTTTGCTTCGTCGAGGATGATGAAAAGCGGTGATTTATATTTATCTACGCCGTATTTTGAAACCATTTCAACCGTTTCCTTCGAGAACATATAATCGTAGAATTTTTTAGCGCATTCGTATTTCGCATTTTTCACCTTTTCAGGGTTGACCGTGATGACGCTGTAAACATTGGTCAGGTTGGCCGGATCGGCGAAGAGTTTTTTGCTTTTTATCTTTTCCTGCATGACGGTGAAAGTGGCCGAGTCGCACATTGTGTAGGCGTTTTTTTCATCGGCTATCTTTATCGTTTCGGCCATGCCCTGTCCGCTGACGACATATTTTTCCCCCGGTTTTTTCTCTATGCCGGCTTTTTTCCATATCGACATCTCGCGGTTGTGCGTGCCCGACTTGTCGCCGCGTGAAATGAATACGCCGTTGCCGTCGAGTTTCGCGTAAGCTTCGAAAACATCTTTCGCTTCTTTTATTTTAGCGGGATCGGCGTCCGGCCCGATGATGTAAAATTCGTTTTTAGCGAGCGGCCTTCTGTCTTTTCCAAACTGGTTCTCCATGAATTTTTCCTCGAGATCTTTTGAATGGGCTATTATGACGTCGCATTCGCCGCGTTCTCCCAGCATAAGGGATTCGCCGGAACCCACGACTATCGGTTTGACGGTTATACCGGTCTTCGCTTTAAAATCCTTTAAAAGGCCGTCCAGGAGGCCTGTATCGGAAACGCTGTAAGTGGTGGCGAGGATCATCGTTTCGCCCGTCGAATCGGCGGCGAGGCAGAGACTGACGTTATACGAAATAGATACCAGGATAAATAATGCCAGGAATAACTTTAATAGATTTTTCATTGAAAACTTCCTCCTATTATATCCCATAAAATTAAATGCGTTATTGAACTGTTCCACAATAGATTTCACTGACGGAGCGGATGGCGCGGTCCACGAAGAAGTCTTCTTTTATGACGGCTTTATATTTGCCTTCGCCTTTTTTCATAGGGCTTCCGTCTTCGGTTTCGACGAGCAAGAGATTCGCGCCCCTTATGGAATCGAATATCTCTCCGCCCGAAAAAAGGCATCTGTAGCCGTCGGCCGCCGTTATGAGGACATACATTTTTGAAATATCGATTTTGCCTTCGCATGACGGTTTTAAAATTTCGGCGAAATTTTTACCTTCGTAGTTGTGATTTCCGTGGAATCCTTTTCCAAGGCCGACTGTGTTAGAAAAGCAGGATACGCCCGCGAAATTTTTAAAATTATCCGAAAGGATCTCCGACGTGCTTTTATCGAATAAATTCAATATAGGTTTTTCAATCCACATTTCATCTTTATTTTTAGAGAGCTTTTCTTTTTCGATATTTCTGGAGACCTGGCATACTTCTATCGCGGTTACGTCTTCTATAAAACGGCCGCCGGTTGCGTCCATTGACGAAAAAAGGCAGAAGCCTGAGGGAAAATAGACGGCGCTCTGCTCTTTTCCGTTATGGCATGCGACGCAGGATTTAAAATCGATCTTCGCCGAATCTTTCGCGATTATAAATTTTTGCATGTCAAAACCCATCGGTGCAAGATCTGAATGTTTATGAGGGAACATCTGCCTCGCGCTCGCTGTAATTACAACGTTACCCTTTTCGCGGTCGAGGAATATTTCGCCGTATGAAAACAAGGCGGAGCGGCCGTCTTTGCCGCGAACGACGATATACATATCCAGTTCCCTGTCGAATCCGTCATCCGATTTTTTAGAAACGCCAGCCATGTCTAAAAGGTCGGCGAGGTTAACGCTTTTCATAACGTAGCTTCCGAGATATTCTCCCGTTTTTCCGATGACCTTGACCCGTTTTTCGGTCATGGCAAGCTTAGTTATATCGGTTTCACTCAATGCGATCTCTTTTTTGACGGAGCCTTTTATCTTTATTGAAATTTCGGCCGTGTCCTGACAGTAACCGAAAGATCCGTATAAAAGAACCGATAAAACCGCCGCTATAATGGCGGCCGCGGATCGGAAATTCCTCTTCATAAATTATTACCTCCAGGTATTCATATAACCGTATCTGAAATCGGTCGCGGGACAGAACGTTTCCTTAACGGTCCGCGCCGATGTCCATCTTACGAGATTTAGATATGATCCGGCCTTATCGTTGGTGCCCGATTTTCTCGCGCCTCCGAAAGGCTGCTGACCGACGACCGCGCCGGTGCATTTGTCGTTTATGTAAAAATTGCCGGCGCTGTACCTTAAGACGTCGAAGGCTTTTTTGACCGCGAGCCTGTCTTCGGCGAATATTGATCCGGTCAATGCGTAAGGTGACGTCTGATCGCAGATCTCGAGCGTTTTTTCGAAATCGGCGTCTTCGTAAACGTAGATCGTGAGCACCGGCCCGAATATCTCTTCCCTTATGCTCTTGAATTTAGGATCGGTCGTTAAAATGACCGTAGGCTCTACGAAATAACCCACGCTTGAATCGCATCCGCCGCCGGCTATGATCTTTGCGTCCTTCGAATTTTTCGCGTAGTCGATGTAGGATTTGATGTTATCGAAGGAGCTCTTATCGATAACCGCTCCCATGAAAACTGAAAAATCTTCAACGTCGCCCATTTTTATCTGTTTTATTTCCGAGACCAGCATTCCCTCGAGATCTTTCCAGATCGATTTCGGGATATAAGCGCGAGAGCAGGCCGAACATTTCTGGCCCTGGTATTCGAACGCCCCGCGGATCAATGCCGTGCCTAAAGATCTTATTTCGGCGCTCGGGTGGGCGAATATGAAGTCTTTTCCGCCGGTCTCTCCGACGAGTCTCGGATAGCAGCGGTAGCTCGATATGTTTTCGCCGACCGTCTTCCACATGTTCTCGAAAACTTCCGTGCTGCCGGTAAAATGAATTCCCGCCAGATTCGGGTCTTTATAAACCATCGGTCCGACTATTGATCCGGGGCCCGGTATCATATTGAGAACGCCGTCGGGAAGGCCGGCTTTTTGCAAAAGCTTCATTATGAAATATGACGAATAAAGAGCCGTCATGGCCGGTTTCCAGACTATCGTGTTTCCCATTACGGCGGGCGCCGATATAAGGTTAGACGCTATGGCCGTGAAGTTAAACGGAGTGACCGCGAAGACGAAACCGTCAAGGGGCCTGTATTCGGTATAGTTCCACACGCCCTTGTCCGACGAAAGCTGATTTTTATAGATCGAAGTCATGTTATAGGCGTTGAAATTGAAGAAATCCACCGATTCGCATACCGAGTCGATCTCGGCCTGAAAAACGTTCTTGCTCTGTCCGAGCATCGTGGCCGCGTTTACCGTCGAACGCCATGAGGTTGAAAGTATTTCGGCGGCGCGCATGAATATGCTGGCGCGTTCGCTGTATGTGAAGCCGTCCCAGATTTTTTTCGCCTTCATAGCCGCGTCTATGGCCATTTTGACTTCTTTTTCTCCGGCCTTGTGATATTTCGCCAGCTTTTTCCCGTGGTTGTGAGGCGACACGCAATAACCAGTGTTTCCGGTGAATATTTCTTTTCCGCCTATCAAAAGAGGTATTTCTACCTCCATCGATTTAAGTTCCTCGATCTTGTTCTTAAGTTCCGCCGCCGCCGCCGTTCCTTTTGAATAGTCGAAAATGGGTTCATTCACTGGTTTTTGAATTTCAAATAATCCGAACATTTTTACTACCTGCCTTCCTTTAAATTTTTAACCTGCCCATACCCGTGAACAAAAGGAAGACAGGCAAAGCTTTTGAAAGCTTATGCTTGTCAATCAACAAAAAAACCTATCCGGAGAAAACGGACAGGCTGTTTTTTCGCCATTTCTCCTTTCCGAACACGGGAGGCAATGTCGTTTCCAACCTTACCCTCGCCCAAAGGAACCATCCTTCAGAGCCGCCCCTCGTTCATGGCCGTAAAATAAGGCTTTAGAAACTTCGGGGTCGAAGAAAAATATTTAGTTGTATGGCGCTATATTATCAGAATTTTGATTTAAAATCAAGATGTTTAAAGCATATTAATGTAAGCGTATGGAAAATGGAAATTAAGTTAATATTTAATAAAAAGCGTTTTGGCACAATGAGTAAAAAAAACTTTTTGAGGGGCATCTCGGAAGCGGCGAAGGCAGGAGCCGAGAGCCGCCGAGAGATAAGCGGCGCAAATTCGAGGATGAATTTGCGACCGCGGCCCCTCAATAAAGATTTTTTTACGATTGTTATTTCGAAGAGAAAAAGTCTGAAATTTTCTTGAAAAAGCTCGATTTCATCGGTTGTACGTTGTCGCCCGAAATTTTGGCGAATTCGCGCATCAGCTCTTCCTGTTTGGAATTGAGATTGGTCGGAACTTCAACGAAGACCTTTACCAAAAGATCGCCTCTGCCGCGATGGCGAAGGCTTGACATGCCCTTGCCCTTGACGCGTAGAACTGAATTTGATTGCGTTCCTTTTTCAATCTTAAGCGTGGTCCTTCCGTCTATGATTGGTATTTCTATTTCGCATCCGAGCGACGCCTGCGGAAATGATATAGGAAGTTCATAAATAAGATCGTCGCCGTCGCGTTCGAATATTGGGTGTTTCTTTACGGAAATTATCACGTAAAGATCGCCGGGATAGCCGCCCTGCGGAGCTGAATCGCCCTCGGCCTCGAGTCTTAATTTAGAATCGTCGTCGACGCCTTTGGGTATGGTTATTTTGATGTGCTTGTTTTTTGATTCGGTTCCGCTGCCGTTGCAAGCTTCGCAAGGGTGCTCAACGAAAAAACCTTCGCCGTGACATTTGTGACAGGTTTTGGATATCGTGAAAAATCCCTGTGAGAATTGAACCTTTCCGCGTCCCTGGCATGTGGGGCAATTTTGACGCTTCGTGCGTTCCGTCGCGCCTGTTCCACTACATTTAGCGCACTTTTCCATTTTCGGGATCGAAAGTTCACGAGTCACGCCGTTGAACGCTTCCTCGAGAGTCAGTTCGACTTTTACGCTTATATCGCGTCCGCGTGAAGGGCGTCTGGATCTGCCGCCTCCGCCGCCGAAGAAATTTTCGAAGA
>Ga0116170_10004312_pt1 | contig 13056 bp, 9 predicted proteins | sample AD_JPNHW1_MetaG_FD_89797 | JGI IMG/M metagenome (GOLD analysis project Ga0116170, IMG submission 89797) | Active sludge microbial communities of municipal wastewater-treating anaerobic digesters from Japan - AD_JPNHW1_MetaG | ecosystem: Engineered > Bioreactor > Anaerobic > Digestate | place...
AATCGACGATCGTCGAGGGATACTTCAACAACCGAAGCCTGCAATCGTCGCTCGCGACCTCTTACTATTACTGCGAATCGATACCCGCGAAAATGACCGAATTTGAAAGCCTTTTCGGCGATAATCAGCCATGCAGCGTAAAGATCGTGACGGGGTACCTTACGGAACTCGAGAAAGGAATGGATTTTGACAAGCCCTTGCGCAAAATAGTCGAGAACATGAACGCGCACGCGAAGGCTTTCGTGCAGCAAGCGGTGAATCAATTCGCCGAGGCGTATAACTTCGCGACGATCATCATAGAGGACAATAAAAAAACGATGCCGGATTTCATCACCAACATTCGCGCTCTTTCCATGTCATCGAAAAACCAGGAATCCTACGCGTGGCTCGAGAAAGAAATTGGAGTTTTTCGTAATTTTCTTGAAATAATGAAAAAATATGCTATAGTAGGGACGTTATCTGTTCCTGTCAGCCTCGCTGAACAAACGGAGAGTTGATCAAAACTATGGCTAAATCTAAAGCATCCGTCGCTGGCGCATCCGCGGAAAAACAGATCTACGATCTGAAGCAGCTCCTCGAAATTTCAAAAAGCCTTAACTCCGTAATCGATTTTTCCACGTTGATAGAAGCGCTTCTCTACACCTGCATGGGTCAGATGAAAACGCTCGGCGTCGCGATTTTCACGAAGAAGAATTTCGACGCGTCCTATTTCCAACTCAACCGAAACTACTGCGGCTTCGAACTGCAAAGCGATTACGACTACGCGATTCCCGAGGAGCATCCGCTCATCAAATTGCTGAACCAGCAAAATTCCTGCATGACGATGGACGACATCAAGAAAGCCGTCGAGCCCGACGGGTCCATCGATTGCCTCATCGCGCTCGCGCCCACGCTCGTCGTTCCGCTCAAGACGAAGAACCACATTAACGGCATTCTCGTCCTCGGCGAGCAAATAACCGCCGAGCCCTACTCCGCCTACGAAAAGGAACACATCCTCAACATAGCCTCGCTCGCGGCGATAGCGATCAGCAACGCCGCCCTGCTCGAGATGACGACGACCGACATGATGACGCACCTCAAGCTCAAGCATTACTTCTACACGGTGTTGATGGAAAAACTCGAGACCTGCGACTCTCAGGGAATACCGATGTCCGTCGTGATGCTCGACATCGATTTCTTCAAGAAATTCAACGATACATACGGACACGCTTGCGGCGACGTCGTGCTGCAGAAAGTCGCGTCCGTCATCCAGCAAAACACCCGTAACCAGGACATGGCCGCGCGCTATGGCGGCGAGGAGTTCGTCGTCATGTTGTGCGACACCCCGATCGCCGCCGCCGAGAAAATCGCGGAGCGGATCCGGTCGTCGATCGCGAACCTCGATATCCTCTACGACGAGCTTCACCTATCCCTTACGATCTCCGCCGGCGTCGCGGAGTACGATAAAGAGCAGGATTTAACGGCGAAGAACCTCGTTGACCGCGCGGACAAAGCGCTTTATACGTCAAAGCAAAACGGGCGAAACAGGGTCTCGATCGCTTAGCAAACGTAACGGAGACGAACGACATGAGCCTTCCTTGGTGGAAAACCGCCGTCTTTTACCAGATCTATCCCAGAAGCTTCATGGACTCGAACGGGGACGGCATCGGCGACTTGCCAGGCATCGTGTCCCGGCTTGGCCACCTGAAAGCGCTTGGCGTCACGGCTCTATGGGTCTCGCCCTTCTTCAAGTCGCCAATGGAAGATTTCGGCTACGATATCAGCGACTACCGCGAGGTAGACCCGATATTCGGCACGATCGACGACGCGCGCGCGCTGATCCGCGAGGCGCACGCGCTTGACCTAAAGATTATCTTCGACCTCGTCATTAATCATACATCCGACCAACATCCCTGGTTCGAGGAAGCCCGTACATCACGGGATAACCCAAAGCACGACTGGTATCTTTGGAAACCGATGCACGACCCCGTAACGGGGAAAGCCTTACCAAAGCCAAATAACTGGGTTTGCCAGTTCGAGTTTAAAAACGCCTGGTGGCCGAACGAGGCTACCGACGAGTGGTATCTTGGGACCTTTACGCGGCATCAACCCGAGGTCGACTGGAGGAATCCGAAACTTCGCGAGGCAATGTACGACGTCATTCGGTTTTGGCTCGACGAGGGCATCGACGGGTTCCGCATGGACGTCGTCAACTGGTACGTGAAGGATAGTCTGTTCCGCTCTAATCCGCCGTCCCTTAACGCCAATCCAGAGCTCTTTCAGCGGCATATTTACGACCGAAACCAGCCAGAAACGCACGAGATCTGCCGGGAGATCAGGAAGATCGCCGACTCGTATTCTGGGGACAGGGTCCTCGTCGGCGAGATATTCACCCGCGACGCGAAGACCTCGGCGGCCTATCAAGGAAACGGGAGCGACGAACTCCATCTAGCGTTCAATATGGAGATGCTGTATCTCAAATGGGACGCCCGCGCGATAGCGCGCGCGATTCAGCATTGGTACGACGCCCTGCCCGCGGACGGGTGGCCAAACTTTACCCTTGGCAATCACGACCGACCGCGCATCGCGACGAGATTCGCGTCCGGCGACGGGCCGACGGATAAGGCGCGCCTTCAGGCCGCGGCGATGCTGCTTCTTTCGCTTAAGGGAACGCCATTCATCTACTACGGCGACGAGATAGGCATGTCGAACGCGCGAATACCGCGCGAGGAACTCGTTGACCCAACGGGAATAACCTTTTGGCCGCTGCCGATGGGCCGCGACGGGGAACGGACTCCCATGCGATGGAACTCCGGCGAAGGCGCGGGTTTTACCGCCCCGGGAGTCGAGCCATGGCTCCGCCTTGGGGACAACCTCGAGACGGTCAACGTGGCGGCGCAGGAAAACGACCCTAATTCAATGCTCGCATGGTACAGACAACTTATCGATTTGCGTAAAAACACCCCGGCCCTTTCAGGCGGGGATTTCACGTTCCTGGAAAAGGGCGAACGCGGAGTCGTATCGTTCCTTCGCGGCGAACGAATCCTATGCGCGCTCAACTTTACGCGATCTCCCAAGAAAATCGCGTTACCGCGAGGCGGAACGGTCCTTTTGGGGAACCGCCGGGACGGCGGCGCCGCGATCGACGCGGGCACGACGGTACTTGCCTCAACGGAAGCCTTGCTGGTAAGTTTACGGGATGAGCCTTAAATCTTTAATCCGCAAGCCCTTTCGCTATGCCTTCTGGAACGCGTCCCTCGTCATCATCGGCATTAACCTCGCCGTTTTCCTCCTGAGCGTCCTTAACCCATACGTAAATTACTACCTTTCGATGAATCCCCTATTAGTGCTCTACAAAGGGATGGTATGGCAGGTGTTTACCTACCAATTCGCGCACGCGGACATCTCGCATCTATTCTTCAACATGCTCGGCGTCTTCATGTTCGGCATGTCCGTGGAGCGCCGCGTCGGTTCCAAGGAGTTCTTGCTTTTATACCTTCTTTCGGGAACGATCTCCGGGGTACTTTCGCTCGCGCTGTATGTCGCGACCGGAACCACGGGCGTGTTTTTACTCGGCGCCTCCGGTTCCCTTTTCGCCCTCATGCTCGCGTACGCCGTGCTGTATCCCTCGTCGATCATCCTCATCTGGGGCGTTATCCCCGTGCCCGCGCCGCTATTGGTCCTTGGCTACGCGATCATCGAGGTTTTTTACCTGATCACCGCAACCAATCAGGGAGTAGCCCACGGAACGCATCTTTTCGGCTTTGCCGCCGGATGGGCGTACTTTCTCGTCAGGTTCGGGATTAACCCGATCAAGGTTTGGACCAAACGCCAATGAAGTTCCCGGCGCTCGCGGCCCTCATCGCCATTATGGCGTCCGTTCCTACCGCGATCGCGGCGGAAGCCCCGATCGTCGCTCGCGCGCCCGTTTGGGTTTATCTGGAAAAAGTACCCGGACGCTTTGACGGCGTCACGTTACCCGAGAATCCTCCCGCCCGCGAACTGGACGAACTCTCGAGGTTCATCCTCGGAGGCATGGTATTCGGGTGGAATTTCACGTATGCGCCGGGGGACGCGTCCCGAAAAGTCACGGAAAGCTTCAGCCTTGAGCCAATCAAGGTTATAGACGAACGCGATCCAAGGTTCAGGATACTCGAGGTAAGCGCGGATTTTCCCCGGCTTAATTGCTGGGCGGAGTTCACGTACGACGCGGCTACGCTCCGCAGACAATCCTATTGGGACTCAGTGGTATTCAAGTCCGCAAAGGGCCGCGGCACGGGAAACCTGAACGACGGCATGGCCGGTGTTAAAGAGGCTTATGCAAACGCCCTCAAGCAGGCCGTGCGCGCATACGCGAGAAAGATCGAAAAAAATAAACCGAAAGAAATCAGGGGCGAAGCACTTCTGAGGGAAACGCCGCGCCTCTTCGCCGACGAAGGATCATTCGTCGCCGAGGTGCGGGTAATACTCAACGTGCGGGACATGATACCCTACAGCGTGTATTGAATCCGGGTCAGCGCTCGCCGAACACCAGCGAGACGACCGTTCCCGACTCCGCGCTGTTGATCGTAAGCGACCCATATACCTGCTCCACGAGCGACTCTACCATCTGATACCCGAGAGAATCCCTGAACGGCCCCATATCGCCCATCCCGATCCCGTTATCCGCGACGTTCACCTTAAGGTCGGAAGAGGCCACCCGCTCAAAGGATATACTGATGCGTCCCTCACGATTCCCGGGGAAGGCATGCAAGATACTGTTGGAGACGCACTCGTTAAGGATAAGCGCGACGGGAAGCGCCTTTTGGATCGGTAGCGACGCGTCAAAGCCGGTCACCGTGAAGGTAATCCCGGAACCTATGTCCGCGTAGAGCGACAGCAGGAATTCGCAAAGCCCATTCGAGTATCTGAGTATCGATACCTGCTGAATGTCGGAGTAGCGGTAAATCGTCTCGTACACGAGCGAAAGGGCCATGATGCGCGAATGCGTCGTCATCAGCGAATGGCGGACGGGTTCCTCGCTCGCGTACTCGATCTGCAGGTTCACGAGGCTGGAGAGCAGCTGGAGATTATCCGAAACCCGCTTCTGAAGCTCGCGCAGAAGCTCTTCCTTCTCGGCGATTACCTGCTGGTTTTGGCGATTACGCTGCTCGAGCGCGGAGGCCATGTCGTTAAAGGCCTCCATCAAGTCCGTAATCTCGTCCTTCGCCTTATTGATGTCGGACCTGACGCTCAGGTTGCCGGCGCCGATATCCGCGATATAGGCGCTAAGGTTCTCGATGCGGTTCACGAAAAGACGCCGCGCGAGCCACATCGAGATGCCGAACGCGAGAGCGCAACCAAGGAGCATAATGGAGATAACCATGGCGGAATTCCGGTTCATCTCCGAAAGCATGATGTCGGCGGGAGTCCTGACGGTGACGTATATCGACTTACCGTTCACCTCGTAAGACCCGCACGAAACGTAATCGCGTACGCCTTCGATGACCGCGACGTCGGTTCCAAGCGCGCGGGTATATCTCGCAATAGAAGAAAGTTCCGAGGCAACGCGCTTTCCGGGCGCCGAGTGACGATCCGCGTGCATATCGCTTCTGTAAAGCCGCAACCCGGAAGAGTCGAATATCTCGAGAATTGAATCGTTGGGTATGCGGGACGTGGATAGTTCTTTATCGTAGTTATTGAGCCCGAAAGACGCGATGAGCACGAGCCGCTCGCCCTTAAGGTTCCTGCAGGGAAGCGCGAGGGGAAAGGCTGGCTGTCCCGTGGACTTGCTGACGATGAATTCGCCGATGGTGAACCGCTCGGTGCCGAGCGCGTCGAGCACGTAAGGGCGATCCGCGACCGAATAGCCCGTCTTGCCTATACTGGAGGCGACCACGGTGCCCGATTCGTCGGCTGCGAGAAGGACGGCGTAGTTGGGGTTAAGGCTTGAAAGGTCCGCGAGGTAGGCGCTGAGACTATTATAGTCCCCATTTTTGACCGATCGGGTCTGCGATATGGCGAGAAGCATCTGGTGGCCGTTGCGAACCATCAACCGTTGCTCGTTGACGAACCCCTCGCACAGGTTCGACTGAAAGGTCAGCTTCTCCTGAAGGGTACTTTCGCGGGATCGAAGCGCGGAAAAGACCGTTATTCCGACGGTTGGCAAAACCGCGATGAGAACTATGAAGAAAATCTTGCTGCGGATATGTACCTTTCTTCGCACCCTTTACTGTACTCCGATGAAAATGATATAAATATGTTCATATTTTATCAGGAGTAAGTCATGGATGTACAGTCAATAATCAAGAATCTGCATCCGCTCGAGATCCGCGTGCTGCGGGGCTTCGCGCCCGGCACGGAACTTACCGCGGAAAAGCTCGAAAAGGAGCTGGAATATAAACCGGGCCATGCCAATCAGGCGTTTTCCTGGCTTGGGGGAAAGGAACTCGTCTCCGAGGTCCGCCGTGAACCCAGTACCTTTTTCGAGATCACCGAGCTCGGACGCTCATTCGCCAAGACGGGTACTCCCGACGAGAGAATTCTCGCTCTCCTGAAGGAAAAGGGACCGCGAACCCTCCCCGAAATAGTCGCGGACCTTGGTCTTGAGCAAAAGGACGTCGGTTCCGCGTTTGGAACGCTTTCAAAGGAAGGCGCCGTACGGATGAACGAGGACAAAAAAGCGTCGTTCGTCGAAGCGCCCAAAAGCGCGCGCCTTACCGCGACGGCGACCCTTATACGCCTCGCGAACGAATCGCCCTCCGGACTCCTCGACCAAAAGGACTTGAGCCCCGAGCAGATCGCGATAATGGGAACGCTCGCCAAGAAGCGCGGCGCGGCCGACTCGCCCTTCCGCATCGTCGAGCGCGAGGCGGTCGTGTATACGCTTACCCCCGCGGCCTCCGACGTTAAGAAGGCCTTAGACGCGGCCGGGATTACGGGAGAGGAAATCGGGTCGCTGACCCCATCGATGCTCAAATCCGGGGAATGGAAAACCGGAACCTTTCGAGGATACAACACCGCCATTCCGCCCGCCCGCGTAATCCCCGGTCGCACCAACCCCTACGTAAGCTTCCTCGAGAGCGTCAAGGACAAGCTCTGCTCCCTCGGCTTCGAGGAATTCGACGGCCCGCTCGTGGAAACCGAGTTCTGGAACTCGGACGCGCTTTTCATGCCCCAGTTCCACGCGGCGCGCGACATTCACGACGCGTACTACGTTAAAAACCCCTCGCACGCGAAGACTATCGAGGAGCCGTGGCTCTCGAACGTCGCCGCGGCGCACCAGAACGGCGGCAATACCGGCAGCCGCGGATGGAACTACAGCTTTGACCGCGAGTTTACCCGCCGGCTCATACTCCGGAGCCAGGGCACCGCGCTCTCGGCTCACCAGCTCCACAGCGCGAAGATCCCCGGTAAATACTTCGGTATCGCCCGGTGCTTCCGTTACGACAAGGTCGACGCGACCCACCTTTCGGACTTTTACCAGACCGAGGGCATCGTTCTCGGCGACGAGGTCAACCTCAAGACCCTCCTCGGGTTCCTCGAGATGTTCGCCGTCGAGATCGCGGGCGCTACCGAGGTAAAATACGTCCCCGGATACTTCCCCTTCACCGAGCCCTCTATCGAGGTGCACATCAAGCACCCGGTCCTCGGCTGGTTCGAGCTCGGCGGCTCGGGAATATTCCGCCCGGAGGTCACCAAGGCGATGGGCATCGACGTGCCCGTACTCGCGTGGGGAATCGGAATCGACCGCATGGCGCTCATGGCGCTTGGCCTCAATGACCTCCGTGAGCTCTTTAGCACGGACATCGAGGGCGTGCGCCTCAGAAAGGCGAAATACTGATTTTTCACGGCAGGCGACTGGCCTACCGTGGCACCGCCGGATGCCGGAGCATAACGGAAACCTAAGGAGCGAAAGATGCCAAAGATCGAAGTAAACGAGAAGCTGTTTTTCAGTCTTCTCGGCGAAAAATACGACTATACGAAGCTCGAGGAACGCCTTACCTGCGGAAAGGCCGAGCTTGACGAAAAACCCGACACCTCCCTGCCCGAGGCGGAGCGAATCATAAAGATCGAACTGAACGACACAAACCGCCCGGACCTCTGGTCCACGGGTGGCGTGGCGCGCCAGCTTCGCCTTCACGCGCACGGCAGCGCCAAAAAAGGCCATTACGCCGACTTCTTCTCGCGCGACGGGAAGGCGATGGACTCCGGTAACCGCGTCGTCAAGGTCGATCCCTCCCTTAAGGATATCAGGCCGTTCATGACCGCGTTCGTCATCTCGGGAAAGCCGATCGACGAGCCGATGCTCCTTGATATCATCCAGACGCAGGAAAAACTCTGCTGGAATTTCGGCCGCAAGCGCCGTTCCATCTCGATGGGCGTATACCGCTCGGCGAGCATCGCTTGGCCCATTAACTATAAAGCCGTCGATCCCGACAAAACGAGCTTCGTCCCGCTCGGCTGCGACGCGCCGATGACCTGCCGCCAAATCCTCACCGACCACCCAAAGGGAAAGGAATACGGCTGGATACTCAAGAACGCGAAGCAGTTCCCGCTCCTCGCCGACGCTAAGAACGAGGTTATGTCGATGGCGCCGATCATCAACAGCGCGACCCTCGGCGCGGTCAAGGTCGGCGATTCGGACCTCCTCGTCGAGATGACGGGAACCGACATGCCGTCCCTCGTCCTCGCCACCAGCATCGTCGCGTGCGATTTCGCCGACGCCGGATACAAAATACTTCCCGTAAAGGTCGAGCATCCCTACGAAACCGGGCTCGGCAAGACGATCACCACGCCGTATTACTTCCAAAAATCCACGAGCACGACGATCGCCGCGATCAATCGCCTTCTCGGCTCAGAGCTTTCCGGCGGCGAGATCCGCGACGCCCTCGAGCGCATGGGCAACGAGGTGGAGACCTCCGGCGACACGGTAACCATTTGGCCGCCCGAGTACCGCAACGACTTCCTCCACGAAGTGGACATCATCGAGGACGTCATGATGGGCAAGGAAATCGGCTTCTTTAAGCCCTCCAAGCCCCGCGACTTCACCATCGGCCGCCTTACCCCGCTCACCCTCTTTAGCCGCAAGGCAAAGAGCCTTATGGTCGGACTTGGATACCAGGAAATGATCTTCAATTACCTCGGATCCGGAAAGGACTATATCGAAAAAATGAACATCGCCGACTCGAGCGCGGGCAAAAAGGTCATCGAGATTTCGAACCCGATGACCGAGAACTACCAGTTCGTGCGCCCGTCGATCCTGCCGAGCCTACTGTCCGCCGAGGCGCCCTCGGGGAACGCGGCCTATCCGCACCGCATATTCGAGATCGGTAAGGTCGCATACCTTGAAGACAGCGAAAACACCGGTACGAGAACCCGCCAACACCTCGGGTTCCTTTCGGCCTCGAGCGACGCGAACTTCAACGAGGCGGCAAGCCAAGTGGCGAGCCTCCTTTACTACCTCGACCATGATTACTCGGTTGTCGACTCCGACGACCCCCGCTTCATTCACGGGCGCCAGGCGTCGATAATGATTAAGGGAAAGGCCATCGGCATATTCGGCGAGCTTCATCCCCAAGTCCTCGAAAACTGGACCATCGGCACGCCATGCGTCGCCGGAGAGCTGGATATCGAGGAATTGATGTAACGACGAAACGCCGTACTATGGCGTTAATCGGGGCTGTCGGGCGGAATACTTGTCGGACAGCCCTTTTTTTTCTCCCGTTTTTGACTGATATATGCGCATGAGTTACATTTTATGGCATGGATAATGAACAACGCGGAGTTAATTGATGAGTAAATCCTTCCTGGGCGAGTACAGTCGGTTAAATATCGTTATTTCATCGCTTTTAATTATCATAGTCCAATTGCTTTCGGTGACGCTTATCGCCTCGTTCGCGATCAGGGAGCTTCGCCAAAGCTCAAGCGTCTCCGCGGACGAGATATCCTCCATCCTAATCGAGCCGCTCTACAACATCGACGACAGGCAAACCGCCCGCATCGGGGAGGCACTGCTGTATTCAGGCCGCATTTCGCGGGTAACGATCCTCTCTACCGCGTCCGGATTGGTTTTCTCCCGCAGCGTCGGTAACGCATCCTTTTGGATACCGGAAGAATCGCGGAAAATATCCTTCCGGGGGATCGAACTCGGCTCCCTTCAGATCGAATTCAGCGACAAGGTACTGAACGGAATGCTGGGCGGATTCCTCCTAGTCACGTTGCTGATGATCGTTTCAATCATCCTCGCGACATACCTGGCAAATCGATATTTCTTCAGGAAACGAGCGGCGCTCGCTTTCAATCAATTGTTTCAAGGAATACAGTCGATCGGTTCCGGCGACTACAGCGCGCGAATCGAGTTCTCGGGCTACACGGATATCGACGCGGTAATCGAAACGGTTAACGATATAGCAGTTAAAATCGAAGCGAGCAATCGGGAACTCATGGACGCGAACAACACGCTTGAAACGCGCGTCCGACTGCGCACCTCCGAGCTTGAGGCCGCGATGACGGAGCAGAAATTCCTGCAGAATCGCTTGATCGAGGCGGAAAAGATGACGGCGCTTGGGCAGCTTTCCGCCGGTATCGCGCACGAGCTTAATACGCCTCTTGGAGCCATCACGACCGCGGCGGGAACGCTGACCGAGTTCCTCGAGGGCGAGTTGCCGATGATGGCGGATTATACCGCGTCCCTTTCGCCGAGGGAGAAAACCCTTCACAACGAGGTCATGCGACTCGGGCTTGAATGCAACCGAAACCCCGCGAAAACCGCCGAGGCGCGAGAGCGGCTTTACGAACTCACCGCCGAGCTGGAAGCGCGGGGGCTCGAGCGTCCAGCGGACCTTGCCGAGACGCTTTCGTATCTCGGGCTCGGGGAAAAAGTCGATGACTTGGTTCCGTTCCTGGGAACGGGAAAGGACGCCGAGATTATCCAAACCTCCGGGGAAACGGCTATCGCCCGAAGGATGACCGCGATCGTGGCGGAATCCGCGAAGAAGGCGACTGGGGTCGTGGCGGCACTGAAGGCATATCTTTCGCCGGCCGCCGAGGACGAAAGCGTCCCTATCAGGATCGACAGGGACATCGAATCCGTGCTCGCCCTGATGCGGAACATGCTTACGGACGGGATAGTCACGAAACTGGAGTTGCTGCCCGCGACGGCGATCGGCTCCCCGACGCGCTTTACGCAGGTATGGATCACGCTCCTACGAATCGCCGCGCAATCGATGCGCTTCTCGGGCACGATCAAGATACGGACCGGCGAATGGAACAAATACGCTTTCGTCGAGATCGAGGACGATGGGCCGGGCATCCCGGCGGAAACACAGGATAGCCTGCTTAAGCCGGACCACTCGTCCAACGGGCAGGCATTCGGTTCGGGGCTGGATAGTTGCAGGCAAATCATTCAATCCTGCGGCGGCGCGATTACCTTCGAAAGCAATCCGGGTAAAACCGTTTTCACCGTAACCCTCCCGGCCGCGCAACACGGCGCCCCCGGGCCCGATTGACCGGCGAATCCGGTTAGCCTATCGTTTCCAAAAGTTTCGCCACGTCCAATTCCTTGACGAGTTTTTCCGCGGCCTTCGAATTGGGCACGAGATCCTCCGGCGCGAGATGCGCCGCGATCTTTTCCTGGCGTTCGCGCAATCGCCGCTGACGCTCATTGTCGAACTCGGCCTTAAGGCGGTACATCATGCACGCCTGCAGCGAGTTGAAAATAACGCCGTTAACCTTGACCATCAGGTCGGGATCGAGCCCTTCCCGATCGTCGGAACTGCGAAACACGAAAACGCTGATCTCGCCGTTCACGATCACGCGCTTCAGGCAAAACACGGCGTTTACTTTCATCAATACGCCGTGAAGGCTCATCTGCATGTCGTATACCTTTTCGTGAAGCGGCAGCTCCGGGCACTCGCCCTGGAAAACGCACGAGAAATGACTGATGCTAATGTCCCGCAGGCAGCCAAGGAACTGCTTTCCGCGATACATCATGTTCATCTTGAAACCGGAGTCGCAGATCGCCCGAATATGCTTACGTTGCCCATTCGCCTGGTTCGCGATGAGAACGTTCATGAAGAGACTAAGGTTCTTGGCTTTTTGGTACTCGAGGGAGATGCATCCGCACACGATCCCGATATCGTAAAGATACAGGCGTTCCAGCCAGCGGACCTCCTCAAAGTTGTTTCTCTTGCAGTACATAACGCCGATCATCGCCCGCTCGCCATACTTTTTCTGGAGCGATCGGATGTACGAAGGCCAATCGATGCCATGAACCTCGCGGTCGATGTTAAAAAAGAGGATTACCTGCTGAAAAATGGAGAAAAGAATATCGATTTTCGATTCAAGGGGGCAATACTGGTCGGCTTCGAGGAAATAGGATTCAAATCCCTGTAGGCAAAAATGACGAAGGTTTTCCTCTGGGAAAAGCGAAAGGTCCGGAACCACGAAAAAGGTTTTTACTCCGGTTACGTCTAGCGGTGTGTCTCCCATACAGTCCCCCTTGAAAGCATTGCCGATCAATATCGGGACTTTTTTATTTAATCTGAGTTTATACCCCGCTATACGAATTCACAAGGAAGAAACCGCGTTACTATGGATTTTTTCGAGATTTATTACAAACCAAAAGGAAACAAGACCTCTCAACGATTTTCCTGTATACTTGTTTGAAGCGTAAGGAGCGAATTCCCCGATGAAAAAGAAATTTTCCGCCACTCTTTCCGGCAAATCCTGGTGGAAACCATTCCTGGGGCTCTTCGCGGCATGCGTCGCCGCGCTTATACTATTCGAGCTTTCCTGGATGCGCTTCCTCGACAAGGCAAACTTCGCGGAAACGCTCATCACCGTCGGGATAGCGATTTGCGCCGCGTTTCCTTTATTAGTCCTTTCGGGCTTTTTGGCGTTCTTCGCGTACTCCCGCACAATCGACTCACTCTCTTTGAACGATTCGAAATTCCGTTTCAGGGGATCATTCTACGCGTTTTACGGCGATTACCTGAAAGGATGCCTTCTGTCGCTGATAACCCTCGGCCTCTATCTTCCCGCGCTAATCAGGCAAACGCACGCATATCTCCTGCACGCGACGGAATACGAAGGGCA
>Ga0116170_10004315_pt1 | contig 13045 bp, 7 predicted proteins | sample AD_JPNHW1_MetaG_FD_89797 | JGI IMG/M metagenome (GOLD analysis project Ga0116170, IMG submission 89797) | Active sludge microbial communities of municipal wastewater-treating anaerobic digesters from Japan - AD_JPNHW1_MetaG | ecosystem: Engineered > Bioreactor > Anaerobic > Digestate | place...
CACATCCCCCGGCAGGACAACCCTCCGCCCGGGAATGCCATGAATCACCTCGTCGTTAACCGAAATACAAATCGCGCCTGGATACCCCCGGTAACCGAGAAACGAGGGCTTGGCCTTCATCCCTTCGATCAACCGCCGAGTCAACGCGTCCAGCTCGCCTGTCGTCACTCCCGGCTGCACCGCCGCCGCCACCTGGTTCAAGACTTCCGCCGTCATCCGGCAACTCGTCCGCATCGCCTCCAGATCGGCCGCACTCTTCAACGGGATCTTCATCATATCGCTTGCCTGACCCGTTCAACAATTTCATCGAGCGGGCCTGTGCCGACCACCCTGCGCAACACGCCGCGGGCGCTGTAGAAGTCGATCAGCGGAACCGTCTGCGCCTGATACACCGCCAACCGGTTCTTCACGGTTTCCAGATTGTCATCCTTGCGGATGATCAGCCCAGTCCCGCACACATCGCAAACTCCTGCCTTGCGCGGAGGAATATTCGTCACATGATACCCAGCCCCGCACTTAGGGCAACCGCGCCGCCCTGCGATCCGGTCCACCAAAACCCCGTCCGGAACTTCCAAAAGAACCGCCGAAGTCAATTCCGCCCCGTGCTGCGCAACCATCGCATCCAGAAGCCCGGCCTGCGCCACCGTCCGAGGGAACCCGTCCAACAGCAGCGTGCGCGTGCCGCTGGCTTTCTCTATCAGCTCTCCAATCATCCGCGCGATGATAACGTCGGGCACCAACTCGCCCCGCTTCATGTAACCCTCGACCTCGACGCCCGCCGCCGTCTGACACTTCCCCGCATCACGCAACAGGTCGCCGCTGGACACGTGCCTCAGCGTGCTGTCCGCCGCAACCAAACGCCCCGCGACAGTCCCTTTTCCGGAACCCGGAGCACCAAAAAGAACGACAATTTTCATCGCGAGTTATTAAAAATAACAAATGCTCCTCTTCAGCGCAACCGTGAAAATTTCTTTTTTAGCGTTTTACAGGGGGAAAACCCGACAGGCAAAAGCTTGGGTATTGACGCGGATGGCGGTTTGGGTCACACTTGATATTAACAAATAAGTGAAAAACGGGCTTCTGCCCGCGGAGGATTTTGGGGTATGAACGGTAAAAAGAAGGGGCTTCTAATCGGGGGCGTACTGGCCTGTCTTGTGTGCGGCGCAGGCCTGGAACGGTTAAGGCAGGCCGTCATAGCGGCAAACCCGGTTGCTGTTGAACCGCTGCCAAAGGTTGTGCACGTTCCCAAGCGGGAGGCCCCTTCTCGAACGGTCGTAGTAAAGGACGAAACAGCGTTGCATACCGCAGAGGCGTTGCGCAAACGGGTGGCCGAACTGGAGAAGGGGCTAGCCGCACGTGATGCCGAACTTGAACAGCTCAACCAGAAACGTCAGGCCGAGGCCGTTTCTCCGCGAATGCCGGGACGGGGGGATTTCCGGCGCCGCATGGAACAGTTTAAAAAAGAGAACCCCGAACGCTACGCCGAGATGGAAAAACAGCGCGAGGAGATGCGGCAGCGTATGGAGCGGGACAAAGAAGACCGCGCGAACTTCCTGGCCTCGGTGAACACCCAAAGCATGAACGAAAACCAGAAGGCTAATCACGAGAAACTACTTGAAACCCTTGCGAAAGTCGAGGAGTTGCGGGCGCAACGGGAACAGGCCAACGCCGAACCCGGTTCGGTCGCCGACACCGAATTCCATCAGGCTATGGGACAGACGATGATGGAACTGGGTACGCTGTACGAACAGGAACGCATGTGCCTGCTGGAACAGGCGGCGTTTGCGGCCGGGTACGAGGGGAATGACGCCGCCACTTTCGTCGAGTATATTCAGGAAGCTGTCCAGAGTACCACGATGCCTTGGGGTCCAGGCGGCCACGGTGGCGGTCGCCCTCCCAGAATGCCGTGAAGGGGTAAGGCGACAGATGGTCTGTAAAGGGATGGCTCAACGATACCAAACCGCGCGGCAGTGCGCACGAGGAGTGGGGTTTGTAGCACTGGTGTTCAGCCTCACGGTGGCGGCGCTGCTGACGACAGACGCGTACCGGTCTGGCCCAGCGACGACCGTCCGCGCGGAAGTGCTCGGGCAGTCGTTGGCGCAGGGACGCGCCGCGCCGCAGAACGCGCAAGCGGTGGCCTTCGCGAGGGAGATGGACCAGTTGGCGCGACGGGCCTATTTCAACAGCCTCACCTTTCGACAGGGCGGTATGGTTCTGCTGGTGTTGGGGCTCTTGCTCACCGCCGGCTGTTTCGGCGTGGCCTGGCGGTTAAGCCTCAACATTCCGGACCCGCGCACGCTGGGCGGGGAGGATCCGGCGCGTTCCGATCGCCTGGCGGTGAACGCGGTGCTTGTGACGGGCATTGTTTTACTGTCGGGCGCAACGGCGCTGCAGGTCACCTATGGCCGGCGGACCGCGCAGCCGGAAGATCGTGCCCTGCGGGCCCGCCTCAAGAACCCGGACCTGAAACCCGGCGAGGAGCATGTCTGCCCCTGCCGAAAAGGCACACCGCAGGCGGCACTGTCGGACCAGTGGCCCTTCCTGCGCGGGCCGGTGATGGCGGGCCGCGCCTCCTTTACCAATGCGCCCGTCGCGTGGAACGGCGTGACCGGACAGAACATCGTGTGGAAGGTCGAGCCTGCGCGACGCGGCGCAAGCACACCGGTAGTGTGGGGCAGCCGTCTGTTCCTCACAGCGGGAGACGCCACGGCCCGGACCGTGATGGCGCACGACACCGAAACCGGCGCCTTGCTGTGGCGTACGGATGTTCCGGACGGCGCGAAGGCGGGTACGCCTTTGCCCGAGGTCGGAGAAGACACGGGCTTTGCGGCGTCGACCCCCGCGTGCGACGAGTCGCAGGTGTATGCGGTCTTCGCGACAGGCGATGTCGCGGCTCTGGATCATGCGGGCAAGATCGTGTGGCAGGTGTATCTGGGACGTCCAAAAAACACCTACGGCCACGCCTCCTCCCTCGTCTATTGCGGCGAGATGTTGATCGTGCAATGGGACCAAGAAGAACAGGCCCGCATTCTGGCGTTGGACAAAAACACGGGCAAGACTTTATGGGCGACACCGCGCGATGTAGGAATGTCGTGGAGCACACCCGTAGTGATGCCGCTGTGCGACCGGTTTGTCCTGCTGGTGCATGCGAGCCGGCTCACGTGGGGTCTGGAACTGGCGACGGGCAAGAAACTGTGGCAGGTCGAGGCGGTAACCGGCGAGGTCGCCCCCTCCCTGGCGTGGGAAGGCGATGTGTGGCTAGCCGCTAATTGTTACTCGAAGATGATCGCCTTCAAGCTGCCGCAGCAAGGCGAGCCGCAAAAACTGTGGGAATGGGAAGATGGCAACCTGCCGGATGTGGCGAGCCCCGTCATCGCAAACGGACTGGTGTATCTGGCGACCGACGCCGGTGAAGTGATGTGCCACGGACTGGCGGACGGCAAGCAGGTGTGGCGCAAAGAGTTTGAGGAAGGGTTCTACGCTTCACCGGTGGTGGCGGGCGACCGCATTTATCTGGTGGATCGCGTCAAAGGCATGTTCCACGTCTTTGCCACAGGGCGGGAAGGCAAGGAACTGTCAACAAACCCGATGGGCGATCCAGTCAACGCGACGCCTGCGTTTGCCGGCGGGCGCATTTACGTGCGCGGCAAGAAACATCTCTGGTGTGTGGGACAATAGCCCCCCTAATCCCGTGAACACCCCTCGGCAAAACATGATCTACCTTGACCATAACGCAACCACACAGCCAGCTCCGGAAGTGGTGACGGAAATGACCGGCTGCCTCACCCAAGCCTGGGGCAACCCCTCCAGTGTACATGCGGGCGGACAATTGGCGCGGGCGGCCCGCGAAGCCGCACGCCGTGCGTTGGGCTCATTGATCCATGCCGTTCCGGAAAATATTCTTTTTACCAGCGGCGCGACTGAGGCGGCAAACCAACTCCTGCTCGGCCCCCTTTTTAAACCGGGAAACCAGCCGCGCCACATCATCACCAGCGCCATCGAACACCCCTGCGTTCTGGAGCCGGCGCGCATCCTCGAAACCCTGGGCTGGCGCGTCACACGCGTGGGCGTGAATGCGGAGGGACGGGTTGATCCGCAAGAGGTGGAAGCCGCGATCCGCCCCGATACCGCGCTGATCTCGGTCATGCTGGTCAACAACGACACCGGCGTCATCCAGCCGGTTCAAGAAATCGCCGCGTCCGCGCACCGGCACCACGTGCCTGTTCACACCGACGCGGTACAGGCTGTCGGACGCATCCCCGTGGACTTTGAAACCCTCGGCGCGGATTTCCTCACCCTTTCCGCGCACAAGTTATACGGGCCAAAAGGCGTGGGGGCACTTGTGGCACGCGAAAAAGCCATGCTCGTGCCGCTTCTTTTCGGGGGCTCGCAGGAAAACGCCCTGCGCGCGGGCACGGAAAACCTGCCCGGTATCTGCGGCCTTGGCGCGGCGGCACGGCTCGCATTACGCGACATGGCCGGAGACGCCGCGCGCATCGCCAACCTGCGCGACCGGCTGCAGGCCGGCCTGCTTGCCGCCTTCCCCGGCGCGCATATCAATGGCGGTCATGCGGCGCGCGTGCCGAACACGCTGAACATCACCTTCCCCGGCATCGACGCCGTCACCGCCGTGATGAATCTCGACATCGCCGGAATCGCGGCGGCGACCACTTCAGCCTGTTCCACCGCTAACCGGCAGCCGCCTTATGTGCTGACCGCAATGGGCCTTCCGCCCGAACAGGCGCTGGCCTCGCTGCGCTTCTCGCTGGGACGCTCCACCACAGAAGCGGAGATCGACCAGACCGTTGAGACGCTGGCCGAACTCCTGCCTCAGCTCCGCGCCCACGAGTAGTCAGCAAAAACAAAAACACCGCTTTTTTCTAGACAGGATTCCCGACAGCTTCGCTTCGGCGTTAAGGATTCCATGATTAACATTACAGGAGGTTTGACCATGAATTCCATTGCGCGACGGGTTTTTATTGAACGTTCTCTTGGTATTACGGCTGGCGCAGCTTTGGGATTTGGCTCACTGGCTGCATTCACCGCCGAGGAAAAAAGTGGCGGGGAGCATCCTTCGGTGGATGGTAAAATACGCAACACACATAAGTGGGAAGACCTTCGTCCCGAGGAGTTCCTTCGCGAGCAGGAACGTGTACCGGTTGTTTATTGGGCCTGTGGGCCGATGGAAGATCACGGACTTCAGAACGCGCTCGGGATGGATCCCTGCAAGGCCTATGAGATTTGCCTGCGAGCGGCTAAGGAAACAGGCGGCATTGTCTTCCCTCTTGTGCCATTCGCCCCTGCCGGGGCGCCTCCGCTTTCGCGCGAAGAGATAAAGTCTGGGAAACATCAACTCTTTCCGCCGAGTCTGTTCGTGAGCGTTGAGCTATGCCGGGGGATCTACATGGAGCTCTTCGAGAGCATGGCTGCGCTCGGGTTTCGGGTGTGCGTTGCCTTTGGGGGGCATGGCCCGGCCGCCAGTCTACTGCGGAAGATTGCAGAAGAGCTGGGCGGACACCAGGGAAAGATGGCAATCATCACTTGTGGCAGCTCGACATATGTCAAGGATCTCCTGAATCGGGAGGCGCACGGCGATCCCAATCCCGGCGGGCATGGAGGTAAATGGGAGACGTCCATGAATATGGCATTGGGGCCGGAACGCGTGGATCTGTCGCGCGTCCAACACATTGACGCCAGTCCCATTCCTTCCCAATTGAAAGGACGAGCGCCCGCCCACCTGAAGGCAATTGAGGCGTCTTCTGTAGCCTTTGGCGAGGAGTTGATGAGTACGGCCGCCCGGCGGCTGGCAGATGAGGTGCGTACGACATTGGGCAGGGGAAATCGGTGATTGGTAATGGCCGACAGCCCCGGCTTTCGCAACAAAAAAATCCGGCGCATAACGAACATCCGGTTATCGATCATCCGCCGGAATTCAGTAATTCCCGCATCGCGGCGTCCAGGACATCCTTGTGGAGACGTTCAAGGGTGGGGGCAAGCCGGAGGATTTCACGAACATCTTGATTGGCGCGTAGGGTTGCATAGCGGGCCCTCATCTGGGGATAATTGATGGAAGCAAAGACCGGTCCGGCTTTCCCCTGCGCCGACAGCCGATCCAATTCCAAGATCATGCGGTCGGTGTCATGGAAATCATTGCGCGGAGTCCAATTCATGCTTCGCAGCAGAGTCTGGATCTCCCGGCACTCCCTGGTTAAGAATTTGGAGACCGCCTGCGAATAATGGAGGCCTTGCGAGTATCCAAGCGCGAAACGAATGCTCCGGACATTCGGCCCCGGCTGGAGTTGGGCGCCCCGGAAGTCATAGCGACCGGCGGTTTCCTCGGGCAGGTACACCAGCATCCCGCAATACCCCGCATATACCGGGTCATGCCTGGCATGCATGACCATGCCGCAATCGTTGGTTTTCAGCACCACGGGGGGGCGCCGTTTATGGAGTAGATTGATTTCCTGCCAGGTGCCCACGTTATAATCGCCGCTTTGGGTGGAAATCCAGCCCTCCCTTAAAGGCGCGGGCGCGCTGCTCGGGCCTATGAAATAACGCAGTTGGATTTCCTGAATCGGCGGCAATTCGCCCTCTCCGGACAGGCGGGCAAATACCCAGCCTGGATATTCTTTCAGCTTGAGCAGTTTCAACGCCGCGCAAGCGTCCTGACCGGCCTGAAAAGGCCACAACAACTCGGCCATCGCCCGCGATTCCGTCCGCTCCAACAATAATAAATCCCCTAAAATGCGGGAACGGGGCAGATCCAGGCTGGCCTGCAGGCTGGAAACCACGATGGCAAGAAACTGCCATTTGTCCCAGCTCCCGCAGGCGGAATAGCGCCCGAAGTTGCAGCCAAAGTCTAAAGGCGCACCTTTTTGATGACTGATTTCAAGGGAGCCCTCCTGATGAGCGGCCTGATAATTCAACGTCAGATTGTCCAGCACCAGTTTTCCGGAAGCGATCATCAGTCCGAGGTTGGTATCCGGGCGCGTCTGGTACCCGGCGTAAGCCATGATGAGTTCCGGGCGGGAGACGATGGGACGGAGGCTGGCGGCGCCGGGAACCGGGTCACGGTCACGGCCGGCGAAGAACGGCAGACCGTTGGAGACGGTCTGCCGGCACGGCCCATCCATGTTGCCGTCAAGCCGGGGCTCCGCCGACAGGAGCGGCACGCTGCAATCGACGGTCAAAGGCGGTGGCGACCCGGCCTTCACGGCGGCGCATAAAGACGCCCCAAGCGCCAAGGCTGTGGCCCTCTTCAAAACAGGTTTTATGCGCATGCTGACCCTCATTGAAATTTAATTTGGGTTTCGCAGGACAGTCCGCTGGCCACATCCAGAGCCTTCAGCAGATAGATGCCGGCAGGCGCATTGAGCGGCAGCTGCAGGCTGCCGGCGGCCTGCCCGTCGACCCCGGTGAGATTGCGGGCCAGCTCCGGCACTTCCCTCCCGTGCCGGTCCAGCAACATGACATGGAAAACGTTCCTGCCCATTTTGGACGAAGCCCTGGCCTGCAGTTTGAAATTTATCACGCGGGACGATCCCGCCTGCGCGGTCAGACTGACCTTTCCCATTTTGTACGGCAGAAAGGCCAGCATGGCCGGGCGTCCGGATGACAGGGCAATGGCGGCCTGGGCGGTTTTTCCGAGGTATTGCCGGTCCCTGACGTTGTACACATGGCGCGCTGACGCGCTGGTCACATGCAGGATGTTCGTCGTCAGATCTTCATGGCGGTCGCTGACCACAATCAGATAGGCATTCTCGCCATCCTTGAATCCATATCCGCGGGCGCCGAGATAGGGGTTGCCATTTTGATCCTTGATGGCAAAGGGCGGCTTTACCCCCGCATGTTCCGCCAGCAGGCGCCGGATTTCATAAGCGTTCAGACGCACATCGCTGGCCTCTCGATCACCTTCCTGCGGTTCCGCATACATGACGCGGCCATCGGCCATCCGTTTCACGCTCGAGCGCCGCAAGGCATAAGCATCCAGGTAATTCCCGAGATACACGCTCTTGCCTTTGCCAAGTGAAGACTGCGCCAGCGGCACCTGTTCCGGAAACAGTTCAGCCAGGGAGCCCTGGGAACGTTTATTGTATTTTTCATCGAAAATGCCGGTGTCCACGTCGGCCATGACCGTGCCGCCATGTCGGACAAACTCAAGAATTGCCTGCGACTGCGCATCCGTAAGCACCCGCACTCTTGGGAGGATCAGCGCCTTGATCGAGCCCGCCTTCAGAGTCTCCGCGGTCAGCTGGGCATCGGTAATGACCCGGTAGCCCAGGCCGGCGTCTTCCAGGGTCCAGAAGAGGTCCGTCAAGGCGTTTTTCATGTCATCAAAATCGGCGGCCGCCGCCATGCAGACATGCACGGAAGGCTGGGAATATACCACGCAAAGGCCGTCCTCCTGCCTCTCGGACTGGAGGATGAGGCGCCCGGGCCCCGCCTTGATTTCCCGCGCCCCAGCCATGGGCAGCCCGAAAGACTCAACGGGCAAGTCAAAAGTCGGCGTCAGGATCGCCGAGCCGCCCTGGCCCTCGGAAAAACCGAACCTGTAAAACATCGGGCAGTTCATGTGCCGCGCCAGGATATCCCAGTTGATACTGCGGAAGCGGTCGCGCTGGGCTTCGGTCTTGCATGCGCCGTAGGTGCCATAAAATGTCCCCCGCCGCGTGTTGCGATCGGTAAATTGGACGCCCAGGCGGATCATGGCCGAGCCATCATAGGGTCCGGCCATCTTGAACTTTCCGAACAGGTAGGGAATATCGAACCCGGTAAAACTGTTGATGAAAGAGATGCCCTCGACGCCCACCTTGGCGTTCGGATCCGCAGACTTGAAATGGTCCACCAGTTTGCCGATCCACTGGCTGTACCCGATTTCCATATGCCGGCGGTGATGCGCCCAGCGCACATACTGGCCGTTGGCCTTGGCCTCTTGGAGCGTAATCCCGGTCACCCCGTCCCAGTTTTTGAAGCGCGTACCCCACGAGGCGTTCAGGGCTTCCAGCGATCCGTAAACGTCCTTGGCATACTCGCGGAAGCTCTTTTCGCACGCGGGGCAGAAACAGGCGTCGGAACAATTCCGATCGATGGTGACTTCATCGCCCAGGTTGTAGGCCATGATTCCAAGATCCCGGATGGAATCGACGGCACTCCCGACTTTTTCGTAGAGCGTGCTGGTGGGAGGCGGCCGGTTTGTTTCATAGGCTGAGGGGCCCACTCCGCCCATGAGTTTGGGATACTTCTTCTGCCAGTCCGGCCCCCGGAAACACCATTCGTAAATCGGGCGGCCCTGCGCGTCGGTGGGCATCCTGGTGACGCCCAGGTTCTTGGCGTTGTCCATGGGCCATTGGAAGGACAGGTGCATCATCATGGGTTGAATCAGGAACCCGAGCCGCGCGATGTTCTGGCAGGCTTCCAGGATTTCATCGTTGGGGTGCGCCATGACGCCGGTCAGCACGGTGTCCACACCCATCGCGCGCGCGCGCCGGAAAGCTGTTTCAGCGATCGGGCCGCACATATTCCCCCACATGACCATCCGGAATTCGTCCAAATCGTCGCCGACTCCAATGGAGAAATCCCGGCGCGCTTCGGCCAAGCCACCGTTTTCATCCTCCAGACGGACACGCAGCGAATGCAAAACCACCCGCGCGTCCGGAACCGGCAGCGCGAAGATCCATTGTGAGCCAGCCCGACTGGCAACGCCCCGCGCTTTCAGGGCACCCAGGCAATCCCAGACCTCCACGGCCACGGCGCGGACGACCGCCTGTGCGCCGGTCACCACCACGGCGCCGCTGACCGTCTCGTCCGGGGCAAACAACGGCTTCTGCAGTTCCACCGCTTGGATATCCGCCAGCGCGCGCACTCTGAATAGCGTCGTTGCCCAATCCAATACTTTGCCGGATTGGTCCTGTGCCCACAGATCCAGGTGGTGCGTCCCGCTTTTCAGGACAGGCAGAGACAGTTCAAACGGAGCCGGTTTTTGGGGGGGCGGCAGGGTCGCTTCCTTTTCCGTCATGCCGGCCGCATCGCGGATACGCCAGCGCAGGCCAACGGCAGCGGAGGCAGGCGCCGTGGAACCGAGCGACACCGTCAGCGCGGCCGGCATTTGGGCGCGTTCATATTCCGGCAAAACGCCAACTTCCCTGATCGTTACAGGGGAGTCGGTGCGTGTCGCCCACACGACGCCACGCGCCACCAGGCTCATGTAATAATCGTAATCCGGCCGATCCGGGCGGTATTTTGTGTCCTGGCAGGTATACTGCTGTGTGGCCGCCGGAGAGACGGCGTGCATGGTTGACCCCTCTCCGTCCGCAGGGTAGGTTATCATTAAAACACGGCCCTTCCCGAATTCACCGGCCTGGAGAAACTGCCCGGGCACCTGGCCACCGAAATAGGGTAAATCCTGATAGGGCGCTGCATATTTGAAATAGTCCAAGGATGCCAGCGGTTTTTTTGCGAAGACCGTTTCCAGTTCGGCCGGTAATTTTTGACGGGGTTTGTGCTTGACGATCACCAGACCCGCGCCGCGGTCATGGATCTGGCTTAAAATGGCATAGCGGAATTTAAGCGGGATTTTTTCCCAATTCCCGCGCCCCATCACCAGGGCGTCCCATTGGGAGTCCAAGGCCATTTCCGCAGCCCGCTCGACCTCCCCGGCCAGAACAAAATCAAAATCGCCGCCGCCTGAGCCTTCCCCGCCGGGCACCGCGAAGGTGTCTGGAGAATGAGTCATCACCGGCACAATATCCAGATCCATGCGCTGTGCCAGCTCCACGCCGTCGCGCTGGGCGTTGCCGGGTGCCCAGAAGACGATCCGCTGGGGGCCGGCATGCCAGGGCTTGGCCCAGGGCGTGTGCGGCGTTTCAAAGTCGGTTGAAAAATATCCGTAATTGACATCCGGGGCACAGGTCACGGCCGGCTCCGCCCATGCGGAAAAACCGCACATCCCGGCCATCGCCATCTCCAGCCAGAGCGCTTGCTTCATTGTCTCAAGCCCGTTCTGTTCGTACCATGTGAATACGGACAAGCCCTTGCAGGCACCTAATACAAGGATAGAATGGAGCCCGTGAGAAGCAGTCGCTCGTAGGCGCCCATGTCAACGGCTCCATTTCGGATACGCGGTTTTCCGTCCAAGTCGACCGAATTGGTCATCCAATTCTCTTTGAACCCGCTGTTGATACAGCGCGAATTGGCCGCCAGCCGATAGTTGCCGCCCGCAAAATCGACGAATCCCGGATTGCCCTCAATGATCCCAGGCCCCGTGAAGGAGGCGGGTTTTTTGCCCAGGCAGCAATATGCGACGGCGTTGCTGTTCAACGGCTCGCGAAGGTCGTAGATGTCGGGATACGATGCGCTGGCGGAGGTGTTGGAATAAATGATGCAGGAGGAAATCATCGCCATGTTGGTGGATCGAATGACCACCCCGCCACCATATGAGTATGGATAATAATTGGACACAATCGTGCATCCTGAAATCAGCGCGTTGGTGCATGTTTCCGAAATATATATGCCTGGCGCCCCGTTGTTGCCAAAGACCAAACAGTTCCTCATGTAGCCTGGATGGTCCAAACTCACGCCGCCCTGCTGGTTCAAACAGACCACCGTGTTGTTGCACTTGAAAGCCTGGTCGGCGGCCGGGGTACCGCTGCACGCGATGCCCTTTGCGAAGTTGTTGCTGATGACGGAACCATTTACGACGTTACCATAAAAGCGGAGGTACAGGACACTGCCGCTGTTGGTATGTTCCGAAAGGGTGCATTTTAAAATATTTCCACCCTGTTCGGCATAAACCCCGGCGCCATTGCCGTTTTTTGCCACATTGCCTCTGAAAATGCAGTTGGATACGGTCGCGCCGGCTTGCAACGCGACACCGCCGCCGTTGCCTTCACTCCAATTATTCACGATCTCGCTGTTCCAGAGATTTCCGGCATACGAGTAAGCGGCCCCTGCGTAGGCGGTTCCACTGCGAGCCGTGTTGCCGCTGATCACACAACCGGTCACCTTGCAGTTTTGCACTAAAACGCCCCCGGCTGTATTGCTGATGGCGGTGTTGTTCAATACCAGGCAGTTGGTCATAAACGCGTTACCGCTGCCGCTCATGCACACCCCGCCGCCGCCGGAGGCGTTGCCCCCCTTCGGACCGTCCAACAGGTTGTTGATGATGGCGCAATTCTTTACAATTCCGTTATAAACATGAACTCCCCCGCCCCCGGTATAGGTGGCTCCGGCGGTTATGGCAAAACAGCCGTTGGAAACCGTAAATCCGTCAAGCGTAGCGCCCCAACCGTTCAAATAAACGCAGCGGTTGGTCGTGTAGGGATAATTGCCGTTGATGACGGTCTCGGCCCGGCCCTCCAGGCTTTTCAGTATCAACCCATCTTTCGCGATGGAGATTTGCTGGTTGACCGTGTAAATCCCGTTGCTGACCAGGACGGTGTCGTTGGGAGCCGCGGCATCCACCGCCAGTTGAATGTTCGTCGCGGCGCCGACCCAGTTGGTGTAGCCACCGACCGCGTCGTTTGTGCCGTCCCGTGAGACGTAGTGCGTATCGGCCCGGCTCAGTTGGGAACCCAACAAGAGTAATCCGGTGATTCCTGATGCCATAAAGGACGCGACCTTCATTTCCAGCGCAAACAAAAACCAGCGCCGGGCGGTACGGGCTGTCCCGATACGCATGACCGTCGCCTCTGGGAAACCAAAAACGGGCATTTTTTTCATTGTTTCAAGCCTCCATGTGATTAAATGTACTACCTCATCACACAGATTAAAAGAAAAAATGCGATATTTTGCAGAGGGGGCAGCAGGGTCGATGCCCTCATCCGCAGACCTGTCCGCCAGACGGATCGCGTCTTGAAGCTCGGCGCGCTGTTCCGCGCGTGAAAAAAGAAGAGGCCCGCCGACCTTGCGGTCGGCGGGCCTCAAAAAAACCCGGCGGCGTCCTACTCTCCCACAGGCGCGTCCTGCAGTACCCTCGGCGATGGGGCCCTTCACTTCCGTGTTCGGAATGGGAACGGGTGTTGCCTCCCCTCCATGGCCGCCGGGAAAA
>Ga0116170_10004318_pt1 | contig 13037 bp, 16 predicted proteins | sample AD_JPNHW1_MetaG_FD_89797 | JGI IMG/M metagenome (GOLD analysis project Ga0116170, IMG submission 89797) | Active sludge microbial communities of municipal wastewater-treating anaerobic digesters from Japan - AD_JPNHW1_MetaG | ecosystem: Engineered > Bioreactor > Anaerobic > Digestate | place...
TATAATCGACGGCTCGGGGCCTAAATACCTTAACTCCGGCGATACCCCCGTATTTAAAAAAAGCCGCAATCTTTTTTCTTTAAATTTTGCGAAATCAAAAAAAGATAAGCGACTTATACTTGCCGAAGGGTATATGGACGTTATCTCAATAAATCAGGCAGGATTTGAAAACGTCGTTGCGACACTCGGAACGGCGCTTACTCCTGAACAGGCTCGGCTTATGGCGCATTATGCCGAAGAAGTCGTTATCGCATACGATTCTGACGGGCCGGGACAAGCTGCCACGCACAAAGCAATTAATCTTCTCGGTGAAGCAGGAGTCAGCACAAAAATAATTAAAATGAATGATGCAAAGGACCCTGACGAATACATAAAAAAATTCGGCGCAATCAGATTCAAGCTTTTGCTTGACAATTCCGACGGAGCAATTTCTTTTGAGCTTCAAAAATGCATGAACGGACTTGATATGGATTCTGATACAGGGAAAATTGAATATTTAAAGCGCGCCGTAAAAGTGCTTGCGGATATAACATCGCCTATTGAAAGAGATGTATATATTTCAAAAATTGCTTCCGAACAGAGCGTTTCAAAAGAAATAATAAGCGAACAGACTAATTCTCTGATAAAGAAAAAAATTAATACGCAGAAAAACACCGAATGGACTCAGATAACCTCGTATTCTTCAAAAATTGATCCGATAAACCCTGATGCTGTTAAATTCCCTAAAGAAACAAAGGCGGAAAAAGGTATTATTTCTTACCTTTTTAATAACCCGGATAAAGCGGATGAAATTTCAAAAAAGCTTCCGCCTGACAAATTTATAACGTCGTTTAATAAAAAAGTTTACGAAATATTAGTAAATAAGATAAAAAAATCTCTTGACTTCGATATTTCTTTGTTATCTGATGAATTTAGTGTGGATGAAATGGGTAGAATATCCGAAATGATAGCAAAAACAAGAGATATTTCTGTTTCAGAAAAAGAAGCGAATGATTATATAAGCGTGTTGCTTTCACATAAAATTATAGAAAATAATGCAGGTATTTCCGATGACGATTTTTTAAAGCTGGCACAGGAACTGAAAAACAAAAAACATTAATCCCGAAGGAGTATAATTTATGAACACCGATAAAAAAGCAACCATTGAAAATCTTATGGAGCAGGGAAGGGCAAGCGGAAAGCTTACAACAAAGGAAATCACAGATGCGCTTGAAGAATTGGATTTTGATGTCGACCAAATGGATACCTTTTATGACAACTGTGCAACTCTTAATATTGAAATTATTGAGGATTTTAATGCCGACAGTGACATTTCCATTCCTATCGCCATTCGGGACGATGTTGAGCTTTCACTTTCTACCGAGGGTATTGCAATTGATGACCCTGTAAAAATATATCTTAAAGAAATCGGACGTGTTCCCCTTCTTTCAGCTGAGGAAGAAATCGAGCTTGCCGAGCGTATGGCTAAAGGCGACCCTTATGCAAGAAAGCGTCTTTCGGAAGCAAACCTCCGTCTTGTCGTTTCCATCGCCAAAAGATATGTCGGACGCGGAATGCAGTTTCTTGACCTTATTCAGGAGGGTAATCTCGGACTTATAAAAGCTGTTGAAAAATTTGACCACACAAAGGGCTTTAAATTTTCAACCTACGCAACCTGGTGGATACGTCAGGCAATTACGCGTGCAATAGCCGACCAGGCGAGAACAATACGTATTCCTGTTCATATGGTTGAAACAATAACGAAAGTAAAAAAGGTTTCCAGCCAGCTTCTTCATAAAAACGGGCACGATCCGTCAGCTGACGAAATTGCCGCAGAGCTTGAAATGCCGGTTGAGCGTGTGCGTGAAATTATGAGAATCGCACAGGATCCAGTTTCTCTTGAAACTCCTATCGGTGAAGAAGAGGACAGCCATCTTGGTGACTTTATTCCCGATGACGATGCTCCAGCTCCAGCTGAGGCGGCATCTCTTATTCTTTTAAAAGAGCAGTTAAGTGAGGTACTTGCTACCCTTACCGACCGTGAAAATAAGGTTTTAAGACTCCGTTTCGGACTTGAGGACGGACGCTCAAGAACTCTTGAGGAAGTAGGAAAAGAATTTAACGTAACACGTGAGCGTATAAGACAGATTGAAGCTAAAGCACTGAGAAAGCTCCGTCACCCAAGCAGAAGTAAAAAAGTCAAGGATTTTCTTGATTAAAGAATAAGAGGTTTATTATGCATATTACGCTTGAATCTGACTATGCCGTCAGAATAGTATCCTGTCTTGCTAACCATAACAACCGCCTTGACGCAAAGACTATTTCTGACAAAACCTGTGTAACCATTCGCTTTGCGCTTAAAATTTTAAGAAAGCTTGTTGCCGGCGGTATTGTAAAATCCTTTAAAGGAACACAAGGCGGATACGAACTTGCAAAGCCGCCGAAAGAAATATCCATTAAAGATGTTATGGAAACGGTAGAGGGTACATACTATCTGAGCCGCTGTCTTGATGAAAATTACTCATGCACCAGAGGGAAATCGGGAATATGCTGTTATCAGAAGGTATTCAGCGAAATTTCTGAAATTGTTCAGGACAAACTGTCCTCGTATACATTTGATATGCTTATTGATAAAGACAAATAATTAAAAATTCACCTTCCAACGCTAAGCTTTGGAAGGTGAATTTTTATTTTATACTTTCATTAAATGCTCTCATAATAAGCATTGCCACTGCCGCACCGGGGTCTTGAAGTGACATTGACGCCTCTCCCCTTGTTGCAGCTCTTCCGTGAACGGCAATCATTGTCGTTGTGTTCCTGAAGCCCTCTTCCGCCGCATATTCAGCGTTGCTCGCCGCCTGTTCAAGACTGTCCTCATTTCTTACAGATGTCTTTAAAGAATGAACGGCAGGCGCAAGTCCGTCAAGAAAGGTTTTTTCTCCCACCTTTGCTTTTCCTCTTAAAGCAACCCCGTCAAGATAAGCTTCAAAAAGCTTTGCAATATCCTCTAGCGAAATTTGCGTTGTGCCTTTAAGAACTTTACCTGCATTCATAAGTCCCGACGCCATAAGCGTACCCATAGTTGACGGAACGGCGATTGACATCGCTTTCCCTGCATTATAGAGAAGCTTTCCCAAATCTTCCTCATCGGAATCCTTAACCGCGTTATATGCCGCAAGAAAACCGTCACTCATTGTCAGCCCGAGATCACCGTCGCCGACAACGCTGTCAAGCTGAATAAGATAATCCTTGTTCAAAGCCATTATATTTTTGATTTTTTCAAGCAGTTTTATAATATATTGTTTATCCATACGAAGTTCAGTCCTTTCAGATCAAGTCGGTTTACTGTACAAAAAACGGAGTACAGGCAGGTGCTTCCATAAGCTCTTTCAGTTCATCATCAAGCTTTAAAACAGAAATTGATAATCCCGACATTTCAATTGCAGTTACATATTCGCCGACATAGTAACGATGTACAGTAATATTCTTTTCAGAAAGATACTGATTTATCCGTCTTGTAACAATATATTGCTCATCAAGCGGAGTTGCACCAAGACCGTTGACGAGAACATCAACCGTATCTCCCGATTCAAACGGAAGATCAGATATGATCTTATCCAGCATTTCATCTGTAATCTGATCGGCTGTTTCAAGCTTTCCTGTTCTTATTCCGGCTTCTCCGTGAATGCCCATTCCGATTTCCATTTCGTCATCATTAATTGAAAATCCGGGCTTCCCTACACGCGGAACGATACACGGTGTAAGTGCAACGCCCATAGTTCTTACATTAGCGGCAGCTTTTTCGGCAATTCTCTTTACTTCTTCAAGTGAAAGCATTTTATCTGCGGCCGCTCCCGCACATTTATATACAAAGAATATTCCGGCAACTCCTCGTCGTGTACTCTTTTCGCCCGGTGCCGATGGTCCTGCGGAAGCAACGTCATCCCCGGCAACAACGCTCAATACCTTTATGTTTTCTTCGAAATCAGCCATTTCAGCCGCCATATCGAAATTGAAAATATCACCATTGTAATTTCCGTAGATATAAAGCACACCTGCGCCCGAATCAATTGCTTTTGTTACGGCAAGCATCTGCTCCGCAGACGGTGACTGAAAAACATCACCGACTGAACAGCCGTCGAGCATACCTTTTCCTACATACCCAAGGAAAAGCGGAAGATGTCCCGAACCGCCTCCTGTAGCAATTCCGACCTTTCCTTCTTTTTTGTTTGCGGTAACAAGACAGCGAAGGTCATCAGCTGTATAGGTAACTAAATCGCTGTGTGCGATATAAATTCCCTCAAGCATTTCATTAACGTAATTTTCAGGCTTATTGATGATTTTTTTCATTTAGCTTCCTCCTAAAATTTAATATGCTTTTTCGTATACGGATATTATGTCATTTTTTGTCGGTCTTATAGGATTCGCGGGCATACAGGTATCGGCAAGTGCAAGATCAGCGAGCGCTGAAAAGTCCTCTTTTTTAACCTTGAATTCTGAAAAGCCCGATGGAATTCCGACATTCCTGCATAAATCTCTTATATATTGTACACACGCTTTCATTGCTTCAACAGGCTGCATTTTCTTAGTCCCGTCAATTTCGAGAGCCTCAGCTATCAGTGTAAACTTCTTCTGAACTGTTTCTGCCTGTCCGTTATATTCCATAACATAAGGAAGAAGTATTGAATTGCAGATTCCGTGGGGAAGATTATAGAAGCCGCCGAGAGAATGTGCCATAGCGTGAACCATTCCGAGCCCGCCATTTGAAAAAGCCATTCCTGCGGTATATTCAGCATACGCCATCATCTCGCGTGCCTCAATATCATTACCATTCTGTACCGCACGGGGAAGATAATCTTTAATGGTTTTAATGCACCAAAGAGCGTCCTTATCGGTAAGTGGAGTTGACTGACAGGATAATACCGCTTCTATCGAATGAGTCATAGCGTCCATGCCTGTTGCCGCCGTCAGACCTTTGGGCATTGACATCATAAAATCACAGTCGTTAACGGCAATGCTCACCATACAGTTTGGGTCAACCATTACCATTTTTGAGTGTGTGAGAGGATTTGTGACAACATAAAAGGAAGTTACCTCCGAGCCTGTCCCCGCGGTAGTATTTATTGCGACAACCGGTAAAGCAGGATTTTTCGACTTGTCAAGTCCCTCGTATTGTTCTACTCTTCCTCCGTTTGTGAGGACAATTCCCGCCGCCTTAGATGTATCTATTGCCGAGCCACCGCCCACCGCAACAAGAAAATCAACATCAAGGCTTTTTGCGGCGCATATACATTCGTTGATTATTTCAACCGTCGGATTAGGCTGTACCCTGTAATAAATTGCATATTCTATTCCCGCTTTGAGAAGTTCATTTCCTACCTTTTCCGCCGTTCCCGACTCATAAAGAAAGCTGTCTGTTATAATAAGCGCCCTTTTAAGATTTCTTTTTTTAAGTTCATCGGGAAGAAGACTTATTGAGCCTTTCCCGAAAAAGCTTACCGAAACCGAATTTACTCTGTGAATTCCCATTTTAACCTCCGTGTCAATGCCGTTTGATTAATGTGCGGCAATTGTTAAAACTCTATATTTCTGTAATCCTTTGGGTCTATTCTTTTAAGCATTGAAAGCTCCTGTGCTGTCGGTGAAGGAGTATATTCAAGCCTTTCATATTCAACTTTGAACGAGGTATTTTCAATAACCTCCTCAATGCTTGATGTCGGGTGAACCGTATCAAGCATAAGCCTTCCGTTTTCAAACTTAAACACGCACAAAGGAGTAACAATCCTGTCGATGTTCCCTCTTGTGGTTACAAAATCCACTTTATCAACAAAAGTTCTTTTATCATGCTTTGTGCGCCAGATTATCGCACGCTTTGCGGTTGGTATAAGAACGGCGCTCCCCGCTCCTCCGGGCATACGTACCTTAGGCTTATGATAGTCCCCGATAACCGACGCATTTACATTTCCGTTGACATCAAACTGTATTCCGCTTAAAAACGCAACGTCAAGCTTCCCTCTCATTGAAAGGTCAAATACCTCAGCTAACGGGAAATATGCTGTTGAACGTTCCAAAAGCTCATTCCCCGCACTCGTATATTTTTGTAAAGCTGACGGCTTTGGGTTTACCCCTCCCGGGATATTAAGATATACCGCATCGGGGGTATGAAGAGCCTTTGCAAGCATAACCGCCGTCATCGGCATATGAGACGAAACACCGTGAAAAACAGTATCTCCGTTTTTAATCAGCCTTGCCATTGCACAGACCATTATATCGCAGACACGATAGTTTTTATCGGATAATTCAGAATTATAATTGTTATAGAGCATATTGTCCCTCCCTACCTTCTGTAATCAGCAGACATATATCTTACAAGATAAGAGGCAAGTCCGTCCTTATCCTTAATTGCCTTAAAGTCGTCTAGACCGCTTCGGTCAATATCATATTTCCCGGGGCAGGAGCATGGAGCAGCGCCTTTAGGAGCATGTACAACAGCCGCCGTCATAAAGTGCGGAATATCAGCCTTATCAGATGAAAATGAAAATTTAGTTTCGGGTACGATAGTTTCAGCCGAAATAATCACCTTATCCGCTGCCCTTGACAAAAGAATATCATCATATTTAGGACCCGTAATACGGGCGTTTCCGTTAATATCAGCTTCCTGAACATGAATTATCGCAACGTCAGGGCGTATTGCCTTTACAACGGTAATTTCCTCACCCGAAAAAGGATCTCTTATTTTTGTGAAATAATCATTCACTTCTATTAAATCACTTATTTGAAGTCCCTTCACCGGCATAAACGGAATTCCCGCTCCCGCCGCACGAAGAGCAGATATTACGGTATAACAGGCATGCTCGTTCCCTTTTACGTTCCCGCTTTGAACGGCTTTTCTGTAATGCCCCGCAAGCGAATATTCCGTTTCATAGCTGATAAATCCTGCATCAACGCTTTCTGCACATTCAGCAAGACACAAAAGGTCAACGTCCATTGCCCCAGCGGTTTTGACTATGTGAAGATTTTTTCTGCCCTGTCGTGCAATTTCTCTGATAAGAGCCATCGGAGCACGGTGAAGAACATTCCCTCCTATTCCGACAGTGTATCCGTCCTTTATTAATTCAGCCGCCTGAGAAAGCGACATAAGCTTATTCATTATTGTTTCACCTCTGTATAATTATTTTGCAAGATTTGAAGCAATGTGTATTGCATCCCACACCCCCGCAAAAGGCGGAGCATAAACCAGGTCAGTCATTCCAAGTTCGTCTGTTGTCATTCCCGCATGAATTGCAACGGCGAAAACATCAATTCTAAGCACCGCGCCTTTTTGCCCGCAGGCCTGTGCACCCAAAAGCTTTCTTGTTCCGTCCTCATAAATAAGCTTTATTGTTACGGGAGTAGGGTCGGGGTAATATGCGGGATGATCGTTTGCCTGAACAACTACGGTTTTATATTTTTTACCGAGGCGTTTTGCATCGGCCTCGCCCATTCCGGTTCGTCCCATTTCAATATTGCAAACCTTTATTGCGGCAGAACCGAGTGCACCCGAAAATTTCTGATGTGCTCCCGAAATATTTTCCCCTGCAATTCGTCCGCATTTATTGGCAACAGTTCCGAGCGCAAGAAAACAATCTTCCTCAGTAATTTTGTTATAAACAAGAGCACAGTCGCCTGCGGAATAAATATCATCAACCGTAGTTTTCATTTCCCTGTCAACAATAATTGCTCCGTTTTTTGCAAGGCGTATTCCTGTATCTTTAAGAAAAGCTGTATTAGGGCGTACTCCCACCGCAATTATCACAAGGTCGGTATCATATATTCCCTTGTCGGTTTCAACCTTTTCTACTTTTGACGTCCCCTTAAAGCCCTTGACTTTTTCGCCGAGATGAAGCTTTACGCCGTGCTTTTCAAGCTCCTTTGACGCAGCTTCAGACATTTCGGTATCAAAAGGAGTAAGAATTCTGTCCGCCGCCTCAATAATGCGGACGTTCTTTTTTATATTAAGAAACGACTCGGCACATTCAACGCCTATATATCCTCCGCCGACAATCGTTACATTTTTTATTTCAGGCATCGCGGCAAATTCTTTCAGAAAAATACCGTCCTCAAGCGTTTTAAGAACATGAACGCCCATAAGCTCCGCCCCTGGAAACGGCGGTACTATTGACGATGCGCCTGTCGCAATCATAAGCTTATCATAGCTGTCCGCAAAAATATTTCCGTTTTTAATATCTCTTATAATAACCTGTTTTTTCTCGGTATCTACCTTAACCGCCTCGTGATAGAGGTGAGTTTTTATTCCCGCTTTAGAAAACTGCTCCTGTGTTCGGGCAATCATTCTGCGGTAATCGTCATTGAAATCGCCGACATAATAAGGAAGTCCGCAGGCACCGTAAGAAAGAAACCCGCCTTTTTCATATACTACAATTTCAGCAGTACTGTCTTTTCTTGCAATCTTTGAGGCAGCCGACATTCCTGCGGCAACCCCGCCGATAATAATTACTTTCACTCTGTTAACCTCCCGCTTTATATTTTATTGATTCTTTCCTCTGCATCTGTCATTGCTTGTAATGGCGTCTTTTTTCCTGAAAAAGCATTAGCAATTTCTTCATAGAAAATCCCGTTTTTATCTCCCGCCGATGTCATATCGGGGAGAGGCTTCGCATTTTCAATCATTTTAAGCTGACATTCATACCATGGGTATTTTTTCATACCGTTCAAATAGCTTTGCTTTCTTACAGGTGCTCCGCTTAAACTTCCCGCAAGAGCGTCAATTTCGGGCGAACGCAGAAAACGCAGAAGTTCATTTGCCTCTGTCTGATTTTTGCATGAGGAGGATACAGCAAACGCCCAGGTTACATTCCATGCTGTTGAAAAAGTCGAGAAAGCAAGGTCGTCTGGCTCGATACAGCTTTCGTTCAATACCGTCCCAAGTTGTCCGCTCCATGTTACAGCGGCGGCGACTTTTTTGTTTCTGAGGATTTCTGCAATTTCTCCATTCCCGAAAGTTTTGGTATTGTCAAGAGAACATTTTTTAAGTCCGCAGTAGACTTCAAGACCTTTCACAATACTTTCTGAAGCACATATCGCTTTGTGATTTTCATTATAAACATCCTGTCCGTTCATACGAAGGAAAGGAAGTGCATCGGTAAATATTTCAGACGGATGAGCCTTCATTGCAATAATATGATTCTTTGCAAAGTCTGCGTATTCTTCTGGTGTTATTACCTTGTCAAATCTTTTTTCTGTCAAGCTTTTACGGTAAACTATCATATGTCCGTCACAAAACGACGGTGAAAGATAAGTTTTACCGTTATATTTCATTTCCTGCACAATGGCAGGCAAAATATCTTCATCTTCAAATTCAATCGGCTGAATATAATTTTTTTCAATAAAATCTCTTTTCCAGAGATGTCCCGCAACCATAACTATGTCGTAGTATGCCTTGCCGTTAAATACGTCAAGCATTGTACTGTAATATTTTTCCCAAGGGAAAACGTCAAACTGAACCTTATATTTAAAATTTTTGAGTATGTCAAGCTTTTTGTCGGTATAAACCATAACGGCGGGATCTGCGACCGCAAGTACCTTTAGCATATTATCGTTCATAATATCATTCCTTTACAGAAAAAGGGACTGTATCTTTTACGTCAGTAAAGTCAGTCCCTGATTAAAGTCATTTTATTTCCTGAGGCGGTGCGTCAACAATTCCCACCACAACAGCGTCAACGGGAGCAGATCTTTCGAGAGCATACTGCGTAGTATTATCGGTAGTTATCAGCACCAATTCGCCTATTCCTGCACCAAGAGTATCCGCCGCAACAAATATCTGTGCTCCGTCCCCGTAATACGGAGAAATAAGCAGCAGCTTATACCCCACAAGATTACTGCATTTTCTTGTCGAAACAATCGTACCTTTAACTTTTCCCAAAATCATACGGTATACCCTTTCCTTTTATTTTATAATTTCAAGGAGCTGCCCCTGACGGATCTGAAAGGCACTTGCATCGTCAGTGTCAATATGGCAGTCAAGCGCATAATTATCACCGACGCGGATTATCACATTATGTAAAACGCCGCCTTTCTCACCCGCTGCGAGAAGCTTTACCTTCTGACCGTTTTTAACTCCAAAGACTTTTGCATCATCGGGCGTCATATGGATATGCCTGTCGGCAATAATAACGCCCTTTGAAATTGTAATTTCGCCCTTTGGTCCGGCAATAGTTATGCCGAGAGTACCCTTTAAATCGCCCGATGTTCTTACCGGTGCGTCTATTCCGAGCTTTCTCGCATCCGTCGAGGTTATTTCAACCTGAGTTTCGGGACGTACAGGTCCGAGAATTCTTACTTTCGCGATTTTACCCTTAGGACCTGTCAGTTCAACAGTTTCCTCCGCCGCATACTGTCCCGGCTGGCTTAATGGCTTTATGCTTGTAAGCTGATAATTCTCGCCGAACAGTATTTTAAGATGCTCTTCTTCAAGATGAATATGTCTTGCAGAAACTCCGACAGGCACTTTTGTTTGCGACTCGGAATATTTTTCAAGGCTTTCGATAACAAGCCTTGTTATCTGTTCAATCAATTCATTATCACAGCTCATAAATTTACCTCTGTTTTTGTTTTTTTAACTTACTTTATGAAAGGAAGTATTGACGCAATATTTGCGTGCGGTCTTGGAATTACATGAACCGCAACAAGCTCGCCGAGTCTTGAAGCCGCTTCCTGTCCCGCTTCCGTCGCCGCCTTTACAGCTCCTACATCACCCTGAACCATTACCGTTACAAGTCCCGAACCGATTTTTTCTGTTCCGACAAGCTCAACATTTGCCGCTTTAAGCATTGCATCCGCCGCTTCAATTGAAGCTGTAAGTCCTCTTGTTTCAATCATTCCAAGAGCCTGCATACCTGTTTTTACAGGCTTTGCGGCCTCTTTTGCCGCTTCGTTATTCACTGCTGCCATTTATATCTCCGCCTTTCTTTTAATAATCAATTTCAACTGTTTTTTATCATATTAAGAAGCTTTATAATTTCTGGATGTGGGTTGCTTATTGTGACGGCAACCTTGATATTTTTTTCTCCGACAATTGATTTTGCATTTTCCGCCGCCTCTATCGCCGCATTGACAGCCGAGGTTTCGCCTGATACTATGCTGTGAACCATTCTTCCGCCGAGCTTTGTATGAAAGCTGACAAGCTCCACATCAGAAGCCTTCAGCATTTCATCAAGAACCACAACGGAATTGGTAAAGAAGTTTACTTCAACAACTCCGATTGCATTAAGTTTCAATTTCCTCACAGCCTTTTAATTATTTGATTGAGGGAAGAATTTTTGCAACGTCGGTATGAGGTCTTGGAATTACATGAACTGCAACAAGCTCGCCGAGTCTTGAAGCTGCTTCCTGACCTGATTCTGTTGCAGCCTTTACTGCTCCTACTTCGCCCTTAACGATAACCGTTACGAGTCCTGAACCGATTTTTTCTGTTCCTACAAGCTCAACGTCTGCTGCCTTAAGCATTGCATCTGCTGCCTCGATTGCTGCTGTTAATCCTCTTGTTTCAATCATTCCTATAGCTGACATAATTTTTTCCTCCGATAATTTTATTTATTAATTTTTACTTTTGATATTTCAGAAAGCTTGTCTACCCCGTCATAAGGATTTTCGATGACCGCCGTAATTATTTCGCTTTCATCGTTAAAACGGAGAGCCGCTTCTTTTGCCGCTTTTAATGCTGCTTTTACGTCGGAAATTCTGCCCTCAAATTTCACCTGTGTTGTCAGCGGTATAAACGCGCTGGTATCTTTCGGGTTTATCGTATCAATACCGAGAATTTTTATATCCGCCGTTTTGCATGCCTTATCCATCGCATATATAATTGCTCCGTAACCGGCACATTCCAGAAATCCAATCGCCATATCTGCCTCCTTTCCGGACATAAAAGGCTTATCCCTGCAATCGCAAAGGACGTCGCAACCATAGGGTGAGCATGTGTAACCGCCATGACTTCGGGATTTTCGTTATAAACCCTGAGGTGCATTTTAAGCTCTGAGGAGGGCTTTCGGTTTCCCATTAAAACCTTTCCGTTTAAATCCGTTTTAACGAGCATATCAACGGTCATAAAGCCTTTTGATACTCCAGTAGGGGTTGTCCATAACGCGTTAGGTCCTACCTTACAGCTTATATTGCCGTCATTCGCCGCAACAAAGCCTTTCATGTACATTCGTTTTCCGATATCTATAATAGCTTTTTTTGCTTCAAAATCAGACATATATTTTACATTCTGAATTGTTATCATATTAAAATCACCTTTTTCACTCCTTTTTATTTTTTATTTCTATACAACAGGCGAAAAAAACAGATAATATATGCCTGAGATATAATTAATTTGTTAAATATGTTGACTTTTTTGAGTTTGAGTAATTATTTTAATTATTTTAATAAATAATCTTTACTTTTTCAAAACAATATGCAATAATAATTATAATGTTGGTTTTATATACTGATAAAAAGTTTATTTCAACAAACACATTATAATTTTACGGAAATAAAACAACAATAATACGTTTAGAATTGAGGATAAAATATATGCTCGCAGTAACCAGAAAATCAAAAATCAAGGAAATACTTCAGGAGAAAAAAAGCGTTGTCGTTTCTGAACTTGCAGAAATGTTTTCGGTAACCGAAGAAACTATCAGAAGAGACCTTAAGACCTTTGAGGACGAGGGCTTTCTGACAAGAACTTACGGCGGTGCTTTTATTCAGGACGGGGTTCAGAACGAGGTTGAACTTTCTGTTCGTGAAACCGCTTATACCGACAGCAAACAGCTTATAGCCGAAAAATGTGCCGAGCTTGTACATAACGGCGATTCGATTTTTCTTGACGCTTCAACTACCGCAATTTTCATAGCCAAAGCCATATGCGATATGCGTATTACGGTTTTAACCAACTCACTGAAGGTAATAGGTTTCCTTGCCGATTATCCAAACATACACCTTATTACAATAGGCGGACTGTTCGCTCCCAACAATATGTCCTTTATAGGAAGAGGTGCTTTACAGTCACTTGA
>Ga0116170_10004321_pt1 | contig 13035 bp, 16 predicted proteins | sample AD_JPNHW1_MetaG_FD_89797 | JGI IMG/M metagenome (GOLD analysis project Ga0116170, IMG submission 89797) | Active sludge microbial communities of municipal wastewater-treating anaerobic digesters from Japan - AD_JPNHW1_MetaG | ecosystem: Engineered > Bioreactor > Anaerobic > Digestate | place...
ACCTCCTTTGTGCTGTACGATGCCGTCGGCCTGGCCGCTCAAGTCTCACTCACAGCCGGGAACACCCGGTTGGAAACCCTGCAAGCACTGATTCCCGCTATTGCATCCGGTTATTTCGGCACGACAGGCAACCTTCGTCTCGACGCCAACGGAGACAGGGCTGCCGGATACTACGATTTCCTGGCGGTGAAATCCGATTCGACCGGATACTGCTGGAAAAAAGTGGCCCGTTACTGTTCGCGCAACGGGACCCTTGCCCGGATCCCCGGACGATAGATAGCGATCGATCCCTCTAACGGAACCGCTTCACGAAAAACACCTTCCCGTCACCCTCCCGGTAAAAGTCATCGATCCGAGCCTCGAGCGTATAGCCGGTGCGGTCGTAGAAATGGCGGGTCGGAGCATATTTGTCAAGGGTGGATGTTTCGGCAATGACAAGCCTTCCGCCCATTTCCCGGATGATCCGGTGGGTCTCTTCAATAACCTGGTAACCGATTCCTTTTCCCCTGAGGTCGTTGTGCGTAGCGATCCAGTACAGGTCATAACTGCCGTCGGTCCCGGCAATCGGTCCGAAACAGCTATACGATACCGTTCTCCCGTCCAGATCCGCGAAAACGAAATGATAATCGCACTTTTCGCCCTCTTCGAGCCGGGCCTCGAGCAGTTCCAGCGCAACCGGTACTTCGATGTCGTAGAAAAAACCGGTCGAGACAATGATCTCACGAACCGCTTCCAGGTCCTCCGGTCGAGCCTCCCTCCGAAATGTTATCATGATCTTGGTTTTAGTCATTCGTGCCTATCTCCTGACAGCATCCGCCAGCACCCGGGCAATGACCTCCTCAAAGGCCAGTCCCCTCTTCTTCGAGGCGGCCATGAACCCACCCGACCCTGAAAGGCAGGGATTCAGGTTAATGTCGATCACCAGGGGCACCGATTGCTCCGACACCCTGAAATCGACGCGGACATACCCTTTCAGACCCAGCCCATGCCAGCACTTTTTACAGATATCTTCCAGCTCCTTCCGCAACGGACCATCGCCTTTCGCGGGCCGGAAAGTCCTGCGGGTATGGGTGTATTCCCAGGAATTTTCGTCCCATTTGGATTTATAACCCATCATCTTCGGCTTGTCACCGGGGAAATCACAGAAGGTCATTTCCGCCAGCGGCAGCACCTCCGGCCCATTTTGGCCGAAGAGAATGGAGATGTTGAATTCGCGGCCGTCGATAAACTCCTCGATAAAATAATGATCGGGACTTTTCGTACCGATCCTCTCGATGAAAGCCTGGTCGGATCCCATGAAAACACAGTCCTCGTCGAGTTCCAGTGACCCCTCTTCCCAGATCGGCTTGATGAGGTACTTTTTATCCGGCTGGAGTTTGTCTGTCTCGTACAAGGTCCATCCTCCGGGGGTCCTGATCCCCATCCGGTTCAATTCCTTCTTAGCCAAGTACTTGTTCGAACAGAAGAACATGGGAATCAGGTGCGATCCCGTATAAGGGATCTTCGTGTAACTCAGGACGGACGTGGCGATAAACGCGAATTCGCCTTTGTTTCCAATCGTCTCGGCCAGGTTGAAGATCACGGCCGGTCGGGCCTTGCGGATACCGTCGATGGCCGTTTCCAGGTTAAGGTCGATCTCCAGGTACGCCACCCGGTACTCCAGTTTTTCCAGTGCCCCCGTGACGAGGTTGACTTGTTCGATTACGTCGGCTTCGTCGTCTTTGGCATTCTCTGAAAGTTTGTTGTAGAGGATTAACACCGTCGAGCCGCGCTTTACGGGGAGTTTCGGGGCGGCGTTTTGTTTTTTCATAAGCCTGTCCTTTTTCTTGCGGAATCCATGATCTCCCGGATGATACCATCGAAATCGTATCCGTGCATATACGACAGCAGGGGCAGGTCGGAGTGTTCCCAGTCGAGCCCGGCCAGCGGGTTCACCTCGATGAAATTGGGAACCCCGTATTTGTCGACCCGGATGTCGACCCGGCCGCCATCCCTGCACCCCAGCACCTTCCAGGCCTTCAGGGCAAGCCCGATACAGGGTTCGGTGATCTCCCGCTCCGGCACCTGGTATTCGACCCGACCCTTGTAATTCGACTTGGTATGATACGAGTAGATTCCCATGGTATCCTCGGCCCGGTACAGCACCTCCATGATCCCGGTAGCATGGCAATCGCGGCCGGTACCCAGGATGCCGACCGTAAATTCACGCCCGGGGAGGAATTCTTCCACCAGCAGGCCCGAGGGATACCGGGGCAGGAGTTCGCGGCAGATGGTTTCCAGCGAGGCAGGATCTTCCACTTTCGAGGCGGAATTGATCCCTTTACCGGTTCCTTCGGCGTTCGGCTTGACGAACAGCGGGTACTCCAGTCCGATGCCGGCAAGGTCATCGGGATGTTCGACGACGGCGAACCGGGGGGTGGGTATGCCGCTGTCGCGGACCACGCGTTTGGTCATTCCCTTGTGCAGGGTCAGCGCCAGTACCATCGGGTCGGAAAAGGTATAGGGTATCCGGTAGATATCAAGGATGGCTGGCACCTGGGCTTCCCGCCCGATGCCATACATACCCTCACAGATATTGAAGACCATATCCCAGCGGTCGCCCTTCTCCAGCCGGCCGATCAGCTGGCGTACATGGCCGATGCGGTCGGTCTTGTGCCCGAGATTGATCAATGCCTCCTCGATACGGTCGACCGTGCTTTCGCGATCGAATTCGGCCGCTTCCTCTTCACTGTATCCCTCTTTGAGGTAGGCCGACTTCAGATCGTAGGTCAGTCCGATGCGCATGCGTCAGGGCTATAATCGGGATACCGGAAAATGCGGTCCTCGTAATTCCGCAGCAAGACATACTGTTCATCACGCCCCACGCGGTAATCCGGCAGCAAAGGAATCTTTCCTCCTCCCCCGGGTGCGTCGACGACATAGGTCGGTACGGCATATCCGGACGTATGTCCCCGCAAACCGCGGATGATCTCGAGTCCTTTTTCGATGGTGGTCCGGAAATGACCCGAGCCTACCACGGGGTCGCACTGGTACAGGTAATAAGGACGGACCCGGATCTTGAGAAGTGCATGCATGAGGTTCTTCATCACCTTTACGTCGTCGTTGATCCCCTTCAGCAGAACGGTCTGGCTACCCAGCGGGATGCCGGCATTGGCGAGCTTTTCGCATGCCTCCCTGACTTCCGGGGTCACTTCGTCGGCATGGGTAAAGTGGATGCTGATGTACAGCGGGTGATACTTTTTCAGCATGGAGACCAGCGGACGGGTGATACGCTGAGGGAGCACCACCGGCACTTTGGTCCCGATCCGGATGATCTCGACATGGGGAATGCTGCGAAGCCGCGACAACAGGTATTCCACGTGCAGGTCGGGCATGGTGAGCGGGTCGCCCCCGGAGATCAGCACATCCCGGATCTCCGGGTGCTGCTGGATGTATTGCAGACCTGCTTCCCACGACTTCAACCCGGTATGGCACTTCTCCTTGGCTACCATTCGTGTACGGGTGCAGTACCGGCAATAGGTCGAGCAGAAACCGGTGACGAGGAACAGGACCCTGTCGGGGTAGCGGTGAACAATGTTCGGGACCGGGCTGTCATGCTCTTCCGACAGCGGGTCGGAGGCCTCGCCCGGGTGAACAAGGAATTCGTCAAACACCGGAACTACGCTCTTGCGTAAGGCCTGTTCGGGATTGTCACGGTCAAGCAGACTGATATAATAAGGCGTGATCCGCAGGGGCAGTGCCTGATTATCGGCCCGGTCGGGCTTCACTTCGTTCTCGGAAAGCCGGAGATAACGGGCGAGCTGACCGATCGAACGGGCGCTGTTCCGGATCTGCCAGTGCCAGCTGTTCCAGTCTTTAACGGTTGCTTCGGGAAAGAAAGTCTGAAGGAATTCGAGCGAACGCTCGCTGGTGGTGGATTTATCCCTATCGACGCGGGATTTGAGGTATTCGTCTAAGAGAGAGGCTTCGTCAATGAAGGTCGGCTGACCCGGGGGTTCTTCTTCGTCAGAGATATCGGCGGATGCATTGGCCGGTTTTTCCGAAAGGTTCTTTGCCATTTTATTCTCGGTTGAAAGTTTGGGTTAATGATGCCCCCTGCCTGTAAAGTAAATATCTAAAAACCTGATATTCAAATTAATATATTTTACTGTGCAGCACATCCGGGACACGGTTAAAGTGATTGCAAATAGGATAACTTTTTACGTATTTTTGACCTCCTTAACGAAGAATTTTTCAACAAAATTGTGTTAATAAACCAAAAAAAATGAGGTTATTTTTCAGGCAATTTGGAACGGGCGAACCGGTGGTGATCCTGCACGGGTTACTGGGCTGTTCCGACAACTGGGTAACCTTCGGAAAGCAGCTCGGGAAGCACTATTCCGTATTCATCCCCGATCTGAGGAACCATGGACGTTCGCCCCACAGCAACATCTTTGATTTTCCGTCGCTGGAACAGGATGTGGCGGAGTTTGTGGAGGAGATTGGGCTTGACCGGATCATCCTCATCGGTCACTCGCTGGGAGGGAAAACCGCCATGTACTTCACCCTTCATAACCCTGCTCAGGTCAGCAAACTGGTGGTAGTCGACATTTCCCTGCGCAGGTATCCTCCCGGCCGCGATCACCAGCTTCTTCTGGAGGCCATGCTGGCGGTCGATTTTTCCCTGGCGCGTTCCCGGAGCGATGTCGACAAACAACTGCAATCCCGCGTTTCCAGTGAACGGCTCCGGCAATTCCTGCTGAAGAATGTTTACTGGCGTGATCCGCACACCCTCGACTGGCGCCCCGACATCCGGTCGATCCATGAGAACCTCCTCTCGGTATTTGAAGGCGTGGATGTTCGAGGTACCTACCCGGGCCCGGCGCTGTTTATCCGTGGCGGATTGTCGGACTACATCACCGAGGAGGACACCGGTTTGCTGCTGAAAACCTTTCCCGGCGCCGGGATAAAAACAATTCCGCAGGCCTCGCACTGGGTTCATGCGGATGCGCCTGCGGAATTCGGCAATTTGTTGATGGATTTCCTTTCCCGCTGATCAGTAGCGGTTGATCTCGATCTTCGAGATGGCGGTTTTTACCGTCAGATAGATCTTGTTCTTCCCGGTCGAGAAATTATCGGTTTGATAGATCCCGTCGCCTTTTTTGCTGAAGCCTTCGAATTCCTTGCTGATCAGGAACGATTCCGATTTGATCTGGCATCCCGATTCGCGGGGAATATCGACCGTGATGGAAGAAGCGCCGGCATTGAAGGTCATCACAGTCACCGGCATTTTATTCCCGATCTGGATATGGATGGAGGAGGCGCCGGCATCGATGTTGGTAGTGTCGATGCGGTAATCGCGCAGGTCCATGGTGATCTCCGCTGCCCCGATATCGAAGTCGAGGTTCCAGGAAGGTTTTTCGTTCAGCCTGATCTCCACTTTATTCTCGTTGACATTATGCCTTACCCCCGATTTCTCCAAGCTCAGGCTGATGGTCTTGCGGCCATTCTCCTCGTTGGTGGTCAGCGAATAGTTGCCGATATCCCCGGTTTTGTTAAACGACAGGTAATCGGAGGTCAGGCCCTGGAGGATGAAATTTCCGGCGGCAGCCTCCAGTTTGAGAGTCCCCCGGGTACTCATCGAATCGTAAGGCACGCTGAGGTTCTGCGGCTGGTAGTCGTAGGTTCCCGAATCCTCTTCATCATCATCCCAGTCACGTCCGTTGATATGGATGTTGTGGAAGCGGAACCACGAGGAATTTTGAGCAATACGGTCGTAGAAGATCACCGTGAGCGCAAGCACCGAACACAGGGCAACGATCTTGATACTGTCGCGGATAGGCAGGATAGAGATCCCCCATAGGATCAGGATCAGGGGCCAGAGGCTCCACAAGGCGCGGAAGCCGAATTCGAGCACGCCGAAATTGTTCAGCATGAAAAGGGTCCCGATGGCGATCAGGACCAAGGCCCAGAAAACATGACGATATTTCATGGCTCAGGAGGTTATAATGAGTTTTGAGTACGATTCCTGCGGGTAATGGCATTGATCAGCAGACCGATACCGATCACGATCAGGAGAACGGGCCAGAGGTCGCCGAAGTTCACCCGCGGGATTAGTTCGTCAGCCAGGAAGAGTCCACCGAGCGTGATCAGCACCAGTCCGCCCACAAGGCTTCCTTTCGTGCGCTCCCGGCCCTTGACAGGAGGAACGGGCTGCGCGGGGTTCTCATTCGAAGAAGAGGGTTGCGTCCAACTGCCGGCAGGGTTCTCCGGATCCTGCGGGGCAGGATCGGAAGGGGCCTGGGCAGCATCAGCGTTCGGGATCACTCTTACCGGGTTTTCCGGGGTCACAATCCACAATACCAGGTAGATGAGCACACCCCCTCCCCCGGCCAGTGTAAGGATGACGAATACGAGACGGACCAGTAACGGGTCCATGACGAAATATTCTGCGAGGCCGCCTGCCACACCGGCGAATTTCCGGTCGGTGACGCTGCGGTAAAGTCGTTTGGGTTCCATGGGAGATATATTTTGATTGATTACGCCGGTTAGACGGGTCCTCATTCGTTAGGTTACACGCCGGGCTATCCGGCCGGAGTGTGCCTTCTCCGGTACATCCGCGACGAGATCAGCAGGCTGACTTCGAACAGTGCATACAGCGGAATCGCCACGATCAGCTGACTGAATACGTCGGGGCTTGGGGTAATGACACCCGCTACTACCAGGATGACGATAATCGTGTGTTTCCGGTATTTCTTCAGGAACCCGGGCGTGATGATTCCCAACCGGGTCAGGAAGAGGATCAGTACCGGTAACTCAAACAGCAGCCCCATGAGCAGGGTCATCAGGGTCAGTGATCCCACATAGGAGGTCAGCGAGATTTGGTTCGAAACCGATTCGCTCACCACATATCCCCCGAGAAAATTGATCATCAGAGGAGCAACGATGAAATAGCTGAACAGAACGCCGGTCAGGAAAAGCACGGAAACCACCGCCACGGCTCCCCTTGAATGACGAATCTCATCCGGTGTCAGGCCGGGCTTGATAAACCTCCACAACTCCCACAGGACATAAGGTATGGAGAGGATCAGCCCGGCGACAAGCGAGATGTTCATGTGGGAGGTGAACTGTCCGGCCAGGCTTATATTGATGAGCTGAAAATGGGAAGGATCGACGCAAAGCGAAGGCATGGAGAGCCAGTCGCCGAGCCTGCACAGGACCCGGTAGGTAATGAAATTCTTCGATTTGGGGGCAAGGAGGATATCGTCGAAAAGCACCTCCTTAAAGGCGAATGTGACGAGGGAGATCAAAACAACGGCAATGATGATGCGCCAAAGGGTTCCCCTGAGTTCGTCGAGATGTTCCCAGAAGGACATCTCCTTGTCGCTGTTCCTCTTATTCCTTTCAGGTGATGCCATTTCAGCTCGCTCCGGAGCAAAGGTAGGGATAAAAAAAAATCCCGGTTGGTTGCGGCCGGGGATTTAACTTCGTATATTTGGGATAAAGAAACATGTCATGGCCGAACAACGTGAAATACTCCTGGAGCAGATGCTGAAGGTGCTGAAGGACATTGAGACCAACACCTGCGACAAGCAATTTTTTCCCGACACCAATCTTCTCGAAAAGAAACTGGACCATATCATCGAGCTTCATGAAAAGCAGGTGGAGCTGCTGAAGATCCTGGGCAACGACCGGTGCACCTGCAAGAAAGGCAAGAAGAAAGAGAAGAAAGAAAAGAAGGAGAAAAAAGAAAAAAAGGAGAAAAAATCCCGGTAGTCCTGCTTATTCACATTTTCCTTTACCACCCGGGTTTCCGTGACGAAAACGATGTTGACCGCGCTCACTGTTCAGCGGGCATCCATAGAGGTCGCGGTACAGTGCCGATAGGCGGTGGGCCTGGTCGGGGGTGCATATTTTTCTTAATTCGCTGTATTGCTGCATGCTGACTCTTTGTAAAAGCACCTGCAGCGAACCCAGTCGGGTGACCAGCCTGCCCAGTTCGGCCGTGTCGGGTTCAGTTCCATCCAGGGCATTCAGGATCCCGGTACGTGTTTCCTTGATGGCAGCTACCAGGGGTGCGGCGGTATCGGTGTAACTGCGGTTGATGGCCATCACTTTCTCGGACTGGTCACCGGTCAGCCCGAGTTCTTCCTGCAGGATGGAGCAGGGCCTGTCGCCGGCGGCACAGCATGCTTCGGTGTCGACAGCCGGCCGGGGCTTTTCACGAACGACGAAAAATGTGACCAGGGCAGAAAGGTTGATCACGGCCAGGACCACCAGGATCCAGAATACAAGCCGGTTTCGGTAAAAAAGGTTCATGGGTTATCGGGTTAGTACCATCAGATTTTCTTCATCGGCCAGTTGGGAGATGAACATATCGTTGCGCAGCGACTCCAGGTTCCGGGAACTCCGGGCCAGTCCGTGATCCGCGTTTCCGGCATACCGGGCCTGGTAGATGCCGATAAAAATGCCGAAGGCCAGGGCCAGCGCCAGGCCTGCAGGGCGAAGAACCGGCAGCCATCCCCGGTAAGGGATGCCCTGGACATGCCCGAATTCCCCCTCGATGCGCTGCATCAGGCGGGTGGCGGCAAATGGAGGGGGCACTTCAGTCTTCCGCCGCCGGATGGTCTCTTCCATCTCCAGATACCGGTCGCGCACACGGGCGCAACCGCGGCAACCGGCCAGGTGTTCTTCCAGGGCGGCGCCCGTTTCGGAAGGCAGTCCACCTTCGGCATGGCTGAACAGGTAAGACCGGGCCGTTGAACAATCCATCATGGTGTGTTTTTATATTCGGAAAAATGGGGCAAGAGATATTTCTGCAGGTTCAGCCGGGCGCGGTGGATCAATGATTCCACGGCGGAGATGCTGATATTCATGATCTCGGCGATTCGCCTGTAGGGCTGTTCGTCGAACCGGTGAAGCACGAAAGCGATGCGCTGATTTTCGGGCAGGCGGCGCAGGGCTGCCTGAAGCAGTTCATCCCGCTCCCGGGTTTCGTGCCCGTCACCGGCAACAGATGGTTCGGCCAGGTTCGCGGCATCATGGCCCCGGAAGGGGGATACCAGCGATTCCAGCCGCACCATCAGTTGTTTCCGTTGCTGCCTCCTGATCATGTTCAGCACTTTGTTTACGGTGATCCGGTAAATCCAGGTGGAGAGAGCGGAGGATCCACGGAAGGAAGGGGCATGGCGGATCACATCGAGCAGGACTTCCTGGGAGATATCTTCGGCATCTTCCATGTTCCCTGTGAAGTGGAACGCCGTCCGGATCACCTTTTCCTGGTATTGATCCACCAGGTATTGAAATGCGACCCGGTCACGGCGACCTATTCCTTCAATCAGTTCGGAGTCCGTCATGCCAGTTCTTCAAAGAACCTCACTCCATTCCTTACTATTTTTTCGTTCCGGATACACAGCAGGATCCGTTTCGGTGCTGGTATCCTGCGCCTCCGCAGTTCCCTTTGCCCGCGCCCTGTCCGCAACTTTTCGCACAACCGGGTCCTTTGCCGGGGCAATTTCCGGCACCTTTGCAGGGGCCGGCCGATCCGCAAAGATCGCATTTGCCGTCACCGTTCTTGTCGACGAAATTCTTCCCCGGGGTACCCGGCGTCTTGGATTCATGGTTGTCGCAAATGCCGTTGTTGTTCTTGTCAACGAATTTTCCCTGGGTGGCCATCGTCGTTCCGGCTTTCTTTACAGGGGTGGCGGCGGCAGAAGTCTGAGCGAAAGTCGTGCCGGCGAAGATCACCAGCAGCAGGAGTGTCAAAGCAATTCTTGATGCAGTTTTCATGAGGTTTGTTTTTAGGATGATTGCACAATACCGGTTAGACACCGGCAGATCTGAAAACTTGCGCAGGAATGAAAAAAAAATCCGGGGACCCACTTTACGGGAGATGAAACCAGGAATCGACCAGTCCCTCGGATGATGACTCCCGGATATGCCGGAACTCATTGGTATGCTTGTTATACATGTAGTCGTCCTTCCATTGATGGTGGTTGGCCACCACCGCTGCGATGGCATCCAGGATGAAGCCCAGCTCCGCATCCGTCATAGTAGGATGGAGCGAAAGGCGCACCCATCCCGGTTTTTCGGAAAAATCGCCATGGTTGATCCGGTCGGTGATGGTTCTCGATTTTTCATAGCTCACATTCAACAGGTAGTGTCCGTAAGTTCCGGCACAGGCACAGCCGCCCCTCACCTGAATTCCGAAACGGTCGCTCAGGAGCCTGACGAACAAATTATAGTGGATTCCGTCGGCATAGAAAGAAACGATCCCCAGGCGATCGGTGACGTTGTCGGCGAGAATGTGCAGCCCCTGAATGGTTTTCAACCGGTTGAACGTAATATCGAGTAGCTCATTCTCCCGTGCGTGCATGCGGGCAACGCCCATCTGCTGTTTCAACTCAATAGCCAATGCGGTACGGATAGCCTGGAGGAAACCCGGCGTACCCCCGTCCTCACGCACTTCGATGTTATCGATAAATTTATACTCGCCCCAGGCATTGGTCCAGTCGACCGTACCGCCGCCCGGCTGATCGGGCGCCCGACGGTTGTATAGGGATGCGTCAAAGATGAGAACGCCGGAGGATCCGGGCCCTCCCAGGAATTTATGCGGGGAAAAGAAGATCGCATCGAGTTTTTCGATCGGGTCGGGCGGGTGCATGTCGATCTCATCATAGGGTGCGGAGGCCGCAAAATCGATAAAGGCGAGCCCCCCGTTTTCGTGCATGATACGGGCTATTTCCCGGTAAGGCGTACGGATCCCGGTTACATTCGAACAGGCGGTAAAAGAACCGATTTTAATCTTCCGGTCTTTATAGTGTTCCAGCGTTTTCCTCAGGTTTTCAGGGCTGAAGAGAAGGTTTTTGTCGGGTTCGACGATCACCACGTCGGCTGCTGTTTCGTACCAGGAGGTATGGTTCGAATGATGCTCCATGTGCGTGATGAATACCACAGGCCGGTCCGCCTCCTTCAGGCACGGATGACCATCGACATCACCGCAGGTCTTCAAACCCAGGATCCGCTGGAACTTGACGATCGCCCCGGTCATACCGAAACCGGTGGTGATGATCACGTCGGCAGGACCGGCATGGACATGTTCCTTGATCCTGCGGTGTGCCTCATGGTACGCCAGGGTCATCCGACGCCCGTTTTCACTGGTTTCCGTATGCGTGTTCCCGATAAAAGGGCCAATAACGGAGCTGATCGTCTCCTCGATGGGCCCGTAAAGCCTGCCGCTGGCGATCCAGTCGGCATAAACCATCTTCTGTTTGCCATACGGGGAGGCAAACTCCTGGTCCTGCCCTACGATGCGTCTTCTGAAATTTTCGAAATCTTGTTCCAGTCTCATTGACATAAACGGGTTATAAACGAGAATGTGTTATGCGTTCCTGAGAAAAATGGGGCTGAAGCGAATTTTCACAAGCCCGGCTACAAAGATAAAAAGCCGGCACATGCGGGATACCAGGTCGCCCGTAATTTTAAGAACACACTGATCCCAGGTTCAGTTGTTTTCATTTGATAAGGAAACATAGATTGCTGTGATACTATTTTCATTGTGTGATCTGCCCCGGTTTTCAATCCTGCATTTTTTTACCGAACTTTGCACATTAATTCAAGCAATGATATTCTACCAGGAAAATACTGACAGTAAAGTACCGTGCGGCGAATGTACGGTAAAATCCTGTGCGGCGGCTGTTCTTAAATCCTCGGAACTTGACCTGGTGAACCAGAACAGCCGGGCCACCCTGTTCCGTAAAGGTGACATCATCCTGCATGAAGGATCGATGACTTCCCACATCATTTATCTGAAATCGGGGCTGGTAAAGGAGTTCCGAAAAGGGCCCGGGGAAACGGAGCAAATCCTCCAGATCGTCAAGCCCTTCACCTATCTGGGGCTGCCTTCGCTGTTCGGCGACCGCATCAATCACTATTCTTATGCGGCGTTGCAGGATATCAGCGTGTGCTATATCGACCTTGGGATCTTTACCAAGCTGATCCGGGATAACGGGAATTTCGCCTTCGAGATCCTGGTATCGGTGTCGCGCGACAGCCTGAACAACTTCCACCGGTTCATGAGCCAGTCGCAGAAAAAGACCTTCGGGCGCGTGGCCGACGCCCTGATCTATTTCTCGGAGATCATTTACGAGCAGAATTCGTTCGAACTCCCCTTCTCCCGGCAGGAGTTTGCCGACCTGATCGGGATCTCCCGGGAGAGCGCCACACGGGTCCTGACCAAATTCAGGGACGATGGATTACTCCGTCTCACCGGGCGCCGGATCGAGATCACCAATATTCCGCTGCTGAGACAGATCAGTAAAAACGGGTAATCCCGCCGGTCAGGTAAAGATGATCTGGGTCTGAAGACCTCCGCACTTTTCGTAGAACTGGCCTACTGTCAGCACATCCTTCACTCCTTCCCACAAGTCATCCTTGGTCAGTTTGAACATATCCATGGCCAGCTTGCAGGCATAAAGTTCACCGCCCCCGGCATCGATCATCTCGAGAAATTCCTTTACGGAAGGAATGTCCAGCTTGTCCATCTGACTGCGCATCATGGCTGAAACCCCGGCCTCAACCCCCGGGATCACCCCCAGCAGGGTAGGAAAAGGCAGTCCTCCCGGCATCCTCATGGCCGGATTGCCGACCACGCCGGTATGCAGGTTATTCATCGTTTTTTTGGTGATCGCATCCAGTCCGAAGAAGGTAAAGAAGATCTTGGTCTCGATTCCTTCCATGACGGCCCCGTTGCCCATCACCAGTGCTGCATACACATCTTCGATCGTGCCCTTGGCACAGATGATGCAGACTTTTTTCAAGGGAAATTCTTCGTTTGCCATAGGTTATTGAGTGTTTCAGGGTGATCAGACGCACGATGCCGGTTTCGGGATCCCCGCCACCTTGGCGGCTTTCTTCATCGGTGCTCCCGGGAAAAGCCCGTAAAATCCTTTGATATCGACGATCCCTGAATTGCCGACCGAACGGATGGTCAGGGTCTCTCCCCTCGCATGCCTCTCCCGGAGGAAATCCAGAATCGCGTAATGCTGGTCGGTTAGG